>SDBV01002991.1_pt1 | contig 25199 bp, 20 predicted proteins | sample 2277081 | NCBI WGS metagenome assembly SDBV01 (sample SAMN10402039, study PRJNA504765) | marine sediment metagenome | isolation source: marine sediment core GS10_PC15, 223 cmbsf | place: Arctic Ocean: Southern Knipovich Ridge | collected 2010 | reverse complement strand
AATTCTTAAAGACCATGGTTTAAATACAGATAACAGGACATACGTGATAGCAGAGGTCGGCATCAATCACGGCGGGGACATAGATATTGCAAAAAAACTTATTGATTCTGCAGCCCGGGCAGGTGTTGATGCAGTTAAGTTCCAAACATATTTAACTGAAAAGCGGGCCCCTGAAGACAATAAAGTTATTTTTGATATCCTAAAAAAATGCGAGCTTCCCTTTGAAGCTTTTAAAGAACTCCAGAATCATACAGCACAATACAATATAGATTTCTTTTCCACTGTTTTTGATGCAGAAAGCCTGGACTATTTAGAGAGTATAAATTGCAGTTTATATAAAGTTCCTTCTTTTGATGTTGTAAATCTCAAAATGCTTGAAAAGGTATCCCAAACCGGCAAGCCTGTCATTATGTCCTGCGGCATGTCTACCCTGGAAGAGATCAAAAGTGCATACGGGATTTTACGAAACGGCACAGATAAAATAACTTTACTGCATTGTGTATCCGCTTATCCCAATAAAAGTGATGATGCAAACCTGGCTTCAAATTATACATTAAAAGAAAACTTTAATTGCGTTATTGGTTATTCCTGCCACACTAACGGCATATTAGCGCCTGTTTATGCAGTTGCTGCGGGGGCTCAAGTAATCGAAAAACATTTCAAAATAGATGACAATATGGATTGTGTGGATGCTCCGGTTTCGATAACTGAAGCACAAATGAAAGAAATGATCGCACAAATACGCGAGGCAGAAGGAATATTAGGGTCGGAGCAGTTAGGCATTAGAGAACCGGAGAAAGATATCGTTGTCTTTAGAAGGATCAGCCAGCTATGAGAAAGCTCTTTATTCTTAACGGCCAGGATGCATACGACCAGGAATTAACTAATGCTTTTGAAAAAGCAGAGGGGGTAAAGTTTTTTCAAAAAAATAAGGATTTTTCTTTTGAATACCTTAATGAAAAGGAAATAGATGTAGTTGTGTCTAATGGACTTGCTGAGGAAACTTATTATCTTCTTCGCGGTTTAAATATTCCCGCAATTACCATAGGATCATGGAGGGAATATTCTAAATTTTCAGATATTGTCATAGATTATTTAGGCAATGATGATAAACGGTATTTCGCTGGTCCTACTAGTCAGATTTGCGGCAATGACGACTTTCCTGCTGCAAGAATAGTTGATTTGATTACCAAACTGGAATGGGATTCCAATTTTTTTGGGTTCAACATCGCTTTTTTAAGCTGTATGCATTTAACAGAAAATATTATGCATAGAATTGCGCGTTTCATGGAAAGGGAAGAAGTACGTCTGGTTGAATATTTGTGCAACTGTCATAATGCCGAGAGTGTCCGCCTTGCTGAAAAGTATGGTTTCCATTTTGTTGATGTTCGTCTTACATACAGGTTTGATCTTAAAAAAAATAAAGAAGTATCAGGTTTCAATAAGGATGAAAATTTAAAAATAAGAGAAAGCTGCCCTGATGATGCATTAGAACTTGTGAAAATAGCCCGTAACAGCTACGTTGACAGCCGTTATTATTTTGATAGAAACTTTACTCTGGAACAATGTCAGAGATTTTATGAAGACTGGATATTGAAATCAATGAAGGGTGAATTTGATGACATTGTTTTTGTAGCTCTCGTTAATGATAAGCTGGCCGGGCTTATCTCATGCAAAAAGATGTCTTCTGATATAGGGAAGATTGGTATAGTGGGTGTTGCAGCAGATTTTCAGGGGAAAGGAATAGGTAAATACCTTGTTTTTAAATCACTGAACTGGTTTAAAAATGAAGGTTGTTCTCAAGTAGATGTTATCACCCAGGGACGAAATTATGCAGCACAACGTTTATATCAAAGCATAGGATTTGGAACAAAGACAGTACAACTGTGGTATCACAAGTGGCTAAAAGGTTAAAACGTTAGCCAAATTTACTTAGATAGAAAATCATAGGACTATAGATGAAAATTCTTTTTATAAATCTTTGTGTGCGGACAGATACGAATAAAAAGATTCCAAATATCGGTTTGGCATATGTAATGGATGCGGCTGATCGAGCCGGGTTAGATTTCGGTTTAATTGATATCGATTTACATCGTTACTCCGACGAGGAAGTGGATAATTTAATTGCTAAAGAAGAGTTTGATATTGCAGCTTTTGGCGCTTTGTCCAGCATGTATCCTCAAGTGCTTAAAATTTCATCGATACTTAGAAGACATCATCCGGAAAGCACAATTGTTTTAGGCAACACTTTAGCCAGTTCCGTCTCTCAAACCGTGCTGGAAAAAACAGACGTCAATATTTGCATTTTAGGTGAGGGAGAGAATGCATTTGTGGATATAATTAATTCCCTGGATAAAAGATCACCATTAGATTCAATAGCAGGAATTGCTTTTATGAATGATGGTAAATATGTAAAAACCAACCGTACTCAGGTAATTGAGGACCTTGATGCGATACCTTTTTTGAATTTTGAGCTATTTGATATAAGTGCCTATTTAAAAAATAGCCGTTACCATGTGGTTGCTCCGGAAAAGCTTCCTATTAAATTTGATGACCTGGTTGCTCTGCCGGTTAATACCGCCCGGGGATGCCCCTTTGCATGCACTTTTTGCACGAATGCTTTCAAGGGCTTTAAATATAGAGTGCGTTCCCCTAAAAACATTGTCAAAGAGATAAAAATGCGTAAAGAGCAGTATGGCATTAATGTCGTTAACTTTTGGGATGAATTGACTTTCCCTACTGCAAAGGCAGCGGAAGAATTCGCTGATTTGGCGATTAAGGAAGAGCTTAACATCTATTGGATTGCTTCCGTACGTTCCGAATTGTTTGCACGGAATAAGGCAGGGTTGGCAATTGCCAAAAAACTAAAGAAAGCCGGATGTCATGGACTGGCATTTTCCCTGGAGAGCGGCAACGCTGAAATATTGGAAGCAATGAATAAAAAGAATAAGGTAGAAGATTTCATTAAACAATGCGCCATTCTGCATGAGGCTGAAATTGATATTTATACGAGCATTATTATCGGCTTTCCCCAGGAGACTACCCAAACCATTGACGAAACATTTGATGTGCTGACTAAAGCGAGAGTATATCCCAGTGTCGGATTTTTGCAGCTGCTGCCGGGAACACCGCTTTATGAGGATGCTATTAATAAAGGGCGTATTACCGAAGAGGAGTATCTTATGTGTATGGGTGACCGGCAGGACCTGCGGATTAACCTTACAGAATATGATGATGCTTATGTTATAGATTATACTGCCCGGAAGCTAACTGAATTAAACAAAACATTAAAGATGGGACTGGATGAAAACGCTTTGATCAAGACCGGGGTATGGAAGGGAAAGGCCAAGCCGGAGAAGAGCTTTATGGAGGATTTCGGACTTTCAAGCAAGATTCTCCGCGATAGCAACTTTACAAAAGAGTAGATATGGCAGGAGCAATTATACAGGCAAGAATGGGAGCCAGCCGTCTGCCCGGGAAGGTGCTGAAAGAAGTCAATGGTGTCCCCCTGTTGAAATTTCAGGTAGAGCGGGTCAACCATGCAGAAACAGTCGATAAAATAATTGTAGCGACTTCTTCAGCTCCTCAGGATGAGGCGATAGCAGATTTTTGTAAAAAAAATGATATCGAATGTTTTCGTGGAGATGAAAATGATGTTTTGGCCCGTTATTATGAATGCGCGACACATTACGGAGTTGAAACAATAGTGCGTTTAACCGGTGATTGTCCTTTAATTGACCCGGTTATTATTGATGAGACAATTCGTCTTTTAAAAGAAAACGACATTGATTATGCCGCTAACACTGTACCTCCTGAAACAAGCCTATACCCTGATGGCAGTGATGTTGAGGTTTTTTCAATGCAGGCACTTGAAAGAGCCCATCGTGAATGTAAAGATGCTCATGACAGAGAACATGTGACTTTTTATTTCTGGAAATATAATAATGACTTCAGGAATCTGCAGTTGACGCATGATAAAGACTATTCAAAATACCGTTTTACCGTTGATTACCCGGAAGATTTAAAAGTAATTGACTTCATTATTAAAGAATTAAGCATAAGGAAACAGTTTGGCTATTTAAACGAATTGATTAAAATCCTGGATGATAATCCTCAGGTAAAAGAACAAAATGCACAATATTATTTTGGGATTGGGTGGAAACAATAACATGAATATTCCAAATTCATTAATACATATAGATGGTCAGCAATTCAAAAGATAAAACCGATATACAGCCTGTTGTCCTATGGTTATTAGGACCAACTTCCAGTGGAAAGACGACCATAGCTACAGCTTTTGTAAAAGAAATACGGTCAAAAAATATTCCTATCATTCATTATGATGGGGATGAAGTGAGAGATTTCTTTGGGCCAAACCATGGCTTTGCCTCATCAGATCGACTAAGGGTAGTAAAAACATTAGTTCATCTGGCAAACAAGGCCTGTGATGCAGGATTCAATGTAATTGTATCTGCCTTAACAGCAAACAATGATGCTAGATCATATGTATATAAACATTTAGTAAATGCCTATATTGTCAATGTCGTCTGTCCTAAAGACACATGTGCATCTCGTGATCCGAAGGGCCTTTACAGGAAGGCCAAGAAAGGTGAAATAGATACGCTTATTGGTTTCAACTCTAAATATATGCCGCCAGAACACCAGGATTTTTCTCTTGATACTGGTTGCTGCAGTGTAGAAGAATCTACAAGTCTTTTAATGAATTTTTTCTTGTCAAAGTATTCCGTCGATCTGTAAGTCATTTATTGAGTTTCGTATATTCTTTATGATGCTAAAGCAACAATATATATTATTCAGGAATTTATTGATAACAAGTAAATTGGAATAATTAAACGCATTTTTACTAACCATTAATTTAGGACAGATACATGATGATTAATGATATAAGTGTAAACGATTCAAAAATTCATATTCAAACATCCCGTTTGGTTTTGCGTACATTTACCCCGGAGGATATTACTCAGAATTATATCGATTGGTTAAATGATCCCGAGACTAACAGGTATCTGGAATGTAAATATAAAATCCAGGATATGGATTCGCTGACTCAATGGGTAGAAGCTGCCAACCAGGATCCCACTCGCGTTTTGCTTGGGATATTCCATGAGGATCTCCATATAGGAAATGTTACCTTCTATAGCATGGATTCTATCCACAAGTGTTTAAGGGCCAGTATTGCTGTAGGACGCAAATCAGCCCGCGGGTCCAGATTCTCAACAGAAGCTTTTGGAGCAGCTATCGAATATGCTTTTAATTATCTGCAATATAACCGTGTGGAGTCCGGTATTTATGATGGTAATATTGCAGCTATAAAAATGTGTGAAAGAGTAGGGTTCCATATCGAATCAAGACAGAAACAGAGGATTTTTTTTGAAGGTAAGTTTATAGATATGTTTTTGCTTGTAGTTATCAAAAGCGACTTTTTAAAACTACAAAAAAATAAGTGATGAAATCAAATAAAGAAAAATCTTATGAGCTAAGCAGGAGTTTTGACCAATTTCATCGGCTCGACAGTAACGCACATGAGGCCCAGGCTCCGAGGGCTGTTGCTTTAATAGATAAGGCAATAAAGGCAGGCACTCTGCCGGAAAAATACAGTCAGGTGCTGAATAAGGTATTGGATGATTTAACATCACAAAAACAGACTGAAGCCGATTTCAAGATCACTGCTTATGAAGCAGCAGAAATGACTCATTTGCCTGACAATGATATTTTACGTTATTTATATCACCGTTACCGCTACGTTGTCTATCCGGCAATAAAGAAGGCGGACGCTTATCCGCCCTGTTTGCAGATTGAACCAACATCAATCTGCAACTACCGTTGTTCTTTTTGTTATCAATCAGACAAAACTTTCAGTGGTCCTCATAGCGGACATATGGGAATGATGAGTTTTGACTGCTTTAAGAAAATCATTGACCAAATAGAAGGCAATGTGGAATTTATAACTTTAGCCTCAAGGGGTGAGCCTCTCCTGGCTAAAGAGATTATTAAGATGATCGAGTATTCGGGGGGCAAGTTTTTGAATGTAAAGATCAATACCAATGCATCTGCATTAAGCGAGGCGCATACTCACGCGATCTTATCTTCCGGAGTTAGTACGCTGGTATTTTCAGCTGATTCAGCAGATAGGGAGCTTTATAGCAAATATCGAATACATGGCAATTTTGATAAGATTTTAAAAAATATAGAGATGTTCCGGGATATTAAAGTACAGCAGTATCCTGATTCTCATATCATCACCAGGGTATCAGGGGTGCTGGTTGATTCTGATAAGCAGGATATGGATTCAATGTTAAGTTGTTGGGGTGATTTGGTTGATCAGGTATCATTTGTTAAATACAGCCCCTGGGAAAAAATTTATCAGGCTGAAATAAACGATATTACAGGACCTTGTTCGGATCTATGGCGGCGTATGTTTATCTGGCATGACGGATCAGTAAGCCCCTGTGATAATGACTATAAAGCAACATTAAAAGTCGGATCAATTTATGAAAGAAATATTGCAGAGTTATGGCAATCTGAAGAATACAAGAGTCTGCGTCAGAAACACATTTCTGTACAGCGTAGTACATTAGAGCCATGCAAAAGATGTGTTGTTACGTAAAATGGAGGAATCTATGCAAAAAAACATCCGGTTAGGATGGATTGGGGTAAGGGGATATGGTGAGCGCTTCTGGCAGACAATCAAAGAGTCAGCTTTTTGTAATGTTGTTGCCTGCCTTCATCCACATAAACAAGTAGCCGAAGAAGCATCACAAAGGATGAATTGTCACGCATTCTTTACGGATATAGACGATTTTTTTGCCTGTGAAGAAATTGATGCGGTTATTTTAACAGTACCTAACGAATACCATTTTATTTATGCAAAAAAAGCATTAGAAGCAGGTAAAGATGTTCTGGTGGAAAAGCCTTTAACGAATTATTTAGAAGAAGCAAAAATTCTTAAAAAACTGGCAGAGGATAAATCATTAGTGCTTATGGTAGGACATAATTATCGCAAAAGCGATTTTTTAATAAAAATGAAACAGGAAATTGAAAAAGGCCGTATCGGCAAACCAGTAGCTGCTGAATTTAATATGGGACATGGCGGCGGTTTAAAATTTGGCCCGGACCGCTGGCGTTTTCACAGAGATAAATGTCCGGGCGGTCCATTGAATATGCTCGGTACACATTCAATTGATGCCTCAAATTATCTTTTTGGTAATGTTAAAAAGATAAACGGGATTGTTAAAAATTTATATGCTGAAACTACGGCAGAAGACATGTCTCTGATCCAACTTGAATATGAAAGTGGAGTAGTAGCTAATATAACTAATCTGTACAATTCAGTATCAACGGAATTTATAAATATTTATGGCACTGATGGTGCTTTAAGATTTTCACGTTGGCCTGAAACCGGTTTATGGTTTCAACCTAAAGATATAGATTGTGATTGTGCTCAATATGAAAAACTAACATTCAATGATAACAATACAACATTAGAAATATTTGAAGATTTTATAAATGTCATTCAGTATCAACGACGTGATTTACTAAACATAGATGCTGCTGTGGAAACTGTTAGAATAATGGAAGAAATTCTAAATAAGTCTATATGAAAAAAGCTCTTCTAGTAGTAGATCATAAAGAGAGGGATTTACGGGGAATCGTCTTAATTGCTTGTTGGCTATATGCAAAATATGGGGTTTATCCATTTATAACCAATACAAAAAATGAAATATCCAGTTTAATTAAATATAGACCGGATTTAATATTGCTGCAGCACGTCCGGCATAACCACCAAAAAGAATTTTTAGACTTCGCTAAAGCACAAGGTACCACGATAGCCGTGCTTGCTTCCGAAGGCTTCCCTAATTACCCGGAAAATATACTTTTCACCGTTGGACGTGAGGATTATTTTCAATATATTGATTTATTACTTACCTGGGGTGATATTTTTATAAATAAATGCAACAGGCATCATTTAATACGTCATGCCGAAGTTGTTGCTGTAGGATCACCACGTTTTGACTACCATACATCTTTTTTTAGCTCCTTGTGCATGACTAAAGAAAGTTTTTGCAAATTAATAGGTATCGATTTAAATATGCCAATCGTGCTTTGGATGACTAATGGTAAATATGCTAATCCCCCGGAAGGCATGGAGGCATTTATCAGACGTACTAAATCGCCGGATTTCTCAGACCACCGTATTGCTGCAACAATAGAACCAAAGGCAAGAGACCACCAGCGTGTTTATGATGTAGTGAGCGATTATCTATTAAAATTGGCAGCTGATTTTCCTAAGGTAAACTTTTTAATAAAAGTACATCCAGCTGAACCCGTTGAAGTTTATTATAAAAAATATAAAAATCATAAAAATGTAAAGATTATTGATAGCTTAAATAATTTTTCTCTGTCAGATTTAATACGGCATTCCGATATTCAGCTAAACTTCCGTTGTACTACCTCGGCAGAAGCCTGGATGATGGATATAAATAAAATTGTTATCGGCTTCGAGAGCGCTGACCTGGAATTGGATGAATTTAATTATCTTGCGTCCGGTTGTGATATGGTTGATGATTATGCATCCTTAAAAGTGAAAATTTCTCATTATTTAAATGGAGGCAATACTGAACAGAGTTTGATGCAACTGCGTACAAAGTTTATAAAAGATTTTCTTTATTCCAATGATGGGAAATCAGCGCAGCGGTGTGCCAAGGTTATAGCTGACCATATTTCTGATAAATCAAATGTTGTATGGGGCTGGGACAATTACAAGACTTTCATGCGCTATCTTCCCAAATATCGATTTAACAATAAATGGGTCGCGATGCATAGAGGTACTGACCATCCCAAGCATATCGATCCCGCACTGGTTAAAGCGGAGGCAGATATTTGCAGCCAAGAAATAATTGGCAAAGAAATAAATTACCGCTACTTATAATGAAAACATTAAACAAACGGGAGTGTTAAACATAAGTATTTCTAATCATGATTCTTCCTGGATGAAGAGCGTAATCGCAGAGCTTTGCAATCTTAACAGAACAATTGTTTCCAAAGATAATGCCCTTTGCCTTAAAAAGATAAGCGAGATAATTCCTTTAAAAATTCACAAATATCCTACAGGAAAGGATTATTCAACTTGGGAAATTCCTCCCCAATGGGATGTTGAGGAGGCTTACTTGTCTGATGGTGACAATATTATTGCCAGCTACGAAGAGCATCCACTTTTTTTGGCGCCGTATTCGATAGATTTTGACGGCTGGGTAACCAAAGAACAATTGATGGAGAACACCACTACAAAACATGATTGCCCTGATCATTTTTTTTATCAGCACCGCATAGCAGCTAACTACAAATTACGGCTTAAAAAATGGGGAATTTCACTCCCGTTTAACAGAGTAAAAGCTTTAAATAAGGACAAGTATTATCTGAAAATTAAAACAAAAGTTTCGGATGGTCATCTTATGATTGGGGAAAGCTTTCTGCCCGGAAAGCAGAATAAAATATTTTCACTCTTGTCACATCTCTGTCATTCCGGACAGGCAAATGATGGATTAGCCGGGATAGCAGCTTGTGTCGAGATTATGAGACGCCTCAAGAAAAGAAAAAACAGAAAGTTCAATTACCAAATGTTAATTATGCCGGAAACGTTTGGGTCTGCTGTATATCTTTCAGATAATCAGGAAAAGCTCCATGATTATTTGGGCGTGTTGTTTCTGGAGATGGCGGGGGCAGGCAAGACTTTAACTTTTAACAACTCGCGCCGCAGCAATACTTATTTTGATAAATTGCTGCATTATGTAGTTAAAAATGAAGGCTCTTCGTATAAGCAGTATGACTTTCATAGAGGTATAGGTAATGATGAATTGAACTTTGATTGGCCGGCTATTGGTATACCGGGGCTGGCGATATATTGGGATGAATTTCCTCAGTATCACACCAGTGCCGACACACCGGAATTAATTGATGAAAGCAAATTATTGAGAATAGTCGATGTAGTTATGAGTTTCATTGATGTGTTGGAACTTGATTTTGTGCCATGCTATAAACAAAAAATACCTATTTATCAAAGCCGGTACGACTTGTATGTAGATGCTTTTATGGAGAAGGAGCTATACCAAAATGTTACGGATTTACTTTTTGGTATTGATGGCAAGAAAACTCTATTTGAATTGGTGCTTAATTTAGATATTTCATTCTGGGAAGCAATGGATTATATAGAAAAATATGTTTCTCTTGGATTTATTGCCAAAGGGGAAGTTCCTTTAGAAAGATATAGAGATAATTTAGTATGAATTATTTTTTTTCAACCGGCACGGCACGAGGAGGGACTAACCTTCTCACGAGATCTTTAAGCGTAAGCAATGAGATGTGTTTTGCTAACGACCCATATCTGCCTTTGTTCAAGTTTCTACGCAGTGCGATTATTAAAGATAAGCTGGATATTGATTTGGATCCCGGGCATCCATTAGAAGATTACTATTATAAAAAAGAATTCAGGGCTTTTGTTGACGCTGTTTATGAGGCAACATTAGACATTGCTTTTGACCAGAAGGATCGAGAAAAACTGATTGAGCTTATTCTTACCAGGGCGAGCGTATCCTGTCCGGCTATTGTGCCGCATATGGACAATTTAAGAGGATATTCATACCGGGACCTGTTCATTAAAGCGCTCGATATTATTGCGGAAGCTTATTCCGCAAAGGATGTTAAGTGGGCAGGCCTTAATGAAAACTGGGCCATTGAAAGTTTTCCGGCAATAGCGCGCAGTTTCCCACAGGCACAGTTTATGATTATTGTTCGGGATCCGCGGGCGTCGATATGTTCGGCTCTAAAACAAAAAGATAAGACGAAGATGATTCAGGTGCTGTCATTTGCCCGGGGGTGGCGTAAAAACATTGCTTTTACTCAAAAGTTTTTGACCGACGATTTATTCAAAAATAGGCTGACGGTCATGCGTTATGAGGATTTCGTGAAAGATCCGAAGGGATATTTAAATCATATATGTAAAGTGTTGGATGTCTCCTATACCGACAAAATGCTTGATCCTAAAAATTATCGTGACGGTGCCGGCAACTTTTGGAAGGGAAACAGTTATGTCCATGATAAAAGACCACCGGGCATTTATCTCGATTCAATTCAGAAGTGGCAGGGGACGTTGGATAAGAATATTATAGAGGCAATAGAATCGGTAGCCGGACTCGAGCTTCGGTTGTGCGGGTATGACCTTTTTTGTTATAAAGGCGGCAAGCTTTCCCCGGGGGCAGAGAAATTCTTCCTTGAGAATAGTCGGGTTGTTTCCAGCTGGAAAAGCAGTGACGCTTCAGTTGAGGAAGAAATGGCTTATGAGTTACGCAGAAGGGAATTAGCTAATGATAGCACCGGCTGTCCAATAGAAGATAAACGCGCCTATTTCATTTTCGAGGAGGCCTTCAGGGATATCAGTCAGGGGCGCATAAAAAGTTTCGCTTTATTGTAAGCAGTGAGATACCCAAATTTTTCATACAGCGATATAACAGCGCTAATTCGCTTTGAATATAAAAACATTACCGAATATTAACTAGAAAGGGTAATTTATAAAATGAAACTCGCTCAAGAGAGAAAAATTATTGTTACAGTTGGTCCGTCTTCATTTAATGCCGATACAATCAGGAAAATGGATGAGTCGGGAGTGGACATTTTCCGGATTAATCTTTCTCATACCTCTACTGAGAATGTGGAGAAAACAGTACTTGAGTTAAAACAATGGACCGATAAAGAAATATGTTTAGATACTGAAGGTGCTCAGTTAAGGACAGGACAGTTAAAAGAAGAAGCGATTAAACTTGGGTATAACCAGATTGTTGAGTTTGTTCCTGAGGGGTGCACTTTGAAACCGGAACAAATACCTCTTTCAGCAACAAACATCTGTAATATCCTTGCTGCAGGTGATCTGCTGAAAATTGATTTTAACTCTCTGATTGTGCAAGTTATTGGTATTAACGAGGGAATCGTCCTGGGACGGGTGCTGGAAGGTGGATTGGTTAAGAGCAATAAAGGCATTAGCGTTGATCGGGATATAGATCTGGTAGCGTTTACTCAAAAAGATATGCATGCTTTCGAAATTGCCAAAAAATTAAACCTAACCACTATTGCCCTTTCCTTTGCGTCCTGCGGAGAAGATATTGATAAATTGAGGTCTTTCTTTGATTATAAAATATGCGTAATAAGCAAGATTGAAAGTCGAAAGAGCCTTGAACATCTTGAAACCATTTCAAGGAAAACAGACATGTTATTAATAGATAGAGGTGATTTATCCCGCGATGTACCGCTGGAGAGAATCATCTCGGCCCAGCGATATATTTTCAAGAAAGCAAATGAACTGTCTGCTCCGGTATATGTTGCTACTAATTTGATGGAAAATATGATTACTAATTCAAAACCGACCAGGGCAGAAATCCACGATGTTGTGAGTACACTCGATTCAGGAGCTGCCGGCCTGGTATTGGCTGCTGAAACTGCTATCGGTAAGTATCCGGTGGAATGTGTACGAATGATAAAACGGATTATTGATGACCAGAAATTCCTGTCCAATGAAATAGAGGATATTGAACAGTTGTTTACGCTCCCTTCGGACAGGATTATACCTCCTCATGGCGGATCTTTAGTGCAGCAGCACTGTTTGGACTTTGATAGTAGAGATACAGTTCATATGGCACAGCTTGAAGTTAATGATGAGATACTTTCAGATATTGTGCATATATGCGAGGGAACCTACTCTCCCCTCAGGGGCTTTATGAATCTGGATGAGATGCATTCGGTATTAAATGATAATAAGCTGACCAGTGGTATAGTATGGACTTTACCTGTATTACTGCAGCTTAAAAAAGAGCAGTTAAAGACAATTCCAGACAAAGGGTCAGTAGCACTTATGCACAGTTCAGACAAGGAGTGTTTTGCAATTCTTGAAATAGAATCTATTGAAAAGATAGCTTCAATGGAAAAGACAGCAAAAAAGTGGTTTGGTACAGCTGATACAACTCATCCCGGGGTCAAGCTTTTTTATGATGGCGGTGAGTATTTAGTATCCGGTAAACCTTATTTAATTAAACGCCCTTGGGGGGGTGGTAATTTATGCTATGAATTGACTCCGCGCCAAACCCGTGATATTTTTAATGAATTAGGGTGTCATAAAGTAGTCGGGTTTCATACCCGTAATGTGATTCACCGGGGGCATGAGTATATTCAACGGAAGGCCCTTAAGTTAATCGGAGCAGACGCTATTTTCATTTCTCCTGTAGTAGGGAAGAAGAAAACGATGGATTTTAAAGGTCATGCGATTATTAAGTGTTATGAAGAGATGATTCGCAAGGATCACTACAGTCCCTTTAAGGCACTTATCGGAACATTCAATACATACAGTCGCTACAGCGGCCCGCGAGAAGCCGTATTTACGGCTATTTGCCGTAAAAATTATGGCTGCAGCTGTTTTATTGTCGGGCTTGATCATACAGAGACAGGGAATAATTATTCCCCGGATGCTTCAACAAAAATATTTGATGAAGTTGATACTGGAATGGAGATCTTATGTTTTGATACAGCCTTTTTTTGCAAGAAATGCAGTGAGGTAGTTACCAAATGTAAGCATGATAGTGATTATTATAAAAGTTTAGACGGCACTGAAATCAGAAAAGCATTGCTTAAAGGTGAAGATATTCCAGAGTATTTAATGCGAAAAGATATATCAAATGTATTAAAGTCTCTGTATGAAAAAGAAAAGCTGACAGTTTTAGTATAAAATAATTTGTATCCGTCAAAAGTGCATCAGATTTGAAATGCTGACCTTATCAAGCATTTAGAAACAACCATCAAAGAAAAGCAATTATCAGTCTAAGCCACATGAGGTCCTGTTTGAAATTTTCTGGAAAGGTAAGAGAAATTAAATAATGAGTAATTCTAGTCGTCCAAAGCAGCGAAAAAGAACCATTCAGGACAAATTAATATCGTCTTTTAACACATTACGATACAACGTTACAGAACCTGTAAAATTGAAAATCGCACGTTCAAAATACGAGCAACTATATAAAGATCAAGAAGAAAATTCATTAGTTTCTGTTTATGTGCCGACCTATAATAGAGGGCAATTAGTGGTTGACAGGGTAGTCAAACCTGTTTTAGCTCAGACATATGAAAATTTTGAACTTATTGTTTTAGGTGATTGCTGTACAGACAATACAGAAGAGCTGGTTACAGCTATAGATGACCCGCGTATCAGGTTCTATAACTTGCCCAAGCGGACAAAACGTTATCCGGTACATGATCAATATGCTGAAAACCATTGGTTAGCAGGGCCGGTGGTAGCTGCGAATACTGCTTTAACTATGGTGAGAGGAAAGTGGATAGCAAGGGTCGATGACAGTGTAATATGGACTCCGGATCACATTGAATCACTATTGAGGTTTGCACAACAGGGAGATTATGAATTTGTTACCGGCCAATGCCTTGAAGAGCGTTTCGGGAAAAAAGAAGCAGCCCGAGGCCGGCATGCAAAGAGCGCTTACTTCGGGCTTAAAGAACCAACCCGGCAAGATGAGTATAACCCTATCTTGGGACCTACTCCTACTTTTTTTTATCGGTCATACTTAAATACATTTAAGTACAACATTAATTGTTGGAGAAAAAGCTGGAACAGGGTAAATGATATAGATTTACTGGTCCGCCTGTTTAAGGCAAGAGTAAAATTTGGCCACCTGGAAAAAATTGTCTGCGATATGCCCCCCCGGCCGGGAGAGCAATCTTTAGGGAGAGAGGCTTTTGATTTAACATTAGATGATAAACTGGAACATTTTAAATTTTAAAGCTATCCCAAAGTTAAATGATGGCCATTTGATAAAGGTAATTGTATGAATAAAACAGACCACTTTGACTTAATTCTGGTTTACACGTCACATAGAAGGCATGAACCGTATATTAATATTATTAAGTATTTGTCTAAGCATTTCTCAATAGGTTTACTTAAGTTTGAACCAAAACATAAATGGGGAGCAATTGAAGAGAGTTATGTTCAGAAATGTCTCGATTCAGGCGCTTCTTTAGTGAAAGGCAAATCGCAGTGTCATACTTTGATAATACCGCGTTTTGGCGGCAATCCCGGTTCCGGATACTTTAAAGATATTCTTGAGGATATGCCTGAGTATATAAATTTTGAAAGGGTTTTAATCTGGCCTGCCGGTATGTTGCACGGGGTTTTGAATATTGATTACATATGCAGATACCTCGGAGATCCTGTAATATTGGCGCCAAATAAAATATATTTTGCTTCTTTTGAGACAGAAGTTAAAGAATTCATGCAAGAGCACCCGCTAGAGGTCGTGGAAGTGGGCCTTCCTTATGCAAAGCACCCTGTTTTTGAAAATTTCTCAACAGATTATATGGTAGCTTATCCGAGCCATGTTGCAATACAAAATCAATATCAATATTACCTTTTAATTAAAAACATGGTATCAGCATTAAAGAGTTTACCGGAAACAGCCAGGGTTACATTAAAACCTCATAATGTCAGGGATACCGGCAACCGTTTATCAGGGACTTTTTTAAGTAAATACAAAATACCTTTCTGGTTTATACAATTATTAATTACTATTTTTAAGATTTTCGATTTTAGCATAGGAAGTAAACCTGTATATCAACTCCTGCCTGATAAGATCATATCGAGAATAACCGCTATACATAATGATTATATTTTTTACCGGTGCGATAATTTATTAAACGAATATCCGGGCTTTGGCATAGAGCATTTTATTCACGGCATAAAAAAAGGATTAATCACAGGTCTTTCGACTTCAATAATATATGCCATGTTTGAAAAAAAACCGGTTTATCTTTGTGATAATCCATTAAAAAAAGATATTCCCAAAAGCTATGAACTTATGAATACAATGTTCAACATGAGCCAATGGAAAGGTTTTTCAGATGAAGGCTTTTCCGGGTTCAATGACTCTGACAGAAGTGCAGATTTGATAGAGTACCTCAGGAAAACGGTCAAAAAGGTTGACGCCGGCAAATAATAAATATCTTTGGAGATTGATAATATGAAAGAAATAACCTGTGTCATTATGGCACGCATTATTGGGGGGGAAAGGGTCCCGAAAAAAATGATAAAACCCTTTGCGGGTACTTCTTTAATACGGATTTTACTTGAAAAATTAGTTACCTGTAAGAACCTCAGCAGGGATAAAATATATTTAAGCGCTTATGAGGATGAACTGAAAGAAATTGCTCAGGATGTTGGTATTAAGGTTCATAACCGCTCCTGGGAGGGAATATGTGATAGTGATACGTATGTATGTAAGATCGAAGATTCTATGCGTTGGGCCTATGAGATAGATAGTGAATATTTTCTCCAGGTAAGTGCGTGCAACCCTATGTTAAAAGCTGATACAATTGACCGCGCCCTTGAGTATTTTCAGAATAACGATATAGATTCCCTGTTTAGCGTTGTAAAACGTCCCAACTTCTTTTTTGATAAAAACAGTGAAGTACTTAACCCCTTTCATGGTTCCAAAGAATATTTTTATGGCCTGGATACCAGATTGATAGAGCCGGTATATGAGGCGGCACACTCGATATACATGTTTAAGACAGAGTATTTCAGAAAAAGCAAAGACTGTGCGAGATGGTCGTTTACGAAAAATGACCCTTATTTGTTTGAAATCCCGCCTGAGGAAGCATTTGACATAGATTATCCATGGCAGTTTGATCTTGCTGAATCTGCATATATTCGAAGCCAGAAGAAAGACAGCGGCACAAAATCATAAGTTGTTTTCATAAAAACTGTTATCAGGATTTATTAACAAAATGAATTATATTGTTCCCTCAGAAAATATATTATATTTTTTCTCCATTCGGGATGGACAGGCACATATGGGCAGCCCCGATGACATGATAAGGAACTTCCAATTGCTGGAGCATCATGGTCTTTTGCAAAACGGGCTGGAGTTGTACATGAAATTACATACGCTGAAAAACAATAACCAGTTCCCCGGATGGTTTTATGATAAAGTATCCGGATTAAATTATAAAATTCTGCATATTGGAGGAGATACCCCGGATTTTCTTGTTACCCTGAATAACGTTGAACAGAAATTGTCACTACTTTCAGAAATCTTTGATCGCTTAGATATAAGGGCACTAATAATTCATGCGCATCATTTAAAGAATCATCGTCTGCATATAAAAGATTTATTTGCACGATTTCTTCCGACAACAGAGATACTGGTTGAAAATAACGGCCTGGATGATGAATGGGGCAGCAGCGTTAATGGTTTGATGGAAATTTTTAATGATTGCCCTGAATTCAAATTATGTCTGGATATTTGCCATCTGAAAGAAACGGGTAAATTTTCCTTAACAGAGCTGGTTTCAATGCCGGAGATGAGAGATAGAATAAGGCAAATTCATCTCAGTTTTTCTCCCGTGACCGCAGGTGAGGATCTGTACGCAAAACATGGATATCCTGAATACAATCCAAATCATGCATTATTCTCTATAACAAAGGTACCACTAAGTGAAAAAACAAGAAAAATTATTTCTCAATACCCGATTGTTATTGAAGGGGTAATGGTCAGGGAAGATAAAAATTTTGATTTCTTTAAAAAAGAGGTTGAAATATTAACGGGAGAATAATAGGAGGAGTAAATTGAGAAACCTTTTTGATATGAGCGTAATTCAGATTGAGGTTACGAATGCCTGTAATCTGACTTGTGCAAACTGTACACGGTTCGTCGGCCACCATAAAAATTATTTTTTTATGGATCTGGATACTGTAGAAAAAGCCCTTAAATCCCTGGAAGGCTTTAAAGGCAGGATAGGCATGATGGGCGGCGAGCCTACACTGCATCCTGAGTTCCGGCAGATCTGTAAGTTGTACCAGAAATACGTCCCCGGCAGAGAGCAGAGGGGGTTCTGGACGAACGGATTTAAATGGAAGGAATACGAAGACATAATACTGGATACTTTCGATAAGGAACACATTGTTTACAATAGTCACGAGGACCCCGATGTCGGAGACCACCAGCCTTTATTAATTGCCGCCGCGGATATCCTTGACGATGAAGAACTCATGTGGAAGCTTATTGACAAGTGCTGGGTAAATGAAAGATGGTCTGCTTCGATAACGCCCAAAGGATGTTTTTACTGTGAAGTTGCTGCAGCGCAGGACCATCTTTACAACGGGCCGGGAGGTTATCCTATTGAGCCTGGCTGGTGGAATAAAACTGCGGAGCAGTATCGTGATCAGGTCAAGCGTTACTGCATCAATTGTTCTGCAGCAATCCCGATGCCGCGATTCAGTGCTCACAGCGGGAAAGATCTGGTTTCTGCGAGCATTGCTGAAAAACTCAAGGGTTGTGCGTCGCCAAAATTTATGAAGGGCAATTTTGAAATTTTCGATAAAAAATTCACAGCAGAACAAATAGAGGAATATTCAAAAGGATGGACTCCCTGGAGTCACAGGCCTTATAAGCAATATACGCCGGATACGATTGTGTATGATCGATAAGACAGGAATTTATAATGGGAAAAAGTATCAAAGCGCAGCCTATGTGTGAACAGGAATTCACTATGAATGACATTATTGCCTACAAGAATAAAGCTGCAGCTGATTCCTGTGAAGTCGCTGTTATCGGCGGCGGCCGCTGGAGTAAAATTATTACCGGTATTCTGGCGAAATCACAGTACAATGTAAAGAAAATCCATTTAATATCTTCAAGCAATTTCAAAAACACGGTAGATTGGGTGAAAGGCACTGATTTTTACGATAAAGTCTCTGTCAGCAACGATTTAAACAGTATTGAAAAAAATAAAGCGATTAAAGCTGCATTTGTTATCAATTTTCCGGCCTATCATTATAGTACTGTAAAATTCCTGCTTGAGGCGGACAAACACGTTATGGTTGAGAAGCCTTTTGTTTTTGAGGCAGCACAGGCAAAGGAGCTTGTCGATCTGGCTCAAAGGAAAAATCTTGTTTTAGCCGTTGGCCTGGAATTTATGATGTCCGATTATCTTCATCGTTTTAAAGATACATTGAGCCCGTGTAAGGATGCGATAGAAAACGTAACATTTATTTGGCACGATGTATTCAGAAGCAACCGTCATGGAATCTATAAACTTCCGGATATGACCGTCAATGTTTTTATGGATATATTCCCGCATGTTCAAACCGTTTTATCCGTCTTGTTCAATGACCAGAAAATGGTTTTCGATGAGATCGATATTAAAGATGGTGGAGATTCATGTCAACTGCGGGGGCTATTCGGACAGCTGCCTGTTCATATAAGCTTGTCACGCACCCATCCTTTGGCTTCCCGCAGAATAGAAATTGCCACCAAAGACAAAAACAAATACTCACTTGATTTCACAAAAGAACCCGGGAAAGCACGGGTTAATGGTAATGATTTACCTGAGGATCCTCACTGGCAGATGGCCCCGGGTGTTCTTGATTTAGAGGTCGATTCCTTTTTTTATGAGATCCAGGTAAAGAAGAGAGAAATCCCTTTCATGGCTGAAAAAACACTCACTATGACCGAAGCACTGGAAGGCGGCAACAGGATTATAAGAAATAAACAGACATCTTTGATCGGTGATATTCTGGGGGACCATTTTTCATCGATAACGCCCAAAGATGTGATAATTGCCCTTCGGGAACACATATTATTACCGTTGCTTGAAGAAGATTTAATATCCAACCCAAAAGATGAGGAAAGAATTTATTTCTGGGTTGAGAAAGCCTACAGTCTAATTCACAGGCTTGCCAATTATCCGCTGACATCTCAAAAGGAACTGGTGAAAGAGTTGGATATCAGCAAAGAAGATACTATTAAGCTTAACGCGGCATTGAGAAAATCCTCTTTTTGCCAATCGCTGATTCTTGAATACGGGAGCGGAGTGAAGTATTGGAAAAACACGATTTTACCGTTGGTTCAATCCGGCAATGTTGATGCTGTCGTTAATAATAAATATCAGTATCCTCATCGTATAGGGGTTTATTTAGGGCGCTTATGCATGTTTTCCTGCTCTTTCTGCGGACGTCATCCCAACGCAAGTTATAAACGTACTGATGTAAGTTCCGGCAATGAAATGCTTAAAAACCTGATGAAAAACGCACCTAAAGATGATCCTTACAGGTTTTATATATCAGGGGGATTGGAGCCGTTAAGCAATGATGGTATCGGTGATATCGTGACATATGGGTCAGAACTCGGTTTTAAAATGTCTGTCTACACCAATGGTTTTTTGTTGACTCCGGGTTTACTGGATAAGCAAAAGGGGTTGTGGGATTTGGATGTATTGCGTATAAGCATATATGGGGTAGATGACGAAAGCACATACAACGTTACCAAAAACAAAAAAGCGTTTAACAGAGTACTCAGTAATGTAAAGGAATTTTTGGTGCTTCGAGATAAAAACAAATCCAAAGTAAAGCTGGGATTTAATTTTGTTATTCTTCCGGGATGCGCCCATCAGATTTTAGAGCTGGCAGAGCTAATAGCTGAAATTAATAAAGAATCAGGCGCCGAACAACAGATTGATTTCCTCACTTTAAGAGAAGATTATTCATATGGAGACGAGAAATTTGAGACCAGTGAGGAATTATCCAGTGTTTTTAATAAGCTTAAATCAAGGCAGAAAAGCAGCGATTTGAAAGATTTATATATTGATTACGGTTATGCGCTTTATGGTCCCAGCATCGGAAAATCAGGGGTGCAGCTCTACAGCGTTACACACAATAATATGCTTCCCAAGGGATACCCGCAAATATCAATTGTTGTTGATTTATTAGGGGATGTCTATCTATATCGTGAGGCAGGGTTTCTGGACAGGCCTGGAGCGGAACGTTATATAATAGGCCGGGTTTCTGACGACAACTCTCTGGAAGACGTGATCCGGGAATTTATAAACAGTGGGGCCGCTATCCCGGCTCAACCGGAAGACACGAATTATTATGATGCCTTTGATCATTTAGTCACCGGTTTACTTAATCAAATGCATAATGATAAAGATTATGGCGTACCCTTTGATAAAGGGCCTGTGATCGATCGTATTTACACAAAAGGCAATGACAATAAGTTTACTCTGGCGCACCCAACGCTGGTGCATCCTTCATTGCCGGAAAATACCAACAAAGAAGAGGTGGATGTTAATGCTAAATAACAAAGCTGTTCTCATTACAGGCGGTACAGGTTCCTTCGGCAAAAAATGCACTGAAGCAATTCTTAAAAAATATAAGCCCAGAAAGTTGATTATTTTCAGCAGGGACGAACTCAAGCAATATGAAATGTCTCAAGTCTTTTCTACTGAAAAATATCCCTGCATTCGGTACTTCATAGGTGATGTTCGGGACAAAGAAAGATTAAACAGGGCATTTCACGGTGTTGATTATGTGATTCATGCTGCAGCATTAAAGCAGGTCCCGGCTGCAGAATACAACCCGTTCGAAGCTGTAAAGACAAATATAATTGGTGCACAGAATATTATTAATGTTGCGATCGACCAGGGAATTAAAAGGGTAATTGCCTTAAGTACAGATAAGGCAGCCAATCCCATTAATCTTTATGGTGCAACAAAACTCTGTTCAGATAAACTCTTTATTGCGGGAAACTCATATGTTGGGCAGGACCATACTATTTTCAGTGTAGTTCGTTACGGCAATGTTGTCGGAAGCCGCGGAAGTGTAATACCTTTTTTTATAAAGAAAAAAGGAACGGGAACCTTACCCATAACTGATTCCAGGATGACACGCTTCTGGCTAACACTCGATCAGAGTGTAAATTTTGTTTTAGAATGTCTCGACAGCATGGTAGGCGGTGAACTGTTTGTGCCTAAAATACCCAGCATGAATATTATGGACCTTGCCAAGGCAATTGCACCGGAATGCAAAACAGAAATTGTAGGGATTAGACCGGGAGAAAAACTGCATGAGGTGATGATCTCAAGCGATGATGCCCGAAACACCGTTGAATTTGAAAACCATTACATCATAAAGCCTGATTTCGAATTTTTCGAACCCCGTTTTAATCATAATACCAGCAGTAAACCTGTACCCGAAAATTTTGAATATAACTCCGGGACGAATCCATGGTGGCTGACCGTAGATGAGTTAAGCAGCATGATAAAAGAATATGAATGATTTTATCCCTTACGGGAAGCAGTCCATTGACGAGGATGATATAAAGGCGGTGGTTGACGTCCTGAGGTCAGACTTCATTACACAGGGACCGAAACCTAAGGAATTCGAGGAGAAACTGGCTGAATACTGCGGAGCAAAATATTGTGCAGTATTCAATTCAGGCACTTCGGCGCTGCATGCCGCCTACTTTGCTGCAGGGTTAATGAAAGATGATGAGTTCATCACATCACCTCTCTCCTTTGTTGCTACTGCCAATGCCGGCCTTTATCTGGGGGCCAGACCCGTTTTTGCTGATGTTGAAAAAGATACTGGCAATATTGATACTGCTCAAATTGAGAGCAAAATTACAGAAAAGACAAAACTAATCGTACCTGTCCACTATTCAGGGCATACAGTTGATATGGAAGCTGTTTATAATATAGCCCGGGAACGGGGAATATCTGTAATAGAAGATGCATGCCATGCCCTTGGGGCAAAATACAAAGGTGAGATTACAGGAAACTGTACGTTTTCAGAAATGTCTGTATTCAGTTTTCATCCTGTTAAGCATATAGCCACCGGTGAAGGCGGGGCAGTCACTACGAACAATAAGGAACATTACGAAAAACTTCTCATGTTCAGATCTCACGGTATAACAAAAGAAACACTAAAGAATGAATCTGATGGAGACTGGTATTATGAAATGCATTTCCTTGGATGCAACTACCGTATGACGGATATACAGGCGGCTCTCGGTGTTTCACAACTGGATAAACTTGACAGATTTATTGAAAGAAGAAGAAGAATTGCAGAGACATATAATAACACCTTTAATGGCAATCCATATTTCGATTTACCTCCTGAAAGGGATTACGCTGTATCTTCGTATCATTTATACCCGATAAGACTTAAAGATGAATACAGGGAGAGAAAAAAAGGACTATTTGCAGCTTTAAGAAAAAAGAACCTTGGTGTGCAGTGCCACTATATCCCGATTTACCAACAGCCATTTTATCAGGATCTCGGATATCAGGAAAATACATGTCCTGATGCTGAAGATTTTTACAGGAAAGAAATCAGCATCCCGATTTACCCCGCCATGACTGACAAAGACGTTAAAACAGTAATATCAATTCTTCTTGATACATTTAAATAATTAAGAACGGACCCTGATTATTCATGAACATTTTTTTTCGCTCTGACGCCTCGCTTCAAATTGGCACGGGACATATAATTCGATGTTTAACTCTTGCAGAGGAGCTTAAAAAAAGAGGATCTGAAATCAGTTTTATTTGTCGCGAAGAAAAAGGCAACTTGATAGAATCGATCAGAAAAAAGAATTTCAAGGTCTATCCTTTGCCGGCAGAAACCGGCACCGGTTCAGAGATGGCGTTAATACAAACAATTCTGACAGACCAGGCGGAGACTCCTGAATGGCTCATAATAGACCATTATGATATTCATTCCTCATGGGAATCTTCCGTACGAAATCTGGTCAAAAAAATCATGGTCATTGATGACCTGGCTGACAGAAGGCATGACTGCGACCTCCTGCTTGATCAGAATTACAATGGAAATCCTGACCGTTATCATCAGCTTGTTCCTGATGCGTGCACCCGGCTGTCAGGGCCCGCATACGCTTTATTACAGCCTCAATTCGGCAAGGCCCGTGAAAACCTGAAGCAGCGAACCGGTATTGTAAAGCGTATATTTGTTTTCCTGGGAGGTGCAGATATAAACAATCATACCTCCAAAATATTACGCGCCATTAAAAAGCTTGATACAAATAATATCACTGTCGATGTTGTTATTGGGTTGTCCAACCCAAACCGTGAAGAGATAGAACAACTGGCGTCAGGTCTTCACAATGCAAAATGCCATTATAACGTAAACAACATGGCAGAACTGATGGCTGATTCTGATTTAGCCATTGGTGCAGGTGGAACTACAACATGGGAGCGATGTTGCCTTGCCTTGCCATCGATGGTGATGAGCATTGCAGACAATCAGACAGAAATTGCAGAACAATTGTCAAATGAGGGATACATTCTTTATATCGGCAATTCAGATGTAATTACAGAAGAGGACATAATAAATAAGTTGAAGTTCATGCTCGGACATCCTGAAATTGTTCGCAGCCTTTCACTTAAGGCAAAACAGCTGACTGATGGAAAAGGGACCGAACGGGTTTGCAGCTATCTTTATAATAGCAGCGAATCTGTTCGTTTAAGGCCTGCTGAGTCTGAAGACTGCAGAAGAGTATTTGAGTGGAGGAACCATCCTAAAACAAGGGAATCCTGTTTTGATCCTTCTCCCCTGCAGTGGGAAAGCCATGAAAAGTGGTTCCTCAATGCTCTTTCAGTACCTGAGGTAATATTGTTAATAGGAGAAAACAGCAATGGACCGGCAGGAGTTTTAAGATATGATCTGAAGGCAGATAAAGCCACTGTATCTATTTATCTTGTGCCCGGACTCAAGAATAAAGGGATTGGAACCAGCATGCTGAAACTGGGAAGCTCCTGGATTAAAGACAAACATCCGGAAATAGAACAGATAATCGCTGAAATTAAAACGGGTAACGCTCCTTCAATAAAATCATTTACAAAAGCCGGATTTAGCAAAGATCATTTAGCATTTACATTTAACTTGGGGAATAAGACGCATGATTGATCAAATAGAAATAGGCGGCAGGTCAGTTGGAATAAATTGTCCTGTTTTTATTATTGCCGAAATGTCCGGCAATCATAATCAGAGCTATCAGAAGGCCCTTGAAATACTTCATGCAGCCAAAGAAGCCGGTGCTGATGCCGTCAAACTGCAGACCTACACACCTGACACAATTACGATTAACTGTGACAATGAATATTTTAAAATCCTCGAAGGCAGCACATGGGCCGGACAGACTCTTTACGAACTATATAGAAAAGCTTACACCCCATGGGACTGGCACCCGAAGCTGCAAGAAGAAGCTGAACAACTCGGAATAACTCTCTTTTCTACTCCGTTTGATATAACATCAGTAGATTTTTTAAATAAAATAAATGTT
>SDBV01002990.1_pt1 | contig 25201 bp, 19 predicted proteins | sample 2277081 | NCBI WGS metagenome assembly SDBV01 (sample SAMN10402039, study PRJNA504765) | marine sediment metagenome | isolation source: marine sediment core GS10_PC15, 223 cmbsf | place: Arctic Ocean: Southern Knipovich Ridge | collected 2010 | reverse complement strand
CCAAAATGATTAAATTATGCGGCTTGAAGAGCCGTTTCCGGCCTTATGCGCCTGTAGCTCAATTGGATAGAGCATCGGTCTACGAAACCGAAGGTTACACGTTCGAATCGTGTCAGGCGCGTTCAAAAACGCAGGTTTTAGGGGGCGTTTTCAATTCTGGGCCTGTATAGGCCTGGATGGGTGTGTCGATTTTGGTATGCTTAATAACTCATTATTAACTTCTGGCAGGGCTAATAATGTCAGCAACTTCAATTCGTAGTGACTTTGAAAAACATCCCCTCCCACATCAGTCAAAATGTGTGTCTTGCAGAATTCTATCAAACAAAACTTGAATTTGTATCCGCTCCCCCTTTTCTAACCGTTCAACACCTTCCGGTATTTTGATTAGCGCATCTGCATCTGCCTGAGACTGAAGGCGGCTTTTAATTTTCAAAAGCTCAACGAACAATTCACCGTTATTGTCAACTAATTTTGCCTGAAAAAACTGTGTCCAATTCTCATCTCCTTTTATTGTTTCAGTTAAGGTTGCCGTCTTGCTTTCAAAAGGGATCGGAGGTTTACCTGCAAGATGAAATAAGGCAGGTAAAGCAATCTGCAAAAAAGCTATCTCATTAGAAGGTGGACCTCCCGGAAGACAAAACACAGTCTTTCCTCTCAACAGGATCACCGCTGCTGCCTTACCGGGGCCCATTCTAACACGATGGAAAACTATTTCTCCGCCCATCTCTTGGAATGTTTTCACGGTCAAATCTCGCTCGCTTTTCCAGGCCCCTCCGCTGGTAATAAGAACATCAATATTTTCCAGCATATTTTCAATAGCCTTCTGCAGCAGTTCCTTTTGGTCTGGGACTATAGAAATTGTCGATTTCATTCTAAAATGTTTAAGCCATGAAACCAATGTTACAACATTACTGGCATAGAGTTGCCCCTCTTTTAACGATTCGCCGGGACTGACTACTTCATCGCCTATGGCTATTATACCTATACGTGGTAATGGATGAACTCGAACAGAGGAGATGCCGCCGGCGGACATAAAACCCGTTTTGGCAGGTGTCAGTATCTCGCCGGACAAAGCAATCCGATCACCTTTTTTAACATCGTGTCCCTTTTCAAGTATATTTCTCCCCACACCGGCATCACGATAGCACAATATGCCATCATCTTTTTCCTCTGTAAACTCACTTGGAATTACAGCATCTGCGCCTTGAGGGATTTTGGCTCCGGTCATGATCTTAACGGCAGTTCCTGAGACCACAGAAACATCTTTACAGCTTCCGGCAAACACACAGCCAGTGACTTTTAGTTTAACTGGACGGTCTTGGGAAGCATTTTCCAGATCTTGTGAAACTACAGCATATCCGTCCTTCATAGACGCCGAAGTCGATGGACAGTCAACTGTTGCTGCACAATTTTGGGCGGCGGTTAATCCTACAGCCTTATCAATTTCGATATCTACCGGAGACAACGGAGGCAATCTATCCAATGTTCTGGACAACGCCTCCTCAAGACCAATGTCATATTTCATATCGGTATCTCAAAATAACATTAATGCATATTGTAATTATCTAAACACCGCGCCTAAGATACCGGCAGTGACTATAATGAAAGCGGGGTTTACCTTCGCGTAAATGAATAAGCTAAATGAGGCTATTATTACAATTATATATCTTAGTTGAAAAATTTGGCTCTTATCCACTGTTTGGAATGCTACAGCAATGATCATGGCAAAAACTGCGTACTGTATCATCTCAAGACCCGCTTTAATAAATGGAAGGTCCTTGTATCGTGAATATAGCAGTGAAGCAAGGATCACAAACAATATGGGCGGCAGCAAATTTGCAATATTGGCGACTACTACACCCGGTACACCTGCTATCTTATAGCCGGTATAAGTAGCAAATTTAATTGATATGGCTCCTGGAAAAAGCTTTGTGATCCCAATAATTTCTAAATATTCTGCTTTTTCCAGCCACTGCTGGTTTTGAACAAGCTCACTTTCCATCAAAGGTAGAAAAGAATATGCTCCACCAAATGCAAACAAAGCTATCTTAAAAAACGCCATAAAAAGTTTTAATAGAATCATTTTAACCCCTTAGATTACTGGTTACCGCTGCACAAACCGACTTATCTTCTCCACTAGTGTCAAACGGCAATATCGCCTTTATCCTTAACAAACTGCAGGTAATCATTCATAGTATTCAGATTCTTAAGCTGTCCGGCACCAGGTAATTCGACATATTTGACCTTGCATTTTTTTAGAGGATTTAATATTTTATAATTTCCTGCAATTATTGATTCATCGATTGCAGCAAGCGTGCTTTTTTTATATACAGCGAACAGGGGCTCATAATGAGACGGCCCTGTTTGCGGCAGCACCGCATCAAAATCTTTGCTTTTCTTGATAAGCCGCCGGACAAGGCCAAGGTTAACTTCGGGAATGTCGCATGCTATTACAAAATTAATGTCGTTTCGTGATACCCTTAATGCCGAAGCAATTCCCATAAGCGGCCCTTTGCCTGTGATTTCATCGGCGACAACCTTTACACCGGGAAAACTGTGTTCAGCTATATTGTTCGAACTAACAATTATTTGATCGAAATGCGATTCGAGTTGGGCAAAGATATGTTTTATTGCAGGGGTCCCATTAATTGGGAGTATACTTTTGTCTTTCCCCATACGCCTGCTTTTACCGCCGGCCAGTATGACCGCCGTTGCCTGCATTTTATATGCCCACTTGCTATCGATCAATTCGATCTCATCCAGGCTAATATCAAAATCACTGCCATCAAAAAGTACGGTTCTGTCTGCATATTTTTCCACACTTGCTGCCGAAGGTTTGCACTTATCCGAACCAGCCGCTTTGAACATAAAGAACAGCCCAGGTTCAATGACCGACCTCAAAGAGTTAGATTCACATACACAAACCGCATCAACTCCAATAACATTCAGCAGCGCATTTATCCCATCCTCAAGATGCTTCTTTAGTACCCTTAACCAAAAAACTTTTTTCGCCCCCGCAGCCAGCATCCTGCATGTATCTTTGCCGGACTGGCTATCTGTTTCCTCGGTAATACTGTAATTGCCTTCAAGTGCAGCACAAACACCACAGCCTTGGCCGCCACGATGACAACTGCTATTAGCCTGCTCTATCGTGGTTACTTTTATACCAATAATATTATGCTGCGGACTGAATTTTCTAATCAGCGAGCAGGCGAACTCGGTCTTGCCGACATTCCTGTCACCGGCTCCGATCATTATCATACCTGGAATCTTGATCATTTTAGTACCTAAAGATTATTTCGAGACATCAATGGCCCTGTTTTTTTGAAATCTTCAAATCAATATCTTCAATAACATCGACGCCTCGAAGTGATGTAAGCATACCAATTATAGCTTGCGAAATAAAAGTTTCAACAAATGTATTTAATTCGATCTTTTGTCCGTTAACTTCCAATTCAGCACTAAAATTAGATTCTTGTTTTGATTTACATTCCATTGGATTAGCCTTTTTCTCAGAACTTTATTACATAGTTTCAGTAACGGAAAAAGAAAACAGGATAACATAAACGAATAATTTTTTCATCTCGATCCCAATAATCTCAACTCCTACTGCTTATACAACATACAGCAAGCCCACGGAACAACTCCGTGGGCTTGCTGCTATACTAGTTAAGACTCTTAAAGGTTCTACTGTTTTCCTGCATGCTTAGAACTTGAAGATCATGTCAAGCTGGAAACGCTTAAAATCTTCTTTGTTATTTAAGTTGTCATTGTCATAGAATGTCATGGCACCCTGGATGTTTTTGGTAAATTGATACTTAAATCCAAGTTTATGACCTTTAACACCTACGGTACCGTCAAGAACGTCGCCATCAGATATCGCACTAAGCACCGCATCGTTCTCTACACGACGCCATTCGTAAAGCGCCTGCCAACTGCCCGGAACCTTGGCATTGTTGATCTTGATACCAATCGAATATGCATCGTTGGCACTGTTCGATGCTGCCATGTTCTCGATATAGTTACCATACGCCAGCATTGGCATATCGCCGATCTTGAAACCGTAATCAGTAAAACCTTCCAATACGTTATAATCGTATTTATACGTGCTGCCACCAGGCGTTGCAGGTGTATTTCCTTTCATACCTGACGATCCGCCTAAGGCCTTACCTTCAACGTTACCGAAATCATAGTAAGTAGCTCCTGCCGTCAGTTTGGTGCCGTCATCGAATACATGCTTGGCATGACCCTGAATAGCGAACAAACTCGAATCCTCATCCTCGCTGCGCACGTCAAGCCAGAAAGCTCCTGCATTTAGATAGACCGTATCGTTATCGCTAATTGCACGGCTGTATTTCAAGGCACCGCCTTCAGGATTAACATCGCTGTCCCAGATCAACTGGTTGCCACCGGTACGATAGAACGGGTTAGCTATTTTACCCATTACGATATTAAGGCCGTCAACGTCTTTCGGATGGTAATCAGCATACGCCCGATCCAGCCATAAGTCTTTCTCCTCGAAAGTATCGTCCAACGTCTGGTTCGTAGACGTCGCTGCGTCGCTGTCTCCCGTTGCGATCCTCATTCTGACATCCCATTCGTCACTAAGCGTGGCCTTCATGCCAAGCCTGGCACGAATCCGGTTCCTGTTACGGTTCCTGCCTTTGCTTGAGTCATCGAAAAACTCATAGCGGTATCTGAAATCACCGCTCCACTTGATCGAATTAACCCAGTCGGGCACGCTGCCTACCTTGCTCTTGTTCTGATCGATCGCTTTAGTCACAAGCCCATCGACATACTGCTGATCAACCGCCACCCGCCGACGCTTCTCTGCGGAACGGTCGGCCTTTAATGCTGCAAGCTCCGCCTGTAATGCCTCAACCGCTGCCTCAAGCTTACGGATACGGGCATCATCGTTAGCGGCCTTAGTCTCAGCCGGACTGGAAACCAGCACGATCGCCACCGCCAACACAAGCAACAACAAGATCGGCCTCTTACAATACCTCTGCATAATTGACTCCTTTCAAAATTATCCTTTGTTCCCACATTACCAAATATAATTTCCGATGTTTGTTTACGAGTTTCAAAACTTCAGACTGTTGTGATCGAGATCACAGTGTCTGTGAACCAGGTTAACCTTTTTCTATCGGATACGACTGTTGAGTATCTAATGATGCGCAAGCATCTAAATCTTCTCCTACGAATACTTCGGTCAATACTGCCAGTTTTCTATAAAATTTTGTCTGGGCGTTCTGTTGTACATGTTCAGCGAATTTTGGCAGCCACCTGGCAAGATGGGTCTGTAAAAAAGAAACTTGTTTCTGTGAGTAAGATTGCGCATCCTGTAAATTTGAGTCTTTAATTGCCTCGATCTGCTTAGAAATAAGATAATACATAAACTCCAGCTCCATTGCGATATGATCGGGAGCATCTTTAATGGCAATATCCAGGCCCTGGCTTTCATAGCAGTTTCTAACATCGATAGTAGAATCGCCCATAAACTTACCGTCCTCAAGGTAGACAGAACCATAAGGAGACGCAAGAAGTTTGTAGGGTCCGACAAACAAACTGCTAAAGTCAACTATCAATAACTCAAGCTCGACTAAAGGGGGAACACAGCAAGACAGTTCGGAAAACAAACTGTCTGTCTGCCCAATGTCAACGACCTTCTGCATAAGCCCTTCGTCAGGCAGATAGTAACAGTCAGACAAAAACTTATAATAACCTGCTCTTTGGCAAGCCTCGTTTAAGAGGTTCTCCATTACATCAAACCTTTACGACTTTAATTCTGGTAACACCATAAAAAGCAGTAGCCCCGCTTAACCGATCGTAATCTGCCGGGATAATAACATTGTTATTGCCGCCGCGCGGCGTTTTCCCATATTCTTTTGCGGCAACCCTGCCATAGGCCCAGTGTCCCTGGCCGTAGCATTTCGCAATCGTACCTGGTTTGACACCTTCCCATAACTTTGCATGACATTCGATCTGGCCGGTCGTGGATATTAATTTAATGTTGTCGCCATTTTTAATGCCGAGTTTGTTAGCGTCAATAGGATTAAGTTTTGCAACATCATCCCAGGATTCATCACCGGGATCGAGATCCTTAAACTCCTGGTACCACGAACAGTTAGCAGATCTACCTTCACGGTTAAGCCGTGACTTGTAATCAACATGCACAAATGGATATTCTTTCTCATCGCCCCACATATAAGGTTCTTCGTAATGAGGGATAAAAGCTTTTTCACCTCTTGCCTGGTATTTACATGTTTCAAGAATATCATCTACGGTTGTAGAATGTTTCTCGGCATGACCGGTAAGAGCTGCTTTAAGGGTTTCGCTATAGAATTCAAACTTGTGAGTTTTTGTCTTCATCGCTCCCCATCGTTTTCTATATGGATACGAATCGGAATTCCAAACACCGACTTTTGCAAACTCTTCCCATCCGCTGAACTTATCGCCGCCCTTATGCTTAGCGGGATCCCATAGATTTTGAGTTGCATATTTTAACGAATAAAGAGCAAACTCCTTTTCATCAGTAGGTGCTTTGCCGGTCTCAGGATCCTTGTATTCCTTGTAGTGCCTTAGGAGATTGTCAAATCCTCTGTCCGCAAGTTTTTCGGCAATGAGCCATGGAATTTCTGTTTCGTCGGTCTTGATATCCCAAACCGGATCAATCACAGGTTCTAAGAGAGTAACATGGCGATGCCCATTTCCGATAGATTTGACATATCCCCATTTTTCATACGTAGTATGCCCTGAAGGCAAAACAATGTCGCAAAAATGCGTAAACTCAGATGCATTAGTTGTGAAATGCACAAGGAATGGTATCTTGCTTAATGCCCTTTCCCATCTTTCTGATTGAGGACATGAGAACGTAAAGTTGTTCATGTAAGCAATAGCAACCTTGATCTCATTGGGATCTTCATTCAGTATACCTTCAGCGGCATTATTGGTTACAACGCCACTGCCTGCTTTGCCTTTTTTCATGGCAGGAAATTCTTTGGTGCCGCGATGGTCTATTTTTTTGTGTTTCTTTCCGGCTTTTGCGATATCATCCATAAAATCATCCGGAGCCGGGAAAGCAAGTGTATACTCTTTGTTTGACGCAAGAGTGCCTCCAACATTATCTACCGAACCTACAAGACCGTTGAGTGCATGGGTAGCCATAGCAGCATATCCACCTCGAACCTGCATAGCCGGCCCGCCTCCGACCCAGCAGATGGCACGGGGAGCAGCTTTACCAAACCCCGTAGCAACTTTTCTTATTTGCTCTACCGGCAATCCGGTTTTTTCCGCTGCCCATTCGGGTGTCTTGTCCTTCAATTCGAGATTCCACCATTTGACCACACCATGAGTATGCTTTTCTTTAAAATCTTTCTCGTTAACCGTCTGGCCGGCAACAAATTTGTTTGCACCTTCTGTGAAGTCGCCAACGAAATCCTTGTACCACAGTCCTTCGGTTAGAAGTATGTGAGCTATACCAACTGCAAGGGCACCATCCTGGCCCGGTATGATCGGCAACCACTGACCGGCTTTAGCAGCGGAAGCTGAAAATCTGGGGTCTACCACAGCTACTTCAGCACGACTGAGCACATCACCCCATGCACTGAGATAGTATGAAACCTGCCTGTTCGCCGAAAGTGGGTCCGCACCCCACAGAAGAATATATCGAGTATTGACAACATCGTATTGTCGGTAATCCCAGAGTCCTTCGGTATAATACGGGCCAAATTTTTCAGCTTCGGCGCAAATAGCACTGTGCGATATATTGTTAGGAGAACCGATTATCTTGGTCATACGATCGTAAAGAACGTCCCGCATATAAGAATAACGCCCCCTCATAAGCATGTACTTATGCGTCTCATTGTTCTTTCGCAGTTCCATGATCTTGTCTGCAATTGTATTGAGAGCCTCGTCCCATGATATTGGGACGAATTTCGGGTCCTCGTTTCTTCCCTTCTTCGGATTTGTCCGTTTCATCGGTACCTTCGTACGATCAGGGTCATAAACCTGCTGTAGGCTGAGATGACAGCGTACACAACAGTTTCCTACATTAACCTTAGAATTCGGGTTGCCCCTGACCTTAATGGCCCGGCCATCAACAACATAGACCTGTACCGAACACCATGAGGTACAGCCCTGACAGGTCGTAGATTTCCATTCGCCTGATTCTGTCGGACTGTTGGGCTTAGATGTTTGTGCAAAGGCTCTCAGCGACGGCTTGAAAACTGTGCCAACAGCAGCAACCGTCGCAACGGCAGTTGCAGTTTTCAAGAAGTTCTTACGAGTAATTTTGTTATCGTTATCTTTCATTCTGAAATCCCTTCTATTTGATTTCATTGTAATTGTCATAAAGCTTTACACAGTTCCTCTTGTGCTTTCGCTGGCACCAGGATTGAATTCTCTAATGTAAAAGACTTTGGGTTCGGTCCCAAGGTGTTCTTTTAATCTCCATGGACGATACTTGGCCAAAAGCTTGCTGGCAGTACTATCGGGGTCATTAAGGTCGCCCATTACCCTGGCACTAGCAGGGCAGGACAGCACACAGTGAGGCAGCAATCCCTTAGTAACCCTGTGATCGCAAAGAGTGCATTTTTCAACTATACCTTTGTACCGAAGCCCTGAACCTGGAGTGGATTTTTCTCTGGCAGGGTTATAGTAAGGAATTACATCGCCTTTAACTTTTTCGGTAACTTCTTTAGACGAAGAGGTGCAGTCTTTGATCAAGGCATCGCTGCTTCTCCAATTGGTGTGAGGGTCTTCGTAATGACGTGAAATAACATCATAAGGACACATGGCCATGCATGTCTTACAGCCGATACACTTTTCGGGCGTATGCATAGTGATATTACCGTATCCTTTATGCATTGCACCTGTCGGACACCCCTTTACACATGGAGCGTTTTCGCAGTGATTGCAAAGCGTGGGAATGTACTCGAATCTGACATTTGGATATTTGCCAACGGTTTTGCTTTTCTTGCTGGACCAGGCGATGCCTCGCTGAACATTGTTCTCACTCTTACAGGAAACAATGCAGCCGCCGCATCCGGTACAACGCTGCAAGTCAATCACCATCGCCAGACGTTTGCATTGGGTTTGGCCTTCCGCGAGAGCAACCTGGGTACTTGCCAAAACGGCTGCTCCTGCACCTCCTGCTTTTAGAAAGTCCCTTCTCGAAACCTTACTTTCAGCTAATGATTTGTTTTTCTGGTCACTTGATTTCATTTAGTTATCTCCTTTTAGCCAGTTAGCTGGCCACCAACTACAACGATATACCGCATTACATAAATTCCTATTAGAATTAGCATTGATGCAACAGCAAATCCTTTAGCAGATACTTTAGTTCTCAGAAGAATAATAACTGGTATCAAAGAACCGAGGATAATTTCTAATCCCCAGAACAGAAAACTAAATTCACCAACTAAAAAAGATTTAGCCGAGTCCACCGCTGTAACATCCCCATTAAAAAGAATAACTACATCAGTGAATATGATTACTAATTCAAGTAAGACAAGCCATGCAAGAAATTTACCAAGTCTTGCTAAAAGCACATTATCCATTCTACCTGCAGATACCAATATCACTAATGCAATACCGGAAATTAATCCTCCTATCAGGAATAACCAGGGTAGGATCGCGATGACATGTCGCCATAGTGCTGTTCCAGGGGATTGAGCTAAAATTATGGCTGTATAAACAGCTACCAGGAAACCCATAGGTAAACCAAAATATGCGAACTTTTTCGCTTTTTCATCTTCACCATTGGTTAAAAGCCAAGCATGGACCAAACTCAAGACGAAGAAAATACACAGAAACCACGATCCCCAGGAAATCACGGATCGTGGATTAAATGATAAAAAAAGCCGCCACATTCTAAACGGTTGCCCAAGATCAAACAAAAGAAAGAGCATCCCAAGAGCAAGTGTTATGGGAGCCAATATTGCAGCGGTTTTGGCTAAAGGCTTAAACTCTTTCTTGTAGTAGTTTGCCACCACAGAAAAAATGTATGCGCCCGCACTTAGACCGCCAAAAAAGAAATATGTTACGATCATCCAGTCATAAGCCAAATGCGAAACTGCCTGTTCAGACATCATTGTCTCCTTAAAAAAGGTTGAAATGTGTAAAAATATTTGCAGAATTGAAAAGAGTTGTGCTTAACAATCCATTTCATAAGCAAGTTTGAAACTGCTACCTGTTGCTTCATAACTTTTCCAGTAAGGAATAGGCATTACAGACGGATATATACATTATTATCGGCATATCGCAACAGTTTTTTAAAATAAAAAATTTAGTTCAAATATAATTTCTCTGCCAATCGAATGTGGTGCTTTAAGTTGCAAGCTTTTAAAACAAACATCTTCAAGCAATTGATGACCATTTAAAAGACGAAAGGTGTCGTGAATTGAAAAATGGGTGAAAAATAAAATGAGGGGAATCTGAGGCGATCAACGAGAGGCGGTGGGTCCGGAAAACGGCTGTGACGGGGGTGAAAGGGCCGAAAAAGGGGCTGGAAAAAGTAAAAAGGAGTCGGTTTGTTGCGGGAAAAATAACAAAAAGAACTTACGAAAAAACGTGACTTTTATGACAAAAAAACACAAATAAATACAAATGCGCGCACAAACGCGCACCATAGCTACACAAAAGGCGCTTTTTTGAAAAAAATCTGCGTAGGAAAAAACCCTTAATAGTGGGTTGTTGGGCTGCAAACGCTAACTGGTGCATGTGGGTCGGGAATGTTAGTAGATTCAGAAGACCGTGATTAGTGACTAGTAAATCGTGATTCGTGGATGGCAAAGGCATCGCCAGCCCATTCGACAGGCTCATGGCAGGCGGGGCTGGTTTGGATTTTGGCTGGGGGGGGGCTTTTTTATAATTGGGCCGCAGCAAACGCGACTCCGACCTGCCTTTAGGCAGATAACCTCCTGATTCATTAGTTGTCTGCGTAAAGCAAGTTGTAATTGTGTTGCATAAATGCGATTCGCGCGGATCTTTTGTGGTCCATTCTCGTCTGGGTTTGCTGCTGGGTTTCATTGTTCGTTGAGCAAGTTATGTTTGTGGTTTGCACCTTCGGTGCCGCGACAAGTCGCGAGGCGTCTAGAAAACCTGCGGTTCTCTAATCGCGAGGAAGTCAGCTATGCTGACGCTGTTCTATGGCCCATTCTCGTCGGGTTTGCTGCTGGTTTAGTTGTTTCGTTAAGCACGTTTTGTTCGTGGTTTGTACCTTCGATCCGCGACAAGTCGCGAGGCGATTATCATAATCCCAGCTTGTGATAATCGCATGGAGCCGGCCGTTGGCCGGAGGTGATTTGAGAGGGAAAAAATAAAAACAGATTCACCACCTATGAAGAGCTCAATGTCAAGTGGCAAACAATAACAGTCATAGAACGCATCCGGCTTTTTTCATCAACCAATCTTTCGTTTTATCTGACATTGTATCATCTTAAATATCATATGTTTCACTTTTGAAATGTTGTTTACTGCACCCTCAGATTTCCGGTTGCGGTTACATTTGGTAAACTATTGTCCGGCATATTTGACGAAGGTGTATTGATGACATTGCCGATAAACTCAGCAGTCGCCGTTGAATCGATCGTCAGGAAAGGCTTGCTCGATGACAAGTAATCTCTTAGATCGCCGCCAAGATTTTGCAAACTGGCATCGTTCTCAACTTTAAACGCGCCGGTTTCTCCATCGCGTGCCAGATGGAAAAGTTGCAGCTTGACGTTTCCGCCTTTAACAACTGCACTGTATTGATGAGAGCCCCAACCAGCCGAGCCGAACATTCTGAATGTATCGTCGAAAGTATCGCCTACCTCGAGGTAACGACCCTCAGTTTTGTTGACGGTAACGATCTGTGAATTGATCACATCCAGACCGCCGACACCAATATTATCGATCTGGAACGCGTTGGTGCACTGATCGACGCCCATTCCCATGCAATAACCGCTTGGGCCATTGCCGTTCTCCTCAACAAGATGCATGCCGCGATAACCGCCAAAGACAAAGTTCTCATGAAGCACTTCGCCGGTCATATAACCGAACTTATACGGCGTAGCATACTGCCACAGGATCTTATGAATATTATTGATGGGATCAGGGAGGGTGTCATCGCCAAAGCCTCCTGTTGGAATACTGTCATAGTAGCTTCCCTGATGCGTATAAAGCGAAGGATTGAACTGACAGTTATGTATCTGCCCGTCGGTCGAACCGTTGCCGACATGAATACCTGTCTTTAACGCCGTCGACTTGACATAGTCAATATAGTGCCTGTCACAACGATAGGTCGCCAGGTCAATGATCTGATATGGGATCGTCGCAGCAACATTAATAACATAAATATCCGAACCAAGACCACGGATCATGAACGGATATGGAACCATGCCGTACATACCATTACCATTAGGGTCATTCCTGTTATATATCTGTTCCGGATAGTGGAACGTTAAACCCTTTATTCCTGCATTTTCTTCGATCTGAATAAACGGCGTACCGTCAGCTTGATTTCTACCGCCATAAATATTCAGTAAACTGCCCTTTACCCTGCTGCCATGAGCCACATCAAAAATACCTCTTAGCTCAACGCCTGTCGGAACCGTGAGATTCCCATCAAGGCGATAGTTACCGCCCGGCACAAAGACCGTACCGCCGCCGTTTGCATCGGCTGCTGCCAATGCCGCCTGGAAAGCTGCTGTGTCATCTGTCACCCCGTCACCCTGTGCGTCATAAGGACTCTTGGTCACAACGAACAGATTGGACTTTGCGGGCTTATATGTTGTCGTCGGTTTTTTGTAATCATACGCAGGCAGCGGATCGACCGAAAGAGGTGTGTGGTCAGTATGTACCGGATAACTTGTGCTGTCTACGATCTGCGCACCGTTTGCAAAACGGTTGCCCAGGATCGAAGCACCTTTAACTCCGCTAGCCAGTTCGATATCATTGCCTGACGTACTTCCAAAGTCAGAATTGATGACCGACAGGTATCCGCTGTTAAAATCTAATGTGCCCTGCTGAATATCACATGACATCATCATTGCCTTTGCGCCGCCCGAGCAGTAGATAGCGTCGCCTGAATAATCGTCTGAGGCACCGCTTGCGGCATTGATGGTACATGTATGCAGCATCACAGACTCAGTAGTTGCAGCGCCCAGATAAACGCCTGTCTCTGCCCCTTGAATATTAAACCGGGTAAACTGATAACCGGCGTAAGCACTTTTTTCAACATAAACACCGATTTTGCAATCGATCAGTTCAAACCCGTAAGATTGACCGTTAGGAGTCTTGTATTTCGGAGGATCACCTGGATCAGCTTCGTCATAAAGCGACGGCCTTAATGCAAGACCCATGTAGTACCCTTCAACCGTTACATAACACGAATACGACCAGTCGATACGTCGAACGATCATACCGGTGGCATTGTTGTATATCCATGATTCATGTTCGCCCGCTGTAGGTGAGTTCGGTAATCCCGAACCTGCCCAGAAATCCGGCGAAAAGTGGACCGTCTCGATCCGACCGATATCTGCAAGACGATCGTACTCGGTACCTATATAGAGCGGAGTTCCGTATACGCCGCGAACGAACGGACAAGCAGTTGTCCCGTCTACGTAAGTCGTAAATCCAAAATAAGGATTGACTAGTGTGACGTTTTCAAGTGTTACGCCGCCGCCGTGGATCGTCGGAGGATAAGGCCGAATATCCGTAGGAAGCTGTTCGGGATACCAGATCGCAATATCCCTGAGACCTGAGCTGCTGCTTAATTCGATAAACGGGGTACCGTTTGCATCGTCGCGACCGGCATAAGCCTGCAGGATCGTACCGACAATAGGACTGCCCTTAACAGGTTTCTGCCAATCACCGCGTAAAGCCACCCTTGACGGAACCGTCAGATTGCCGCTGACCTTATACCTGCCCGCAGGCAAATACAACGCCCCGCCGCCTAAGTTACTAACCGAGATCAAAGCATCCTGTATCGCATCGGTTACGTCTGTGGTACCATCTGCAACAATTCCAAAATCCGCCGCATAGTGAGGGGTAATAACATAATCATCGGTAGGAAAGACGGTCTCGGCGACATGCCAGTATGTAACATATCCTTCCATCCAGTTTGAGGCAAGGAACGCATAATCCTGCAAATCAATCATACAGTTTCCGGGACCGACAAAATTGGCACCACTGACGCAATCGGCTTGGAGCCTGGCAATTTCCGGTACACTAAGTGCCCTGCCATATATCCTGACATCATCGAGCCGGCCTTTATAAAAATCGCCGGTTGTCATTGGCGGATCGTACTCCTGCCCAAGCGAGAGTATGTCGTCGGCGGCAACAGATACCGTCGATCCAAAGCTATCGGCATAACTGCCATCGACGTAAACAGTAATCGTGTCAGAACTATCCTCAATAACATAGGCGATGTGGTGCCATGTGTTGTCGATCACCGTTGCTGTCGTATTATGCCATGCAGTATCACCCAAACTAAGCGTGCCGCTGCCGGCCTGAGTACCACACAACAATTTATTGTCACCGCTTGAAGTGTTTATCGATATCATAAACTGCGAAGCAGGGTTAACTGCAGCAGCTTTTACCCATGCGCTTACTGTAACATCCCCGCCGGCTATTGTGGTAAATACATTACTGGTGGAAACATAATCATCAATGCCGTCAAAATCCAGCCCATGGCCGTTTACGCCTGCAACCCAGTCGCCGTCGTCCATATTCATCAAAGTACCGTCATAGCCATTTCCGGACGAGTCTGATGCCGCAGCACCAGTCTTTTCATCAAGTCTCCAGTAAGCAACAGCCCCCTCGATCGGCAAATTGCTGACCCAGTCCTGAACAAATATCGACAGGTCATCGACGTCTACATCGTCATCTCCGTCTACGTCACCGTCAATGCCCTGGACTGCTGTAATTGTAGTTCTGCCGGTGTTGGTTACGTTGTAATCGTAAACTACTCTTCCGGTTCCGCCGTATGCTGTTAGTTTCCCGGAAGAGATAAAACCTGCTATTTCCCCTGTTCTATCACCATCTACGATAACAGAACCGGCTTTAATATCCATATTTGAGGCACCTTTGATCGCATCGACACCTGCCCACTGACTCAGGTCAAGAACGCCATCTTTGATATCTGCATATCCAGTACCGCCATTCCAGCCAAGTGAAAAATTACCCGCAGCACTAACAGTACCGCCGGCCAGTTCCAGGGTACCGATTCCACCGGCTTTTTGCCCAACCCACAAATGATTGCCAAAGCTGACAACACCGCCGGTCTCGACAATAAATTTAGCTTGACGATTGTACCCTATACCCGAGTAGCCGCCTGTGGTCGTAAGGTTTCCGCCAGACATGACACGGATCACACCGGCATCGGCAGCTCCGTTATCACCCTGAACCAATTGGCCAAAAGTCTGGGCATCGGTCACCTGACACTCTGCGACATTGGTTTTAAAAAACTGGACTTTGTCCGCACTAGCAGGGAGTCCGGCGGTCCAGTTTGCCGAAACATTCCAGTTGCCCACAGCTGGCGGAGTGATCCCGTTGGATGCAGGGTCCCATACCGTAGCGGCATAAGCAGAAGTTCCTGAGGTAAGCATTAATGCTAGTATGAATACGGTTAAAAGCAGTCTGTTTCTTCTCATCACAATGATCTCCAAATTATTTCAGTCATTAATACCACTTAATACGCACCCAATATTATATTACCAAAATTCGGCTTGTTTGTCAAAGGTTTTGTCAAAGTTTATAGGGAAGATTCAGGATTAAATAAACTAATAATGGAATGTTCAGACCATGTGGAAATGCCAGGCTAAAGAAACGGCCTCATCCCGACAGAGCGAAAGCGACGAGGCGATCTTGACATCTTAATGTTGGGCTGACTTTTTTTACAGTACGAGTTAAAACTCTGAGGTATTTTCATCTGTCGAAACACATATTTTCTTAACAACCCATAGTATTGGCTTAGGTGTAAGTGGAAAGAAATTTTCAAACGGCTGAATACTATCGGCATCCGGCCGTTCATCGATGTCATGTTTGATCCCGGGACATCCGCTATCAAAGTAAAGCCGGCTGTCTACATTGTACCATGGATATTCCCGGCATCCCCTGGGCCTGACAAGATAGATCGAGCAAAGGTTGTCTTTAAGTAAGCTGCAAACACATTTGTTAGATTTAATGAACATGCTTTTTTGGCATTTTTCAATTGAATCGAAACCTATTTTTTCTGCTTCCTGTGGTGTTGTCACAGGTGTGCCAAGTGTTTTACAGCATTTGGCGCATTTATCGGCAAGGCAGTCCAATCTTGTCGCCTGAGAAGCAGAAACAAGACGGAGCAGGCCGTTGGTCTTTGCTTTAAAAATGGCTTTTATTAAAGTTATGTTCATACTTGTAAAGATGAATTTTTTCTTTTAGTAACTATAAAACCAACAACAAACAGAAAAGTCGAAAACGTAAGGCTGAAAACCGGTGCTAAAAATACGAGGTTCGTATTGCCTGTTAATCTTCCAAATACTGCGCTTGACCATCCGGTAATAAAACCCATTGATATTGCAACGACTGCCCAAAAGGACATACGCTTTAGGGTTTCTCTTTTCATGACCAATGCTGCAATTACAAGCGGGCAAAGTCCCAACTGGGCTCCATATATTGCAAAGACCATGTCTGCAATGGAAAAACCGACACATGATAATAACTGTACGAATAATGTCGAAACTATGGCTGCAGCTATAAGTATCAAACGCGAAATGGAAAGCTGCTTTTTCGATTCGAGTCTTTCTTTGAGGGAAAGTTTTGTTAGATGCGAAAAAATATCTTCATAAAGAGTATGCGAAACCGCTATCAGTTGAGTCGACGCGGTCGAAAGCATAGCACCGTAAAGTCCAAGAACCGCGAAGAATAAGACAAATTTAGAAAGGATGCTTTGATCGTTACTTACGATCTTTAATACCGAGACTAACGGGTTAACACCTCTGCCCGGCTCGATCAGCATAAGTGCAAAACAGGCAAGTAAGGCAAACACTCCCCACGTTGCCGCTGAACTGAAAACACTGCTCCATAGCCCCCCTATTACAGTCTGATTTTTCTGAGAACCGGCGATTCTTTGCCATATACTCATATCAGAAATGAAAGTCGGAACATTTATCACAAAAATCCCGAGCAGGAAAGCAGGCAGGCCTTCTTTGTAAGAAAAACTAAATATTTCTGACGGTATTTTCACGAAATTATCCGCCCATCCGCCGTGGCTAACGACATAATATATGTAAAAGATCGGCAGCGCCAGCAGTAACAGCCAAATCGAGACCATCTGTATTCGATCGGTTACAATTACGGCACGAAACCCTCCCGAAGCTGTATAAGCAAAGGCAACGGCTGATAGAACGATGACAACAAGCCACGTTGGGATGCCGGGAACCAGGCCTGCAAAAAACTTTGATCCAACGGTAAGCTCCACGGCAAAAGCAAAAAGGAAACCTAAGCTTGTACAAATGGCACCTACATATCTAAGCGCTGGCGAACCGAACTCTGTACCAAGAAACTCATGAAGAGTTGGACGGTGATCGTAATTATTGATCTTTTCCCAGATCCGACCGGCGAATAATCTAACGACTAATAAACCGGCAGATGTTGTAAGGACTGTCCAGAAAAGCCATATCCCAAGTCGCGGTGCCAGTTCGAAAAAAGCCATTATTACAGTGGCCAACGATATTGTTGTCGCTACCGTACTGGACGAGAACTCAGCAGAATTTTTCACACAAGCGCCGGTGCTAAGGCCCATAGGGAGCATATCGGCGATTCTTTTGGTGCTGCGTCCAAAGAAAAAACCTACCGATATGTAGATGGCAAATGCAATTAAAAGTGCAGCGATTATTATGCTCATGGTTAATCGGCCTTGTTCCGTTGGATTTTCAGCTCAACATTAATTCTGTCTTTAAGACCATTGGGGATATTCGAATATTTCCCTTTGGATATCTCTTTTAGAACGCACAATTCGGGTCCCGGATACAATTCAACTTTCCAGCCGCGTTCGCTTAGGGCACTAAAGACCGCGATCTCCTCGAGCAAATAGCGGCATGAAAGCTCTACCGCTTCCTCCTCGGGAACCGCAAGTTTAAAATTCCGTTTCTGTTGTCGTTTAATAAAAGAAGCTGCATCCTTAAGCACAGAAGCCTTAAACGACTCGTTTGAATCGTAAAGCGTATCAAGGAATTTCCTGGACCCCTTATATTCATCGCTGTCTAAACATGGCTCCCATCGAGTAAGCACAAGGCGCTGGTTAGGGATCTGGTCGAAAAAGTCGCTTGTTTTCTCAAAGAACAAATCGCCAAATTCGTGTGCCGCCCTTCCGGCTTCATCTTGACTTAGGCCGGTGAATATCTGTTCGTTATAACGACGCAAGTAATCTCCAACTACTATTAATACCTGTTGAAAGTTGCCCAGGCCCCAAAGTAATAAAGCCTGCAGGGACTTGCCATAGAAACCGGGATTGTCAAGGCTTATGCCAATATAACACTTCTTGTATGAAAAAAGCTCTTGACGGGGAATCTTCGGAGTTATAGTTTCAATACTAACCGAAGGGATATTAAGTTTTTCAAAGCCGGAATCCGATTTCATCGCACATCTCCTTGATAGTTACCAGTTTCTGACAGGTCTCTTCGTAAGTCAGACTCATTCCGTAAATGTTTGTTGCTTCAGTATCGACAGTTGCATTATCTACAAACAGAACGACATATCCATTGTCCATGATGTATGCCCAGAGATTATTCATCTCTACATCCCTGAATCTCAGCATACTATCGATCCGGTCCGCTTTGAATCGTCCATGTTCAATGATCAGTTTTTCGTCTAATGTTTTGTCAAATGTTTCAAGTTCTCTAGTGAATTTCACACGCTCTGCCTGGTATCTGCTCCTCAGGCAATCACTGATCTGCTGATGCGTTGATTTTCTTTGATTGCCCTGTCTTTCAGAATGAATGATCAGCATTTTACGGAAGTTTTCCTTCCAGAGGAAACTGTAATCAAACGTATTAACATCGAGGATGATCTCAGGTTTCCGAATGATCCCGATTATATGCGAAATTCTGTTTTTATGTTTGGCCTCCCAGTCAGCCAATTCCTGCGGAGTAACGCGCGGCGTAATTCCTTTTAGGTTATCAATTAACTGCAAGATGACATCAAGATAAAACGGCGCCAAGCCCTGAAGGATATTTCCTATTTTACTGTAAAGCTGGCCGGAAATCGGATACTCGTAAGTAGGAGTCATGAAATTATCGATCTCATCGGCAGTTAAGGAAACCGGCTCGGTGGTAAGAAATTGTTCAAGTTCTTTAACGATACCTTCTGAGAGTATTTGGCGGGAAATAAATCCGGGCTCTGATGCTGCTATTATTTCCCAAACGTTATCAAGTTTGGTGATGACCCGCGACAATGACGGATTAGCTTCTGTAATTAGTTCGGACATAGTTCGCATATCGGAAACTGATTGTTTAACCGAATCGAGTATTTGTATCGCAACCAAGACCTGGCACAAAGGAACAAACTCTATAACTTCAAATGTCTGAACAACTTTTATCGCTCTTGCCGGCTGGAGGATCGCAGATCCGGCTTCGATCATGCGATAATGAGACGCAGCAAGACCCAGCGAAGAAGCTATCTCCGATGAAGATATGCCGCCCATTTTGTCTCTCAAGTTTTGAAATGCCAATCCCAGCGCTTGAGCTAACGGGTTTCTTGCTTTTGGGGCCATCGAAGTCTCCTATCCAAAACTACCTTAAATATCGGCCAGATAAAGCACGAACTAACTATAATTATAAGTTGGTTTGTAAAAAAAAGCAAGCTGATTTGTCAAAATGATTGACTTGGTCATATAAAAACCACCTTTAACTCTTGTAAGCGGCCATGTTTATAATCTTAGACATTTATAAGATAAAATAATTAGACATATTTGCAAATATTTCTTGACTTTATTGATTTTATGGCGTATATATTAATCAGAGAGATCGAGTTAATGCTATTTGGCAAATAAACAACGTATCAATTCCATTATCAATCGTTAAACATCCTGCTTTATCAGCCTGACGAACCAGCAGAAAAGAAAGGGAGGTGCAATATGTTAAGATCTAAATGTCACGTTAATCGGGGAGTATTGCTGTTTTTTGTGGCTTTAATTGTATTTATGTCACCATTGTACGCTAAAGAACAACGAAATAGGGGCTCTAAAGGGCGCAAGAGTGCTCCAACAAAACAGAGAGCTTCGAGCAGCAAGACCACTTCGAATAGATCAAGCACCACTAGAAGGCAGCCTTCAATTTCGCAAAAGTCCTCTTCAAGCAGTGTAAGGAGGCAAACGCCACCTGCATCAAGGCCAGCAAGGGCAAAACGCTCACCTTCAGTATCCAGGCCGGCAAGGGCAAAACGCTCACCTTCAGTATCCAGACCGGCTAATTCTTCACGAAAAAGGGGATCAAGCCAATCAGATCGCAGGCAACGTTCTACAGCCAGAAAGCCCGCTAATTCCGTAAGACCCCAAAGTACAAGCAGAACTTCATCTGTTACTTCAACCCGGAGTAAGCCATCAAGGCCTCGTGCAGTCCGCAGAAGCAGCCAGCCTTCAAAAGTGTATGTTGCAACGAGAAGTACAGGATATGCTCGGCGTGAAGTTAACAAGCCGATTAAACCTAAATCTTCTGTAAGCAAACCCCAGAAGTCCGTGGTCCGATCCGTCGTACGGACAAGTTCAGGGAGTAAGCCAACAGTATCTAATAAATCAGCAAATACCAGAAAAACAGTCAACAGAACAAGGCTCAGTAAAAAAACTACGAGCATTGGCGATTCAATTAAACCTTCCAGGAAAGTTTCCAGAAATGACATTTCCGGCAGTTCCAATCTGACTACAAAAAACAAAACCGGAATTGCCCCAAAAAGCCAAACTCGCACTGACCAAATCGCCATGAGAATTTCGGATGACAGCAGAAAGCGAAAGATCGTAAAACATAGAAATACAAACAAAACCTTAACTGATACGAGAACCCCTAAAAGCACAATTCAAAGGGAACGGTCAGGAGTTCGTACAAAAACAAACATCATTACACCAACCAACAATGTTTCTAAAACAATCGTAAGAGATAGATCGCGACTGACATCCGGTTCGCAAAAGTTACGATCCGGCGGAACAAGACACACAAGAAAAAACAGGCATTCGACAGTGATCTATGAAGATTATCATGATACTGTCAGACACCGACGCAGCCGTGAACATATTTACAGGGACAGGCATAACAGAATACAGCACAGGATCATCTGGCCAAGATATAGCTATTCCGTATATTACAACTGGGGCCCTTGGTTTGAGTTTAGATATGTATATCCTTACTATCATCGTAAATATGTCTTTGTCAGCTTAGGAGGATACTGGCCGAGTTACAGATATGCCCGCTACTACAGGTACGGCTGTCATCCATACGAATGGTACGGCTACTATCCTATAGCAAGAGAAGTTACAGGCGATACGCACAACTATTACACGTACAATTATTATTCCAATGAAGACCAGTCAGTGGTGTCTTCCGGTTATGAGAACACTTATGTAGATGAAAATACTTTTGCCGATGTTCGTGCAAAGCTTGCAGATGAAGCTAATGCCGAGCCCGATCCGGAAACGCCTGCCGATGGTTATTTTGATGAAGCAGTAGTTGCTTTTGAAGAAGGCGATTATGAAAGGGCTGCCGTTAAACTAATTAGCGCGATGGAATATGCTCCCGATGATATGATACTTCCCTTTGCATATTCACAGGCACTTTTTGCTAACGGAAATTTCTCGGCATCGGCCCAGGCACTGCGGGATGCTATGGAAAAAGTCACGCCAGAAAAAGAGGGAGTCTTTTATCCGCGAGGGCTCTATTCGAATGATGAAGTTCTGTTCGAACAGATCGAGGTGCTTGTTAAAAAGGTTCAGCTTGACAGTTTTGATGCCGATCATCAGCTTGTCTTAGGCTATCAACTACTAGGTGTTGGTAAGATAGAAGAAGCCGAAGAACCACTTCGCCAGGCAATGAACACGAAAAACCTTTCGGCGGCTGCAAAACTGCTTAATCTTCTTGAAAAAATTAAATCCCAGACAAGCGAAGGGACTAACAACTAATCACCAAGGAGGATAAGATGTATAGAAGAAAACTTTTAATTGTTATCATTGCGTTGCTATTGGCAACACAATCAGGCTTTGTAGTTTTCGCCGGCGATTTTCAGGAGTTTGCAATAGATGTTTCATCGGAAGATCAGCAGAACCCTGATATTTATGGCGATACGGTTGTCTTCCAGCAGTTTGTCGCAGGTGACTGGGACATATACGGTGCCGATATAACCGATCCCCTCAGCCCGTTTGTGTTTGGTATAGCTGAATTTACGGACGATCAGACAAAGCCTGCTATTTATCAAGACATTGTTGTATGGCAGGATTTTGTAGAAACCGACAGCGGTATCTATGGGGTCGATCTGAACGATGCGGCAAACGTTTTTGTCGTGGCGGACTATGAAATGGAACAGATCTCGCCGGCAATTTATCAAAACAGCGTTGTATGGGAAGATGATTCATATGGTGACTGGGATATCTGGCTTACCGACATCAGCGATCCTGACAATCCTCAGGATTATTTTGTAACACCTTTCGAGGATGATCAGCGACAACCAGGCATTTATGAAAACATCGTAGTGTGGCAGGATACTTCCTCGGGTGACTCCGATGTTTATGCCACAGACATAATAGACCTCGGCAACATGCAAACTCATCTTGTCAGCGGTTTTGAATATGATCAGCAAAGCCCTGTTGTATATGGTTCAACAGTAATTTGGGATGACAATTTCTTTGGAGATTCGGATACTTTCGGAGCTGAGGTTTATGAATTAAGAAGGCCGATCGAGTTTTCCATTTCATCACAAGTCTCAGCCCAGTCAAATCCTGACATCGACGGACATATAGTAGTATGGCAGGATGATCGCCTTGGCGACTGGGATATCTTCGGATACAACCTTACGACCGGAAAGGAGTTTCAGATAACAGATAACGCATACGATCAGATGAACCCAGCCATAAGCGGAAACATGCTCGTCTTCGAAGATAACCGCAATGGAAACTGGAACATATATGCAGTCATTCTAAGCGGACCGGAAATCGGACAATGTACTTCCGATCTTCAGGGCGATGCCAATGGAGACTGCAAAGTTGACCTGCTGGATATTGCTATTATTAGTTCAAACTGGCTTAAATGTAATCTTGAACCGGCAGAGTACTGCTGGTAATACCAATGGTATATAAGATATCTTTAGAAAATGTAACAATATTTTTGAATGGAGGTGTAAAATGAGTAAGGAAATGACAATAATAGTAATAGCTGCAGTATGCCTGGGTTTGTTTGTTTCCGGCTGTGAAAACGGAGCACAAACTGCCTCTGCTATCGGTGCTTTGGCAGGTGCAGGAATTGGGCAGTTAGCAGGAGGCGATTCTGAAGCGACATTGATCGGAGCCGCCGTTGGCGCCGGTGCCGGCTATATGCTGGGAAATGAAAATGAGAGAAAAAAAACCGAAGTCAAAATGGATACTATCCGGTCACAGCAGAACTCGGTTGTTGTTTGGGTAACTAACAGCAATGATTCTAAAGTACCAGTGAAGCTTAAAAAAAATGGCCCGGGCTACGTTGGTCCTCGCGGAGAACTATATAGTAAGCTTCCAACCCAGGATCAACTCCGGATTGTATATGGATTTTAAAATATTTAGCAAACGCAACATTTATGACTTTAGGCTAAAAGTTGGGCAGATGTTTTTACACTACGTCCACTGCTTTAAAAGCAGAGTAGCTTTTTGGATGTATTCGGGTATAGCGTGTTCAACGGCCGGGCTTAATATTTCACCAAATTCAGATGGTTGTTCAATCTCAATGGCTAAAATATGAATTATTTTTGGAAAATCTATGCTAAGAACTTTAGCCAGTTCGATTACCTCCGGCAGGCCCATGAAATGCGGAGAAGAGCCGAGGACTTTATTAAAATCGTCCTTTGAAAAACTCAATATGGTTCCGGGTTTATGTTCGCCAGTGACAACTGTGTCTAAAAGAAGGACACGATCATAGCTGGTCATGACATCCAAAAGCGCCAGCCCCGTTTCATTCGTATCGACAAAATCAACTCTTTGTTCGAACTTACTTTTGAGCGTCTTTGCTGCAACAAACGCAGCAGAATCGTCGCCTAAGATGTCGTTTCCCAAAGCCAGTGTTAATATTGAAGAGGTCACAGTCATTACACCCTGAATTTTGACAAAAAAAGATTGATAACGCTATACACGATCATCGTCTATGAATTGATCTGTTATCTACCGCCTGATTTCCTTTATGATCTTGCCCGAACTGTCATGTATCTTCGCAACTAATGGCATTTGGCCCGGGAGAGAGTGAGTTGCACAGGACATGCACGGATCGTAAGCTCTAAAGGCCATCTCGACCATATTCAAGAGTCCGTCATCGACCTTGCCGCCTTTGATCATACCTTTAGCAGCCTTTTCGACCGACATGGATATCGGTGCAGCATTAAAATTCGTAGCAACAATAAGATTTACTTTTGTCAGAATCCCATTTTCATCGGTACAGTAGTGATGTATAAGTGTCCCTCGCGGAGCTTCGACAATTCCGATTCCTTCTGAAGGTGTATTTGTAGGCTCGGTGCGAACGTTAGGATCGGTAATTTCCTTATCTTCAAGTAATTCCTTCATTCGTTCAGCGGCATACAAAGCCTCAACAAGCCTTGCCCAGTGGAAAGCAAGAGTAGCATGAGCGGGCTTTCCGCCAAGCGTTTCATACATTTTCTCATAAGCTGCCTGTGCAAGAGGCGTTGTCATGCCATCGGCAACATTACATCGTGCAAGAGGCGCTACCCTGACAATACCGCTTTCGGAACCGTCGACAAAACCTTTCCAGCCGATATCCTTTAGGTAAGGGAACGTAATATAGGTCCACGGCTCTACATGTTCGGCAATGTGATCGACATAATCCCGGGCTGCAAATTTAACGATCTGTTTTCCTTCCGGATCAACTACACGGACCTGGCCGTCATAAAAATTGATCTTATTATTCTCATCGACAAGTCCCATATAATTAGTTTTATGGGCATACGCATCATTTAGGATAAGATCCACATAATCCTTGTTTTTCAGGACAACATCATCAAA
>SDBV01002989.1_pt1 | contig 25204 bp, 20 predicted proteins | sample 2277081 | NCBI WGS metagenome assembly SDBV01 (sample SAMN10402039, study PRJNA504765) | marine sediment metagenome | isolation source: marine sediment core GS10_PC15, 223 cmbsf | place: Arctic Ocean: Southern Knipovich Ridge | collected 2010 | reverse complement strand
AGCTTGCGCAGCTGCACCAGGCCCACCGCGGCCTGAACCTTGGTGAGCTTGTAGTTGCTGCCCCAACAGTCGCCCTGCCCGAACTGGCGTATACCCTTTAGCCTCTCTACCAGATCGGCATCGTCGGTCGTAATGGCGCCGCCCTCGCCCAGCGTGGTCATCAATTTTTGAGTGTGGAAGCTGAATACCGTCATCCAACCTTTTTTGCCGATTTTTTGACCCCGATAGCTCCCGCCGCAGGCGCGGGCCGCGTCCCCGATAACCTTGAGTGGTCCGTGTTTGGCATGGGGGTGGTTTTGCGCCAGCTCGATGTAGTCGTCCATCGGCGCGGAGAGACCGTTCATGTGTACGGGATAAATCGCCCGTGTTTTAGGCGTGATGCGCTTTTTTACATCATCCGGATCGGCAGTCAGCGTTTTCGGGTCGACCTCGCAGGGTACCCAGGTGCCGCCCTGACCTATGATAGACATGGGTTGGGCGCGGAAATTGATGCTGGGGCAAATGATTTCGTCTCCCGGCTGCAGATCGAGAGCCATCATGGCCATGTCCAGACCGGTCCCGGCGCCGTTGATGGACACCGCGTACCGGGTACCGCAGTAGCGGGCGAAAGCGGCTTCGAATTGCTCAATTTCGGCACATGCGGAACCGAACCCGACAACGGGGTCCATGGAATCTTCGATCGCTTTGACGGCGGCCTCGATTTCTTCCTCTCCGTAGCTGCCGCCAAGAAGAGGTTCTCCGGGCCAGGCCGTTTTGGGGCTTTTTTGGGCCAGTAGCTTTTTTCGGTAACCAGCATGCATGATTTTGTAGCATTCCTCTTTGGCTTATCGTGGCGATTTGCTGTTTATAGTGAAAATATCGGCCAAAAGCTATTGATGGCACACCAACAATTCGATTCAATGACATTTTGGTGTACCCGAGCTCAGTTGCGTCGAGTACGAGCCACGACGCTCTGATGGATTTCGAAAACGGCATCGTATTCTCCAAGGTCGATATCGTGTGCAACAACGTTGCCCTGGACAAGATCTCAGGCACCCTGGAAGCGCTCATGGACGACCCGAATCAGGCGGAAATAATGGATATCTTCACGCATGAGCAATACTTCTGGCCCTTCTACCGCAATTACATCCCCGATCACAGCGAGCGACTGGAGTCGGCCATTCGCTGTGTCACGGAACACGGGTACAGGCCCGTGCTGTTCCACGAGGGTTTTCTCGGCGCGCCTGAATGAGTGACGGCTGATGTGGCAGCGATAGATGCCGCAGGTTGCAGATGCACGTGAAGTACTGATGAATCGTTTAGCTTTTTAAGCCTGTAAGGGCGATGCCTTGTATGAATTGTTTTTGCATGAGGAAAAACACTACCAACACGGGGATAACGGAGATCGTGGATGCGGCCATCAGTATATTATACTCCGTACGAAATTCGAATACGAACCCGGCCAGTCCGATGGGCAATGTTTTTTTAGTATCGGAAGCTATGATTATTACCGGCCATAAAAAATCGTTCCAGGACCACATGAACCGGAAAATCGCCAGGGTGGCCAACACGGGCCGGCAAAGCGGAAGCATTATCTGCCAGTAAATTCTCCACTCTGATGAACCGTCTATGCGAGCCGCATCGATGAGCTCGTCGGGGATAGACTTCATAAACTGCCGGCAAAGAAACACCCCGTAAATGGTAATTATTTCCGGCATAATCAGGCCGAGGCGGGTGTTGATCCACCCGAAGGTTTTGCAAATGTACAGTTGCGGAACAAGTTTTATATGGATAGGAATCATCATGCCCGAGATAATGGCCAGGAAGAAAAAGCCCTTGCCCCAAAACTTGTACTTGGCAAAACTAAAGCCGGCCATCGAGCCGAAAAAAACTCCGCTTAGCGTTGTTGCAACAGCTACCATTAAACTATTGGCGAAGTACCAGTTAAACGGGGCAAAAGTCCAGGCTTCTGAAAAATTTTTCCAAATGAACTCTCTCGGTATCCAGGTCGGCGGAAAGGCGACAATCTCCGCGGGCGATTTGAAAGCCGACAACACCATCCATATAAACGGAAGCACCATAGCAATGCTGCCAATAAACAAAATGACATTCAACGGGATTGAGTTCGATCTAAACCAGTCTTTTTGCTTTTTTCCGGGAAAAGCGATTGCGTCGCTGCTCATACGTATCCCTTTTCAGTGTATGCCCTTGTTAGTATGTCACGTCTTTCTGGAAAAACTTCAGCTGAACCACCGTTATTATCAACATGAATAGAAGCATCACTACCGCAATTGCGGAAGCATACCCCATCCGCAGAGAAATGAAGGCACTTTCGTAGAGGTAATAGGCCAGCACGGTGGAAGCACGCCTTGGCCCGCCCTCCGTCATGATATAGATCTGGGTAAACAGCTGGAATGACCCGATAATCGAGGTAATGAAAACAAACAGCGTTACAGGCCTGAGCAGCGGCAGGGTGATGTACCATAGCGATTTGCGCTTGCTGCAGCCGTCCATAAACGCTGATTCGTAGAGGGTAAGCGGGATGCCTTGCAGTCCCGCGATGAAAATGACCATTGCAAAACCCAGGTTTTTCCAGATCGACATGATGATGACGGATGGTATGACCAGCTTGGTGTCCAGCAACCACTTGAGCGGCGCTATTCCGAGCAAGCTCAACAAATAGTTGAATAAACCCGCGCTGGGCTGGTACAGCCATTTCCATATGATCGCCACGACGGCCATCGAGGTAACAACAGGTATAAAAAAAGCACTGATAAAAAACTGCCTCAGATTGGCCGTTTCGTTTATCAGCAAAGCAAAGGTAAGCGATACAAGTATGCTTATTGGCGTGCCAAGGAAAACGAAAACCAGGGTGTTCCGCAGAGCAATGATGAATATTTTGTCCTGGGGAAGCTCGAGAAAATTTCCGAGCCCTATGAAGCTCATGGACCCAACCAGGTTCCACTCAGTCAAGCTGGCATAGAGGCTGAGAATAACGGGCAACGCTGTCCAGAGGCACCAGAACATGAAAGTCGGTATCATAAACAGGAAGCCGGCCCAGGCTATCTTATTCCGAAAACGCGAAAGTCCCTTTCTCGTGCGCATTATCTCAGCCGGAATACCCATTTACCTGTCTCTTTCATTCGATAACTGAAAAGGGGAGCGAACCGGCAACGGCGCGCCCCCTTTTCTCTTCGGCACGGTTATTTGCTCAATCTCTTCTTTATTGCGGCGTCAGCTTTTTCCTTGGCCTCTTTCAAGACCGTACGCACATCTTCTTGATCTACGATCGCGCGGTCATACGCTTCAGCAATGTCCTGCTGTATGTTATTGATCGAAATGTTTCCTATCCCGTACCCGAATTTGCCGAACGATTGCTCGACCAACACCCGCATGTGGGGGTTGTTCTGGAAAAGCGGATCGTTCGCGATATCCTTGTAGGGCGGGTTGCGTTTGGAAAGTCGGGCCCAGAGCAGTCTGTTTTCTTTCTTCACAGTCGCGCGGACATAATCCCACACTTCACTGGGATATTTGGTGGCCTTGTTTACGATCATGTGCCATCCGCCGAGGGTTGTTCCGGATTTCCCGCCTTTGAACCTGGGGGGCATGACCGAAAAGCGATACTCAAGATCCGGCGCATCTTTTTCCATGCCGTATATGGTCCACGGACCACCCAGATCCATGGCCTGTTTCCCGAGGGTGAAGGCACCCGGGATAAACCCTACTTCGTACACCTTGTACTTCCACAAGAGGTCCTGAATCAACTGAAGCGCGGCGACGTGAGCGTCATCCGTAAAATTGACTTCATCGAGGGTTGTCCAGAAAGCGCTTCCCCCTGCGGCTACCCAGGCGGCGAATACCCATGCTGTATCCTGCCAGTGTGTATCTCCCGTGGAAAAACTGAATCCTGCCTGCTGCAACTTTCCTGATGCGTCACGAATAGTGGTCCTTGTAGCCCACTCGATGAACTCCTCCCAGTCCTGTGGCGGCTTGTCAGGGTCGAGCCCGGCTTTACGGACAAGATCGACGTTGTAAGCAAGCACCAGGTTGCTGGAATCGAGAGGGACCCCAATGATTTTGCCCTCGTAGGTGAGACTGTTCAGCGGGCCTTCGAAGGCATTCTGCCTGATAAACGTCTCGAGATCCGGGGGAAGGCTGAGCAGATTGTCCGTATAGGCAAATTGCACCGCTTCATGTGTGTCTACTGATATGAGATCCGGGGCCGTATCCGTGGCAAAAGCCGTCCTGACCTTGTCAGGCAATACGCTGCTGGGAAAGTATTCCACCGTGACCGTTATGTTGGGGTTGTCCTTCTCGAATTGCGCTGTTATCTGAGTGGTGGCTTCTTTTTCACCACCGGACCTGACGGGACGCCAGTATATCAGCTCGATCGGGCCCTGGGTTTTCTTTTCAGTGGACCCTGCCGCCAGAACAGCCTGCGCACACATCAAAATGAACGCAAGGCTGACCAACACAACCACTGCCGTTTTTTTCGCATTTCGCATTTGGTCGTTTCTCCTTTGCCATTGTAGTTTGGCAATAGTATAGGAATCAAACACCAGGATGTAAAGTGTTGTCCGGTTATTTCTACCCGCGATCACCGGCTTGCCGGATATATGCCTTGGAACGTCGACATCACGGCCCCAAGGCGATCGACAAGAGGCCGGATCGATCGTTCTGAGGTTGAAGAATACGTTGACGGGCTTTTTTTGTTGATGATAGTATTAAAATAGTGAGTAACTGTTCAGGCATGTGCTGGAGAGTGCCAACTGACTCTTTCGCTAATCGCCCCTTCTAAATGTTTTTGTTTTCAATCTGACTGAAACGAGGTGACAGGAATGACGGTTCTACCCAGTGACCCAATCGAGCACGGCGGCATAGCCGCTTTCGCCGCAGCTTTCCACGCCGGCGGAGTGTCTTCGGAATCGGTGACACGGGCCTACCTGGAGCGAATCGAAGCTCTAGATGGCAAACTCGGCGCCTACCAGCACGTGGCGGCCGAAAACGCCGTTAGAACCGCGTGCGCGATGGACGAATTGCGCGCCGCGGGAACCGATCTCGGCCCTCTAATGGGTGTGCCGGTGGCGGTCAAGGACATCTTTGCAGTCGACGGCATGCCGACTACCAATGGCTCGTTGTTGGATACCGCGCAGATTACGGGTGGCGAAGGCGCGTTCGTGCATCGTCTGAAGCGGGCCGGCGCGGTCATACTCGGCAAGACCAGGACGGTGGAATTCGCCTTCGGGGCGACCGGTGTGAACACGGTCAGAGGGACACCGTGGAACCCCTGGGACGCGGTTGTGAAGCGCGTACCCGGTGGGTCTTCCAGCGGCTCCGGCGTGGCGACGGCGGCCGGCCTGGCGGCCTTCGCCATCGGTTCCGATACCGGCGGGTCGGTCCGCATTCCGGCCTGTTTTAACGGTCTGTTCGGTCACAAGACGACGGTCGGCCTGTGGCCCACCGACGGTGTGTTTCCCCTGTCAACCACCCTGGACACGGTCGGTCCGCTGTGCCGGACGGCGGCAGATGCCGCGATCGTTTACAGTGTCGTCACGGGTGTAGACATTCCGACCCCCATTACTCTGTCAGGCCTGCGATTCGGTCGGCCGATCGATCGTTTCCTCGACGACCTGGACGAGCAGGTGGCGGCCTGTTTCGAGGCCGCGCTCGCGGCATTGTCGGAAGCCGGTGTCGAGATTGTCGATATCGAGCTTCCGGAGACCGGGGAGCGGGCCGACCTGTTCCGAGACATCGTGCCGGCGGAGTTCATCGCCTCTTTGGGCCGCGAGTTTTTCGAGCGCGAGATGGCGCGTATGGACCCCATCAGCGCCGCCCGCGCTGCCGTCGGGTTGCACGTTGCGACCACGGACCATGCCGCTGTTCTGCGCCGGCATCGCAAGCTGAAGGCTGTCGCCGGCGAGCGGTTCCGCGGGTTCGACGGTTGGGTAACGCCCACATGTCCTTGCCTGCCGATGCCGGTCGCCGAGGTCGATGACCCGGCCGACCTGAGCCGTGCTGTCCTGCCGTCGCGCAACACCCAGATGGCCAACATGTACGGCATTTGCGCCATCACGACACCGATCCACCATTTTGGTTCGGTCTTGCCGGTCGGCTTGCAGGTGATGTGTCCGGCAGAGGCCGATGCCCGTGCACTGGCCATCGGTCTGGCGCTCGAGGAATTGTTCGGCGGCCCGGCCCAGCCCGAGTTGGGTGGGTTCTTAGCCTAGCCGGGGTTTGACGGCGTGGATTTCTCTCTGCCATGGTCAGTCGCGTCCCACCGGCGGCGAGATAGGCGATGCGCGGTGCGGCCAGGCGGCATAGGGTTAAGGCGGGAGCAACCGGAGTGGAACACACGGATATGTCATACGGCGTGCGGGCGGTACGATGCCCCCATTTAGCATCCGACGAGACTGTGTACAGGGCTCTCAAAAAGGCGACCGGAACGCTTTGCTCGTAGCCGGCGGCCACGGTAGCGGCCTGGCGGCGTACCAACATGACTCCGGCTACCATTTCGAATTTGATAGACCGTCTCGAAAAAGGCGGCATGGTGCAGTGGGTCGGTCCCGGAGAATCCTCCGGTGGCCGGAAACCCCAGCTTCTTCAATTCAAATCCGACGCGTTCTACCTCATGGGAGTCGATATAGGCCTTGCCAAGATACTTGCGATTATCTCAGACCTTCATGGAAATATTATTGCCGAATGCCGTGTCGAAATAACGGAATCAGACGATACGGAATCAATTATCGCCCGCCTTGAATCGGTGATTACCAACCTTCTCGAAGGAGGTGCGGTTCCCCGCGAGCGGATCAGAGGCATCGGCGTCAGCCGGGACGCCCCGAAATTCGCCATCGCGGAATTCGGGGAAAACGCCAACAGCATCGGCGCCGCGGCCCTAGCTTTGGAACGGGTCCTGGCACTGTAGTCCGTGAGGGGCATGCACTCCGGATAATTATCCCCGAAACGCGCACCGGCATCGGTGATTAGGGGAATGGTCGATCGTTCCCGCGATCTATCAAACTTCACTCATAACAATACTTCTCTTCTTGCAGGTACTTTCCATTGGTGTTGATGACGTCACGATACCAATACGCGCTGTCCTTGGGAGTCCGCACCTGGGTTTCGTAATCAACGTGGACGAGCCCGACGCGGACCTGGTAGCCATGAGCCCATTCGAAATTGTCGATGATCGTCCATCCAGCCTGGGTCGTCATCGGATAGCCCGGCGGATACGGAAGCATTAGCGGCTCGCCGTCCTTACCTGTTGCAACCCGGTTGGTGCTGTAGTAGTTGAAAGCGCACACATCGACAGGCTGCTTAATGAGCTCCATATCGCCTTCTTTGACCCGGGGAGAGTCGGCGCCGTACAGAGACAAGCCGTCCTCGGGATAGCTTCCCAAATATACGGGGTCCAGCCACCACGAATGGTGAAAGAGACCCTCGGTGCTCTTGATGCTGAAGGTGGCGTTTCTTGCCGCTTCCACGTCCGAGGGATTGTCCTCATCCGCCGGGGCATAAAGCTTGCCGGCGGGTACGATCCCTATGGTGAGCTCCTGCTTTCCGCGCGCCCTCAATGTCTGCACGGCTTTTCCATGGGCGAGCAGCGCGTGGTGACCCGCCTGAAGGACTTCCCCTAGGGGAAGACGGATTCCGGGAGCATGGCGACCCGTATAGAGGCCCGGATCTATGGGGCAGGGGATTTCCTCGAGGGTGTACCAGTTCGACACACGGTCCGAGTAGCGGTCTGCGAGCAACGCGGCATATTCAGCGAACCAGGAGGGGCTGTCGGCATTGGACCACCCGCCGCGGCGGAACAGGGCCAGGGGGTAGTCCCAATGGTACATCATCAAGTGAGGAGTGATATTTTCATCGAGCAGGGCGTCGATCAGCTTGTCGTAGAACTCCAATCCCTTCTCGTTTGCCGTGCCCACCCCTGCCGGAAGCACCCGTGGCCACGAGGCGCTGAACCGGTATACCTGGACACCGAAATCTTTCATCAGAGCGACGTCCTGTTTATACCGATGGTAGTGGTCGATGGCCACGTCGCCGGTGTGGCCGGAGAAGACGTTCCCCGGCGCGTGACAGAAGGCGTCCCAGACCAAGGGACCCTTTCCGTCCTCGTCGTGCGCACCTTCGATCTGATATGCCGCAGTCGAAATGCCCCAAAAGAAATCTTGCGGAAATGCCATGAGTTGTGTCCCTCTTATATCTTCGCAATCAACTTACTATAACAAATGGAAATAACCATAGATTCCTGGTAGTCCTGACAGTTTTCCTGTGTGGTGTCGGTTTGCTCACTTTTGCAGCAGGGGCATTCCCCGAAACCTTAAATTCCATAAGCTACGGTGAATCCAGCTTGATGTTTAACGGCGGCGATGCGGCCATGTTCTTTACGGGTACCTGGGTAACCACCGGGGTACTTGCCGCCCTTGGCGACGATGCATGCGATGGTTGTTCCGCTCTATATATTCTCCGCGAGGATCGGCATCAGCCAGTTCCGGGGAAACTTCGCCGTCCGATACTCGCATCTGCTCGCTGCGATCATCATCGCCATCTTGCCCACCACGATCGCCTACATAATCCTCAACAAGAAAATAATTGCCGGGCTGACAGCCGGCGCGGTTAAATATTAGTCAAAGACGCCGCGAGCCGGAGCAAAGATGAAAACAGGTCTGATAATCTACGATGATGGTGGTGGCAACGTAATAGCCGCTCCGGCCTTGGGGCCCCCTTCGATCGCCGGTTTTTCCATGTGCTTGTACTGCTCCGGCAAGGACCGACAGGCTTGTGCAAATCGCTCAGGGAACAGGATGTTCCTTGTTGACAAAGAAATCCCCACATAATAGCGTACTGTCCGGCACAGTACAGAACATTGCATATCGTTCTTTCCAGGGATGACTATTTTCCTGATGCTCTTGTCCCTGAGCTTCTTGGGACACTGGATACGGGACGGGACCCATCAGGCTGCGGCAGACCTAGTGGGGCGGCCGGTGGTCTGTCCGGACAAGCAAGGCGGCAAGCGAAGATCATGTCGGAGATGACGCGGGCGGAAAGAATACTGACGGCAAGTCATGGGAAACGTGCGGACAAGCTGCCGTTCTTCCATTACTGGAGGCACAGCCAGATAGGCTGGGCGGAGCGGGAATGCCGGAACCGAGGCATGGGCATGAGTTGGGCGAGGCCGAGCTTTGCGCAGAAAATGCATGGCGTGACCGTCGCCGAGGAGCAGGTTGTTTCGGCCGGCCGGACTGCATTCCGGCGCACATTCTCCACTCCCGTAGGCAGCGTTTACCTGGACGAGCGGAGAGAGCCAGGCACAGGGCAATGGCACGGCTCTCGAAGCTGGAAGGACATATCGCCCTGGCAGACGACGCGGTTGATAAAGGGCCCCGAGGATTACAAGGTCGTAAAGTACATGGTCGAGAACACAGAGTATGTGGCCGACTACTTCCCTGTGGAGCAGGCCATGGACTGGCTTGGTGACGACGGCATAGTTGTCGATGTGCTTCCCCACTCGCCCATGCAGACTTTGATGATTGACTGGATTGGGAGCGAGGAGGGCAGGTTCTTCTTCCATCACGCGGACTACCCTGATCTGGTAGAAGACTTGTACAGGGCCATCTCCAAGAGTCGTGAGCGCATGTACGAGATCGTGGCCGCATCACCCGCACCCGCTGTCATGTGTGGCGAAAACATCGACGGGTTTCTGGTCAACCCGAAGCTTTTTGAGAAGTACTTCATGCCCGAATTCGAAAAGCAGGCCGCGGTCCTGCACAAACAGGGAAAGCTCATGGCCGTGCACATGGACGGGAGGGTGGCGGTCCTCAAGGACCTTATCGCCCAGACCCCGATTGACATCATAGAGGCGTTCCATCCACCGCCGATGGGTGACTTGTCGCTAGGCGAAGCACTGAAATTGTGGAAAGACAAGGTGATATGGGTGGGTTTCCCGGGGTCGGTGTATCAATTTGGGCCGGAAGCGACAAAGAGATACACTGTCGGCCTCTTGAGGGAGATCGGCTCAGGCGAGCGCGTGGTCGTCACCATGTCCACGGAGAACCTGGTGTCCAACGAGAACCTGCTGGCACTGACCTCCGTGCTGGAGAATGCGGAATTGCCGTTGACCGACGAGAAAATCGACGAGATTGAAAGGTCTGTGGGGTGACTCAGGTGAGAAGCATGAAAATCGTGCTGTCTCTGCCATCTCGATCGGCCGCAGGGAGCGACAGCCGGACAGCCGCCGCTTCGTATCGTTCGGTGGTGTCTCGAGCCTGAGCCGCGCGCACGGCGCGCTTGCGGCAATACCGTTACCGCGGCTTGGCCAGTATCTCCCGAATCTTCAATTTCTTGAACGTACGGGCGTAAGCCGGGTGCAGCACGACGGCCGTGTCCGCGCCTTCACCGGTGCCGGCAATGGCGATGATCTCCCGGTCCATACTCAGCAACCCCGCTTCGGCAGCCATTATGGCAATCTCCACCGCTACCTTCATGCCCTGACAGAAGCGGTACAGCGTTTCCCGCACGATCCTGTTGGCCGGCGTTTCGCCAAACGCTTCGCTCACGTCGTCGCCGAGGGAATGGAGACAGGTAAGCACCTTGATGCCCTTCTCCTCCAGGCCCCGGCGCTCATCACTCGTCATGGTCCAGCCCTGGTCATCGAAGGCCGCGCAGATCGAGACGGCGATCAGCTCGACATCCATGCCGTCAAAAACGGCTTTGGCTCTCTCCGCGGTGTACCCGTGGGTCGTTGCCAGCACGATCTGATTCAGGCCCAGCTGCTCGGCTCTTTCCCTCGCGGCCTTCAGCGTGGCGTCTGTGTGCTGCTTTCCCGGTTCATCAAAGTAAAGCGCAGTGCTCTGCATGTCGACTAACCTCCTCGTTTGATAGATGCATATCGGCTCGCCCGCCCCGGTTCAGAAGTGCCGCCTGGCAATGCTGGGCTCGGCGTAATGACTGATCGGATCGGGGTGCAAGCGGTTGATCTCAGTTGCCACCATCCATCTCAGGATCTCCGCGCGGAAATCGGCCAGGCGGTGTTCGTGTTCGGCGGTGGCTGCAAGGTTGAACAGCTCGTCCGGGTCATGCTCGAGATGGTAGAGTTCCTCCTCCACAATGTGACCGCCCACGAGCGTGTAGATGTACTTCCACGGACCTGTTCGCAACATCTTGGCCTGAGAACTGGAAACCAGGTGTTCGTTTTCTGCCCCGCTGTTCAGGTGCACGGTCTGTTCCACTTCGCAGAACAGCGCGCTCCGCCAGCAAACAGAAGGATTCCTGATTACCGGTCGAACGCTCCGGCCTTCGATGTTCCAGCGAGGGTCTTCCGCAAGGCCGCACAGCTCGAGAACCGTGGGCAGCAGATCGATCTGGCTCACCAGGTGACTGCGCGACTCACCCCGGGGTATCCCGGGCCCCGCGACAATGAAGGGGATGCGCACCGCGCCGTCGTACAAAAACGTTTTCTCGATGCAGCCGTGATCGAAGAGAAGGTCTCCGTGATCCGTCAGAAAAATAACATAGGTATTGTCTCGCAGGCCAAAGGCCGTCAGGCGCTCGAGTATCTTGCCGATATTGGCGTCCACGAGACTCAGCGAGGCGTAAACACCGCGCCGGGTCCTGTCTCTGTCCGCCTCAGAGAGCCCGCGGTTCCAACGTTCGACCGCGAGACGCTGGGTTTCGGGCTTGGCTTCGTGCTCGCCTTCTCTCCCGACAATGGGAGGAAGCGGCACATCCCGAAAACGTTGCAGAAGCTCTGATTGCACACTGCCCGACCCGTGGGGCTCGACGAATGAACAGAAGAGCAGGAAGGGCTGCCCTGTTTGCGAACGCCTCTTGGCGTAAGATTCGAGCAGCCGGCAGGCCGTGTCTCCGGTCCAGTTGACTTTAAGGCATTCCGGCGGCAGCGCGTCGGGCTGCAGCCGGTCTTTGTCCTGTTCCCACGAATCTGCATGGTACTCGAAGAGGCCTCTGTCTTTCAAAAAGCCGAGGTAGGCGTCTCGTTCCCCCAGTTCCGGCGAGAGGTGATTGTCTATCGTGATGTAGGCGTCCTGGCACCCTAGCTTATCCGCCGGCGGCCACCAGTGGGTTTTGCCGACCAGGCCCGTACGGTAGCCGTTCCGCGACAGTATCTCGGGGATGACCGTGGGCTCTCGATCGAGTCGCATTTTCATGTGTGCCATCTTGCCGTTGGTGTGGGCATACTGACCCGTCATCATACAGACCCGCGCTGGGATGCAGGGCGGCGCGGCGCAGTAGGCCTGATCGAAGCGCACGCCGCCCGATGCCAGTCGATCGACGTTAGGCGTAATTAGCGCCGGGTTGCCGTAGCAGCCGAAATGCTTGGCGCCGATCATGTCCGCGCAGAGTAGAAGGATATTGGGCTGCTGCATCGAAGTTGTGTCTCCTCTGCCGGCCGTAAGGCTGCCCTCGTTGAAGGCCTATGCGCTGGCCGGCGCCGCTGCCCCTTGAAGGAGCTCGTCTGCGGACCGACAAAAGGCCACTGAGGCGGGGCGATAGGGAAAGCCCACTATTACACTCAAGCCGCCGTTCACAGTGTCGTGTACGAAATTCGTCAACAGCTTGAGATATGCGGCCCGGTTGACACGGCGCCCGGCATCGTCCTTGCGGAAGACCAGGTGGTTTAACTCGAAGGTTTCGGCGATTGCCTGGATCTGCTTGAACACCACGGGCAGAAGAGTCTTGATCAAGGCAAAGTACCTCTGGCTGTACTCGCGGTTGTTTTCGACCAAATTGCGGATCTGCGCGTGCTTGTCGCGCACCTGTCGGCCGTGACTGCTCTTGCGCTTGGGAATGAAATCGGTAATCAGCTTCACCACGGTCTTGGACTGGAGCAGCTTGTACAGAGCGAAGTAGAAAAGCAGGACTCCCGCGCTGCCCCTGATGAAGGAGCCGGCCCCGGAATAGTTGCGGTTTATGTACATGAGCAGGCTGCTCACCTTCCTGTCGATGTCTTTGTCGATCCTGGTCTGGGTTTTGTGGGAGAAAGGACGCCGGGCTGCTTCCTGCTCTTCGATAGCCTTTTCCAGCAGTTCCATGACGGAAACGACCGCCGCTCCGAACCGGTCCCGTTTGACGGCATCGAGCATGGGCCTGAGCGTCGCCTTTTGTGCCGGGTCGAAAATTCCGCGCGCGCCGTTATCGCCTTCATCTCGAGATACGCCGCTTCGGGAGGACTCGAGCAGCAGCGCAACGTAGGAATCTAAATGATCCAGACAATCTTCGGTGTTCTGCAGCTCTTTGTTGCGGGCCAGGTAGTTTCGGATGAGATCGCAGGTACGCCGGGGAATCGGCCACTCCTGCAGCAGATCAGCCAGTCGCTGTTCCTGGATAAGGTCGAGCATGTCCCGCATGCCGCGCTCTACGTGTGTGAGCAGCGAGGGGTTGCCCTGCAGCAAATCCAGTGCGGAATCTTTGGGAATAAAAGCGATGTCGTCGGTGCGGTCCAGAGCCAGTTTTGGGTCGATGCGGGCCTCCGCGGGCACATTGCGGTTGTAGTTGCCGATTACATCTCGGGCGTCGAAGGACGCGTCGTCCGCCGGGGCGTACTTGTTGTGCCACAGGCCTATCTTGACCTGCGTGTTCAGGCTCAGAATGGAGTTGATGTACTCGCCGGCCGAAACGTGGGCCGTGGGCTCGGCGTTCGTAACTACCACCAGATTGGCGATGAGGGGCATTAGGGCCAGGTTGTCCTCCTGGCGAACGCCGGCGGGCAGGTCGAATATAAGAAGCTCGTAGCGCTGCGCCAGATCGGCCATGTGCTGCGTGATAAGCCTCTCGAGCAACTCCGATCGCCGGGCGCCCTCGACTTTGGAGGCCGGGAATATCAAATCCAGCTTGGCGAACACCGGCAGGATGTAATGGTCCAGGCTCTGCTCGCCGCTGCCGGTTGCCTGGGTCAGGACGTCTTCGGACTCCTGCAAATCGAGCAGGGTGGCGATGTCGGATAGAGGGTCTAAATCGACGAGGCCGACCCGCAGCCCCTTGCGCGCGTAGTGAATCGCGAGGTTCGTCGCCGTGGTGGTTTTGCCCACGCCGCCCTTTCCCGATCCTATGGCAATTGTTATTGCTTTGGCGTTCATAGTTTCTGCTTCCATCATGCTGTTACTGTCAATATCGGGTCGGCCCGCCCGGCGTATGAGCTTTTAGAGCCCCGACTGCGGCAGCAGCATGACTATGGTAGTTCCTTCGCCCACCACGCTTTTTATGTGAAGGCTGCCGCCGTGCAGTTCCGCTATTCGCCTGGCGATCGTAAGCCCCAGTCCCGAGCCGGGGCTGCTGCGCGCGCGTTCGCCCCTGTAGAGACGATCGAACACTCGCCCGATATCCTGCTCCCGAATGCCTTCCCCGTTGTCGGCTACCTCGATCGCTATCGACCCGTCCTGCCGGCGTGCGCTCAGTTCGAGGTAGGACACTACCGCTTCGCGCAGGGCTTCGTTGTCCTCGACGACGAATATAGTTGCCATGGTACGATCCGATCTCAGTCTCTAATCGGACTGACAGTTGTAATATACCATCCCGCCCCGCCCAATGCACAGTGAGCCCGCGAGCCGGATGGTGGGCCCCGGTGCCGGGACAATCTACCGACGAAATACGGGCTCGCAGCAGCAGAAGGGCTTCCTCGTGGAATCTAACCCGCCGATGTGCAAGTGCGATGTGCACGAACATTTTTTTCACTCGGCCAGCCCTTCCCGAATGAAGAAGGTCGTAGCTTCGGCCCGGTTGGCCATTCCGGTTTTCTCGAACAAATTCTGCATGTGCCTGGCGACCGTACGGGGGCTGATAAACAGCCTGTCGCCTATCTCCCGATTGGTATAACCCCGAGTAACCAGACGCAATACCTCGACTTCCCGCTCGGTCAGGCCCGCGGGGTAGAGCGCTCGAACGCGGCAAGAACCCCTGATTCGTCGCAGGCTGTTCTCAACCCGTGCCAGAAGAGGGCGCATCCCCAACGATCGGGTCAGGTCCCGCGCCTTGCTTAGCAGCGTATCTGCGCGCTCCCGATCTCCCGGCGAATCCCAACGGATCAACATTTCCGCAAAATCATAATATGTCCAGGCCAGTTCCGGCTGGTAGCCGGCCCTGCAAAAGGACCGAAGGGCATGCTCGAAGCAGGATGTCGCTTCGTCGAATTTGCCAAGGGTGCAACACAAAAGGGCCTTTATGCCGTCGGCATGCTTTCCCGCGGCATTCATAACCATATAGTAGCCCCTCCGCGGTCGGAAGCTGCCTGCACATTCAGCCGCTGTCTTCAAATCGTTCCGCAGATAGGCAATCTAGGACAGGGTCACCCATCGTCCCATCTGCCAAGAACCCACGTTTCGAGTTTCTCATCTCCCGTCGCCTTTGCGATGGCTAGCGCTTTCTGCAGATTGGCGGCAGTTACTTCCTGACAGAGCAACCATCCCGCCTCGCTCGAGCCGGGTGTTGCCACGGCTAGCGCGCGTTTTTGCAGGGAAGGAAGGCCCAGGCCGTTCCATAGCCAGATCTTAAAAGAGCCGATGCTGGCCCTGCTCTGCACGGAAGTAAGTGCCGCCTCGATTGCGTGAGCCTTGTCGCCAAGTTCGTCGTACAGCCGGAAAGCCTTAATCAGGCTCTCCGAGGCAACTGGATCGCCAATAGCATCCAGGGCCCGTCCCCGAACGTGGTACAAGGCTGCGGTCATGCTATCGTCATTGGCCGACCTACCACTCTGGGCCGTCATTATCTCCAGAGCTTTGTCGATAATCTTCAATGCTTCTTCCGGAGCGAAATGATTAAGCGCGTGTTCGGCCCCTAAAATAGAGTATCGAATCAGCTTCCCGGTTCCGAGCTTATCGACCGCCTCCTGGATCCCTGCCGGCACCCTCCTTTCCCACTCTTCGTGCTCCCTGATCCCGCGCACGATCTCCACCAAGAACAACGGATTTCCTGTGGTTCTGCGGTGTACCTTCTCGACCAGTTCCGTTTTCGGCGGGCCGCCCAAGGTCTGCTCCAGATATCGGCCTACTTCCCTTAGCCCCAGGCCGGTCAGGCGAATGCGCTGAAACGCAGGATGCTTGACCAGCTCTCCCAGGGTTCGCCCCAGCGGATGCCGCCGGCATAGTTCCTCCTCCCGATATGTCGCGAGAACCAGAATCCGGCTCTGTCCCATCTCCGCGACCAGGTGTTCGAGAAACTGCAGCGAGCTGGCATCCGCCCACTGTAGATTGTCCGGAACTAAAACCAGACCGTGTTCCCTTGAAACAGCGGAAAAGAACTCCATCATATTATCAAATAGTCTTAGTCTTGCATCGAATGTGGGAAGGTTTACCGGAGTGGCCAGATTCGGAAATAGCTCTTTCAACCCCGGCAAGATCTCTCCCAACCCGGTTGCGGCAGATTTCATTTGCATTTTCAGCTCTCCGGGTTGCGAAGCTCTGATATAACCTCGCAACGCCGCCACCAAGGGTCCATATGGCGGGGTTCGCTCTCCCTCGTAACACACACCCCACAAAGTACGAATGCCCCGTGCTCCAGCGCTGTATGCAAACTCCTTGGCAGTTCGCGTCTTACCTATCTCCGCTTCCCCGACCAGCATGACCGGGGTTATCCTGCCTGTCAGCGCCCCGTTCAAAGCTTCTGAAAGCCGGGCTGCGACCCGTTCTCGGCCGACGAAAACGGTGGATGCTCCGGAAGTGCAAAGATCGGCCATTGTAGAGGATTCGGTTATAGATTTGTTGCGAAATGGAACAGCATTCGAACGGCTTTTTGACATTCGCGATTCCGTCAGGAAATTATTTCTATTGTAGGGAACAGAATAGCGCGACGCAAGCCGCAGTGGCTACATATGCGCAATCGAAGCGTTGTATCAGCCAATTCAGCAAATTGGTTATTAATAACCATTGCGCCGGTTGCTCCACTTTTTCTATTCTATTGCAGACAGGAGGACACAATGAAAGAATCACGACAAAAACAGTTTGCTGCACTGGTTATCGCAGGAGGGCTTCTCTTGATGGCCGGCTGCGCTTCAAACCCTACAGCGGCCGATACGGAGGCGTTCAGGTCGGACGTGGACAAGATTTTCGCAGTATGGATTGACACGAATATCAATCCGGATCCGGAAGGTTTCATCGCTATCTGGGATGAAAATTGCATCAAGATGGCCTCCAACAAACCCACAGTAATAGGTTCGGCGACATTGAGGGAGATGAAACGCAAGGCCTTTCAAATGGTGATCTACGAAAAAGTAAACGTCGACATAGAGGAGGTCCAGCCGGCCGGCAGCTTTGGATGGGCCCAGGGCACATACCTCGTGGCTGTAAGACCGAAAGCGGGGGGAGGTACAATAAACTCAGTGGGCACGTTCCTGACCATCTTCAAGAAACAGCCCGACGGTTCCTGGAAGGTTTACCGCGACACCATGATGTCGGCGCCGGCGCTAAACGCAGCTCGGAAAAGGTCAATCCGGTGAGCGAGTCCCTGTGAATGGCCTCGGCTTTGAGCACGACGTCGTAGCAACCCGGTTGCTCGATGCGCACCGTGCCCAGGCGTGTGATGGCTTCCGGGCTGTACAGGGAGCGCGGGTTGTCGCTCATCTCATCGGCTCTGACCGTACCGCGCAAACTTGATTTGCCGATCGTGAGCTTGACACGATGTCCGCCTTTCCAGGTTCTGTCGAGCCAGGCTGCGGAAGTCAGCAACGTTACCTGGTAATCGCCCGTCTCGCATATCTTCGCCTTCCAGCTCAGCCAATCGCTCTTGGAGGTCCAGTTCTCGACAATGCCGCCGCTGTTGATGCTCAATCCTCTGCTGCGGGCCCGCGAGTGGCGTTTCGCTCCGGAGGCGGGCAGGCTGAGCGTACCCCCGGGCTGCAGGATGGGAGTAGCGTCGACCCGTGCTTTGCCTTCTATCTCCAGTACAACGACCGACACATGGCGATCGGGCTTCGTCTTCGGCAGTAGTATTTCCAGCGTGTGGTTGGAGAGGTCCTTGTTATAGGACTGTTGAAAGGGGCACTTCCTGCGGCGATCGGCCAGAAGATAGACCCGCTCCACACGGCTGCGCAACCCGTAGAGCTCGAATGGTTTTTGGGACCATTTGTAGAAGAGCAAGTAGAGTTTGCCCGGTTTCTGCGTAATTCGGCCCCAATCCATTTCGTATGAAAAAGGGCTGGGAAGAGTCCCGTAGATAGCCTCGCCGTTTACCTTCATCCAGCTGCCCATGGCCAGCAGTCGCTGCTCGCAGGGTTTCGGAATGAGGCCTTTGGCCGTTGGTCCCACGTTCAGCAGGTAGTTGACGCCTTTGCCTGCCAGGTCCACGAGCAGGTACAGCAGGGTCCGGACGGATTTCCAGTTTTTGTCGTTTTTTTTGAAGCCCCAGGTGTCGTTCATCGTAGCGGGCGTTTCCCAGGCCCCTCTGGTTTTGCCGGCGGGAATTTGGTTGTCGCCCATGCTGCTGCAATCTTCGACGTCATGCCCGATTCTGCCGCTCGCGAGGCAACCCGGCTGCAGCTTCCTGACCAGGCTTTTAAGGCCCAGGCTTTGGGCGCGGGTGATCTTGCGCGGAGTGTCGAACCAGATCAGCCCGACGGGACCGTACCGGGTCAGCAGCTCGCGAATCTGAGGTCTGACCTTGCGCTCCAGGTAGGCAGAAAAGTCCTTCTCGCTCTCCTCCGGGAAGTCCCAGAAATTGCCGTCCGCATCGGGCTCGTGCCAGTCCTGGGTTTGGGAGTAGTAGAAGCCCAATTTCAGATGGTATTTGCGGCACGCCGCGGCCAGTTCTTTTATGGGGTCACGGGCGAATGGCGTGGCATCGACAACATCGAAGTCGCTGCAGGTCGAGTCGTACATGGAGAAACCGTCATGGTGTTTGGCGGTAACCACGATGTACTTCATGCCGGCGTCCCTGGCCAGCCTGACCCAAGCGCCGGCGTCGAACCCGGTAGGATTGAAACGGGACGCCAGCCGGGCGTACTCGGCTGTGGGAATCTGAGCTCTGTTCATGATCCATTCACCGATCCCCGGGATTTCTTTTTCCTGCCAGATACCGGCCGGCAGGGCATACAGGCCCCAGTGGATGAACATGCCAAACCTGGCCTCTCGCCACCATGCCTGACGATCCGGGTTTTTAGCCGCTGCGATGGATCCAACCTTTTTGGTCTTGGCCATGCCAGCCCCTTTTCGATGGAACCGATAATGCGGTGCCGCCTTCGCAGTATACCTCAGGCAGCGAACGCCTTCCAGAGCGCCGGCTACGTTGGGCTCAGAGATTTTCCAGGTACGATATGGCGCGATGACGGATGAAGGTGTGCGGGCTCTTGTCCTGATCCAGATTCTCCCGAGGTAGAAACCCGCCGGCCATGCCGTCGTGCCCCCCGCCGAACCCGACTCCCTCCAGAATGTAACGGATCAACTCGTTGGCTTTGACCCTGTTCGTTATGCTGCGCGTGGAAAACTTGATGCCCTGCTCTCGTGGCGAGTACGCTACGACCACGTTCACCCCCGAGATCGTGCTGATGATGTCACTGGCCGTGCCGAGCAGCGAGTCATTGAGGTTGTCCAGGCACAGAAAGCCCAGCTCCCCGTACACCTCTACCGTGTTGAAGGCGCGGGAATAATCGACCAGGTCCGCTTTTGTAATCTGGTTGCCCTTCAGGTCGTTGATCAGCGCTATATCGGCCAGCCTGTACAGGCGGTAGAACATTTCGATGTCCAGGTTCGATACGCCCCGCGTCAGATTGTCCGTGTCCATGAAAATGCCGTAGAGCAGGGCCGTGGCCACATTGCCGGGCACGGGTATCTCGTTTTCAATGAAGTACTCGGCGATGATGGCCGAGCAAGACCCAATGTCGGGTCGGATGTCTTCGAAACGGAAACCCTTGTCTCCCATGTGCTCGTGATGGTCGATAACGGCCACTTCGTCCGTTACCAGATCGGTGACGTTGCTGTTGCCTTTCTGCACGTCCACCAACACGGTCCAGTCTTCTTTGCCCAGAGTGCCTACCTCGTGGGACAGCCGAAGCTGGATGTCGAACAGCTCCAGCATCTTGAGGGCGTTGGCCTTTTCCAGCTCGTTTTCGTAGACGATCGAAATCGCCAGGCCCCGCTTTTTGAGCAGGTATTCCAGGCCGAAGGAGCTGGCGATGGCATCCGGGTCGGGCACATTGTGAGGTTGGATAAACACCTCGTCCGGCGCTTCCTTCAGCAATTCTACCAATCGATCGAGTTTGGTCATCGGGTTTCTCCAGCTCGCATTGTCTCAGGAATCCGCCGCGGATGCAAGAAGCCCAACGGCCGTGATCGATCGTTCAGGGGATTTGCCATACCCTGATGCCCGGCTGCGGGGCATCTAGTTCCAATTCCATCTAATTGTTTTAATTTGCTTAATATTGTGAATTCATCTATAAATAAGTCAGACTGCTCGAGTGGGGATAAGCAGGAAGGTATGAACGAAAAATACAAAGTCCTGATCGTCGATGACGAGAACAGCATTCGCCAGTTTCTAGCGGACGCGCTTTTTGACGATTACCTGGTCGCGGAAGCCGTCGACGGTATGGCCGGCATCAGGGAGGTGCTCTCCACCGAATACGACGTTATAGTGGTCGACGTCAAGATGCCCCGGGTCGGCGGCATCGAAGTGCTGAAAAGCGTCAAAGCCGAAAAACCACTCACAGAGGTGGTCATGTTGACCGCCTATGCATCGGTGAATACGGCCATGGAAGCGGTTCGGCTGGGGGCCTTCGACTATCTCACGAAGCCCGCCAAAATCATGGACATTCGCAAGGTGGTGAGCAATGCCGCCGAAAAAAGCCGATTAGCCCGCCAGCACAAGCAACTGCTCCAGAGCCTGCAGGAAGCCAATCAGCAACTCCGTCAACACGTCGAACACGTCGAGAAACTCAACTGCATGATGGAGCGCGGGAGCCAGGAAAACCTGGACCTTACGGCCCAGCTCAAAAGATTAAACAACGAGCTGGAAAGGCGCGTTGAGATGGCCACGTTGAACCTTGACCAGACCAACCGTCGGTTGCGCGAGAACTTCGAAGACACCATTAAAGCCCTGGTCTCCGCTGTCGAGATGAAGGACACGTACACCCGTGGCCATTCTGCCCGGGTCGCCGAATTCACGGTAACCATTGCCCGCAAACTGGGACTGCCGGAAGACGAAATTGCCCTTGTGAACTACGCCGCCATACTGCACGACGTCGGCAAAATCGGAATCGACGAAAAGATACTCACGAAGCCGGCGCATCTGTCCGACGAGGAGTATAAGATCATAAAACTGCACCCGCAAATGGGGGACAAGATCATACAGACCGTTGAGTTTCTGGCGCCCGTGCGCCATGTAGTCCGCAATCACCATGAGAGGTACGACGGGCGGGGCTACGTCGATGGCCTCAAAGGGGAAGCCATTCCGATTGCGGCCCGCATTACCGCCGTGGCCGATGCCTATGACGCCATGTTTTCAGATCGCGCGTACCGCAGAAGCCTAACCAAAGACGATGCCATAGAAATCCTGAAGGACAACGCGGGCAGCCAGTTCGATCCGGAGGTCGTCAGGGCGTTCGAAGAAATCGTTCGATCATCCCATCCCTCGGAGTGATTAGTGGTTTTCCTGGCTTTGGGGTCTGTCCCGTTCCTGGTCTTTTTTTTATTCGACGTGGTCAGCCTCCGCGAAATCCCTTTCTTGAAGCCATTGATAGTCGGCGTAAGCGTGCCGCTGTTCGGCTTGTCCGCGACCATGCTCTGCCTCACAACGGAAAGACTACCTCTTCCGGCGCCCGTTAGCCTGGTGGCATGGTTGCCGGCAGTGATGTTCCTCCTGCTGGGCCTGTTCTCTTTCTTTGTCGAGATACCGCTCCGTACGACGTATCTGCGCAAGGGACACGGCGAAAAGCTGGTCACCACAGGTACCTACGCACTGGTGCGCCACCCCGCGGTTGTGTGGTTTATTCTGTTCATGGTATCGCTTTTCCTGGTGACGGGGTCCAAGGGTCTGTTGATAGCGATTCCTGTGTGGGGCCTGCTCGACGTTGTTCACGTCGTGGTCCAGGAGAAGGTGTACCTGGTGCCCGTTTTCGGGCAGCCCTACAGGCAGTATCAGCGCAATGTGCCGATGTTGATTCCCAACAGGGAGAGTTTCCTTCGATGCCGGCAAACCCTGTTTGCCGGTGATCCTGAAAAACAGCCGGTATTGCACGGCTGCGCCGCAGCCCGTCGCCGCCGATCGAATCAGTCAATCTAAAGGAGCGCGAATGGCCACAGCAACGGAGCTCTTGCGCCAGGGCAAAAAGGACGAAATTTGGCGCAAGTACTGCGGGTTTCTCGATCTGACGGTCAAAGAGTTTCTCGAAATACAGCGGCGCTATCTGATGGAACAGCTGGGCCGGCTCGAACAGTGCGAGCTCGGCCGCAAGATAGTGGGGCCACGCGCGCCAAAAACTTTGGCGGAGTTTCGTGAGACGGTGCCCTTCACGACCTATGAGGACTACGCCGAGTACCTGGCCGAACAGAGGGAGGACGTTCTTCCGGCACGGCCTTTCATCTGGGCCCACACGTCGGGCCGGAGCAGCGAGTACCAGTACAAGTGGTTTCCCTACACCTCTGAGATGTATCGCCGCGGCGGAGAGGCCGGGCTGGCCTGCTTCATACTATCGGCCGGCAGCGGAAGAGGGCATGTCAACCTGCGGGAAAAGGACATATCGCTCTACTCTCTGGCCCCCCCGCCCTACGTCTCCGGGCTGCTGCTCGAGGCCAGCGCTTCGGAGTTCGATTTCAACATCATACCGTCCCCGGACGAGGCCGGGGATATGAACTTTCAAGAGCGCATACAGCAGGGCTTCCGCTTGGCGATGCAGGAGGGTTTGGATTTTTTTTACGGCATTACCTCCATCCTGCTCCGGGTGAGCGATCAGTTCAGCGCCGCGAATCGCGGCAGCCGTGACCGGTCTTCGCCGAAGCTGCCCCCCAAGGCGCTCTGGCGCATGGCCAAAGCCGTTATCAAGAGCAAGCTGCGGGGCCGTGGGCTCCTGCCCAAGGATGTCTGGAAGGTAAAAGGTGTCCTGTGCGGCGGCACGGACACGTCGATTTTCAAGGACAAAGTGACTCAGAGTTGGGGCAGGCCGCCACTGGAAGTGTATGCTTCGACCGAGTTCGGCATAATCGCCACCCAAGTCTGGACCTACGACGGGCTCACATTCTTTCCCTACAACACGTTCCTGGAATTCATACCCGAAGAAGACTATTATCGTATGGTCCGTGATCCCGAGTTCAAGCCAAGGGCGCTGCTGCTGGATGAGCTCGAGCCCGAGCGGGAGTACGTGCTGGCTGGTACGAATTTCCATGGCGGCGCGCTCGTTCGCTGCATAATAGGCGATATGATCCGCATCACGGCGCTGGAGGACGAAAAGGCGGGAATCCGGCTTCCACAAATGGTCTTTTCCACCCGCATCGACGATGTTATCGACATCGGCGGCTTTACCCGTTTGACGGAAAAGACGATTTGGCAGGCTATTGAAAATGCGGATGTGCGGTATGTGGAATGGACCATAAGGAAAGAATACCGGGAGGAACGGCCCGTCCTCCATCTCTACATCGAGCTTAAAACGCAAGATGTAGATTCGGGGCAGGTCGAGCAGCGGGTTCACGGCTGCCTGAAGGAGTTGAACGAGCCTTATCAGGCTTTGGAGAGCATGGCCGGGCTCAAGCCACTGACGGTAACGTTGCTGTCGCGGGGAACTTTCCGTCGTTACTACGAGGAACGTCAGGCCGCCGGAGCTGACCTGGCTCACCTGAAGCCGGCGCACATCAACCCGCCGGACACCGTGACGAGTCATCTCCTGCGCATGAGCTCCTGGAGGATCTGACACCGGATGATCGGGCTGTCGTCGGCTATAAAGATCATCGTGCTGCTAAGCTACATATTCTTGGCCTTCCTGACTCTGAGAAGCGCGGGAATGCCGACCGTCCGCCGGTTCTTCTTCGTCTATCTGTTCGGCATGATCTATTGGCAGTTCACATCGCTCATGGTGAACTTCAGCAGCAGCCCGAGGCAAGCCCTGTTCTGGTACAACCTGCTTTTCAGCGGTACCGGTCTCTACAGCATCCTCTTTTTCCCCTTCACACGCGCCTTTCTGGGAATCAAAAGGCAGAAGGCGCTCACCGTGGCAGCTTATGTCGTCTGCGTGGCTTTTATCGCTCTGGGCCCGACAGGACTCATCTTTCGAGAGGTGAAGCTGGGGCAAGCCGGTATCTACGTGCCCAAATTTACCAGCATAGTCTATTACACGGGGATCCTGGGATATTTCTTCTGGGGATGCGGCGTGGCCAACCTGATACGGGGGTTGGTTCGTGAAAAATCTCCCTTCCACCGCAACCGCATCAAGTATCTACTTTTGGGTGCGGGCTTCGTCATACTGGCAACGGCCTTCAACTTTACCCCTCTACAGGATTTCCCTATCGACATCGCCTGCAATTTGATCAACGCGGCCTTGATCGGCTACGCCGTAATCCGCTATCGGCTTATCGAAATTCGCGTCATCCTGACACGCAGCCTGTTCTACTCCTTGTTTACGGGCACCGCGGTCGGCATCTACATAGTCAGCATTATCGCGACCGAACGTATCCTTCAGAGCTACTTGCGTTACACCTCGCTGTCCGGCATCGTCGCGATTTTGATACTGGCTTTCGTATTCCTGCCATTGCGAAACTTGCTTCAGAACCTGATAGACCGGCTTTTTTTCCGCGAGAAATACGATTACCAGAAGGCGCTCGAAGAATTCAGCCGCTCGACGACTTCCGTACTCGATTTCAACGAGTTGACAGGCTTGATTTCGCGCACGGTGGTGGATGCCATCCAGGCGGAGGTATTCTTTATCCTCCTTGGAGACGAGGAACAGGGCGTATACCGGATCGAACGCTCGTACAGGCTGGACGAAGAGCACAGCGCTCAGATCCGGTTTCGGGGCAACTCTCAGCTCGCGAGCCGGCTCAGGAGCAAACAGCAGCCTCTTCTGCGAGAAGAGATGGAACTGGACCCGGATTTTGCCGAACTGCTCGAGGAAAGCACACAGTTTTTCGAAGCGGCAAAAATCTCTCTCATAGTACCCATCGTGCTGAAGGACAGGCTCATCGGCACATTGAATCTCGGCCAAAAGCTGTCTGGTGACATGTATAACGACGAAGATCTGCGCTTCCTGACGACGCTGGCCAATCAGAGCGCAACGGCCATCGATAACGCCCTTGTTTACCGA
>SDBV01002988.1_pt1 | contig 25208 bp, 29 predicted proteins | sample 2277081 | NCBI WGS metagenome assembly SDBV01 (sample SAMN10402039, study PRJNA504765) | marine sediment metagenome | isolation source: marine sediment core GS10_PC15, 223 cmbsf | place: Arctic Ocean: Southern Knipovich Ridge | collected 2010 | reverse complement strand
GAGTCGATTTATTAATATAGGTATCCCAAAGCTCAAATCCCTTCTCTCTAAAATCTTGTGTTATTTTCTCTTGTGAATGCTTGTTAATGGAGTAAGCTTCCTCTTTTGACCGATGTCCTTGATGAAATCTATTGTAACTGGTCTTCATTTCATCACCCATAGAAGTTTGGACTCTCATTAAGGTCTTCGTATTTTGATATTCCGAAAGGGAAGATAACATTTCCCATCCTTCTTTTTCTAACATCTCACAAAAGTTTTTGTAGGTTGGAGCTTGTTTGGTCTGTTTAATACCGCAAGATCTACACATAATCTTATATGTTTTATTTGTTAGTGCTTTACGTTTGGCTCCAAACGTACTTTCTTGAAGGTTCCCACATGAACATTTCCACCCTAATTTCATTTTACTGTTAGTATAATCATTTTCCAAAGTGAGCAATTCACAACCATTTCTTTCGAAGGAATTTTTGATATCCTTGTAGTTAATTTTTGAAGGCATATTTCTTATTTCCGAACTTGGAAATAAGAATGAATACGTAAATTGAAATCCCAATTTTTTGAGACCCCTCTACAATGTAGGATGTCCAAGCGACCCGTTTGCAACCCGAGCGATATTCCAGTTCCTCGCGATGAGGACATGACGGTATTTCTGAGGGAAATCAATTTCAACACCAGAAGTATTAGGGTATTGGATAACATTGCCATTCTGGTCCAAAGGAACCCCTCCAGCAGTGCCAATACCGGCAGATGCCTGCGCAGCAGGAGACATATCATGAGCAATAGATACGTTCGCAAGTTTGCTAAAGTTAGTAGAACCAGCTGGTTTAAGAGGATCCCACGGTTTAACCGAATAACTCCAGATATGGTAACCAGTCTCATCTGGGATGGCGGGGTGAAGAAGATCAGGATGGATAAGAGAATAATAATCGGAACCCTGAGCTAGACGGCAAGTATTTTCGTATACCAAGGTAGTGAAAGCCAACGGATCGAGACCAGCGTACATAGGTTCCGTGGTGTAGTTACTCCATTCCCCACCACAAGTACCGCTGTTTACCTCCAATATACTGGTATTTTGAGCAGCAAACGCGAAGAGAACGATTGAATGCGAAAGTCGGATATCGAAAGTCGTACGACTCGAAATATCTTTGAACGGAGCAACTTGAGTAGCTTGGATCTGGTGAATGAGTATGTCGCGGGGAGCATCGCCCATCTTCACACGCTCATCGTTGTGGACTACAGCATAGTGAGAATTTGTAGAGGGATCGATAAGGCTCGGTTTCTCAGTTGTACTACCGAAAACAAATACATTAGCGCATGAGGCAGCAACACCCGTATTAGGTCCGTTAGGACCACCGGTGGCAAGCGTCCCTGGGAACACTACGACCAAATCTTGCCAAGCGCGGAAAATATAATTGATTTTGATATCATTGAAAGGTAGAGCGGCGACTGGGAGAGCAATACCAGTATCTTCTCCAAACCAGAAAGGGAATGGTACACTGAAATATCCGCCAGTGCCCAACGGAGTACCGGGTGGTACCGGAGTCGTCATTGAAGCAATATCACCGATCATATTACGGTAACCAATTCTCTTCGACCCGGGTTTGCGGAATTGAAAGTTAAAATCAAGCCAGTAATTATCAAATTCTTGTACGACAAGTTCATTGAAGGAAATATTAACCTTCTCAAACAAGTTGTGCATTAAATTCCTGGTCCACCTGATAGAGGAATCTGTAAAGATTCCGTTAGCACCACCAGATTGAACAAGTTCAAGTTGAGGAATTTGAGCCCGGAACCATACATGCAGAACATAATCTCCAGAACGATTGACACTTGCTGAAACATTCTTCTGCCCAAAATCGACTGTGCCGTTGTGACGAAGGTTGATAGGCAAATAAGAGAACCAATTCGCCTTTTGTACAGCGGCAACGAACCAAGTGATCGCGTCAGGACCACCATACAAAAAACCTTCAATTTCAGAAAAAGTTGCAAGATCGATAAACAAATGGCTGGCGTTACAAACTGAAAATGACATAATGTTTTTAGACAGGTAACTGTTACTAATCAGTAAGAAAAAAATATTTGCAAAAATGCACTTGGACCAGTGAATCAAGATGATAGTTAAAGGTAATACTATGTTAAAAAACACGAGATTAAATATTATTATGAGTATATCATCGCAGGAATTTTGTCAATACCTTCCTTCGACCAAAATTAAAAATAGTCAACGTAAAAAAGAAAAATGTGAAGTATCAACTTTTCTTATAACTCCATCACCTTCCCATATCAAATCAAAATCTCGGTCTATATCTAATCCTACACATCATGTAGAAGAAACTTCTAAAATAAATGCTCAAGATTATAATATCTTCCATATTGATACTAAAATTCGAGAACATTTATTTTCTAATATTAAATCTATCCCGGAACTTCAAAATAAGCTTCAAAATATGTTGTGGATACTTCAACATGGAAATGATTCAACTCAAAGAGTTATGGCAAATCAGCAAGTTAGCTCGCTCCGCAAGAGAATACAAGATCTTGAGAGTACATTAGAATTAGCTCTATACATTTTTAGGACATCGGATATTCTTGAAGATTATCGAAAACTTGATGAATTATCTGGAGATGAAAATTTCGTTATTGCTATTCCTACCAAATTTGATGCTAATTTAGCGAAAATGGATGTATTGATAGCTAGATATTTGTGCTATGCACAAGACTATATTGAAATCGAAAATTTTTCTCACAAACCTCAAAAAATGGTATGTCCAGCTTGTCAAGAATTGGAGTTTATGCTCAGTAGTGATGACGAATCAATTTATATTTGTAAAAGTTGCCGTACAGAGATTGAAATTCTTGATGATGCTCCATCATTTAAGGATACTGATCGTGTTAATATGAGTTCCAAGTATACTTATACCAAGAAAGGACATTTTATAGATGCGGAGAGAAGATTTCAGGGCACTCAAAATGTGGATCCTCAGAAAATTCAATATGCAGTTTCAGTACTAAAGGATCAAATGGAAAAACATAATCTTATAGCTGAACAAAATCATACAACTTCAGTTTCAAAAGACCATATATATATGTTTCTTTCTGAACAAGGTCTAAGTAGCCATTATGCTGATTTAAATTTGTTATTCCATATTATTACAGGAGAACCATGTCCAGATATTAGCATGTATGAAGATAAGCTTAATGAAAATTTTGATCAACAAGAAGAAGCACAGCGAGCTCAAGATACGGATCGAGTTAATTCACTAAATGTTAACTATAAACTCTATAAATTGCTTCAGCATAATGGTTATCCGTGCAAAAAAGATGATTTTTATATTCTCAAAACAAAAACCAAAGAAGATGAACATGACGAAACATTAAAAGAGGCGTGGGGGGTTTTGGGATGGACATGGGTGCCAACATTTTGATCCGAAGGACTTACTTAAAGATTGTATCGTTCTAATGATGAAAAGAACAAGAAGATGAAATCTGAGAGAAGACGTTTTGCTATCTCAGATCTTCAGAAGTTTGCTGAAGAGAAAGGAGGTCTATGTAGATCTATATCTTATATACGTGCTTCCGACAAATTTAAATGGACTTGTAAACAAGGTCACGAATTTGAAATGAGATGGGACACTTTAACTAGGTTCTCTTCGGAAAAAGAGTGGTGTTCGCAATGTAGAGCGCCAAGCTTAGAAGTATTACAATCTTACGCTCAAAAGAATGGTGGAGAACTTATTTCCCCCAAATTTATTCGTGCTAAAGATCATTACGAATGGAGATGTTCTATGGGACATGTTTGGAAAGCGATATGGTTTAATATTAAAGCTGGAGGGTGGTGTCCCCGCTGTCCACGTAATAAGTACTCTATTGTAGATCTTCAAAAATATGCATCAAGTAAGGGAGGTAAATGTTTGTCATATACATACGATGGTTATCACGAGCATCATTTGTGGGAATGTTCCAAAGAACATATATGGAAAGCGACATGGACAAATATTAAAGACGGAAAGACGTGGTGTTCTGAATGTCATAAAGAAAAATACAATATAGAGAACTTGAAGAATTTAGCTTCTACAAGAGGAGGATATTGTCTTTCTGAAGAGTATATTGATGCTCAAGAAAAATATATTTGGAAATGTTCAGAAGGACATACCTGGGAAGCACAATGGTATAACATTCAGAACGGAACCTGGTGTTCTAAATGTCGAAAACTCTCTCTGGAAATAGCCCAAGAGACAGCTGAAGAAAAGGGAGGAGTATGTCTATCCTCCGAATATATAAATGACAAGACTAACATGTTGTGGGAATGTGTAAATGGACATATCTGGGAATCTACTCTCAATTCAATTCGTCAACAGAATGTATGGTGTATCATTTGTAAAGGAAAAAAGTTGGAACTTAAAATAGCACAAAATATTGCTGATGAGAGAGGAGGGAAATGTTTATCTAAAAAATATATAAATTGTGATGCATTGTTGAAATGGATGTGTGAAAAAGAACATATATGGCAAGCAACTATTGCTTCTGTAAAACATAGTAACAGATGGTGTCCGAAATGTTGGAGGTTAAGTATTCAACCTACAGTAGAACAATTGAGTAAAATAGCTCAGATAAGAGGAGGAAATTTATTATCTACAAAGTACAAAAATAATACTACTAAAATGAAATGGAAATGTAAACAGGGACATATATGGAAATCTACATCAGCTTCAGTAAAAAATCAAGGTTCGTGGTGTCCTAATTGTCTCTATAAATCGGAAAATATGTGTCGAGAAATATTAGAAGATATATTTTTTTATTTACCGGACTCTTCATTTCCTAAGTGCAGACCTCAATTTTTACAGATTGGAAAACAGTGTAATAGTTGCCTGGAACTAGATGGTTATAATTCCTCTTTAAGTTTAGCATTTGAGTATCAAGGCCTTCAGCATTATAAATATATTCCTTTTTTTCATAGAACCGGAGAAATGGATCTGAAAGAGCTTCAACAACGAGATGTTCTTAAAAGAGAAAGATGTGCAAAAGCAGGAGTTACTCTCATCGAAATACCTTATATGTATACTTACGAAGATCCTGAAGAACTTCGTAAGTATATACAGGAACAAATCTTGATTTGGAAAAAAACTATCGAGAACTAATAAAAAGCTTAAAGCTTCGAAATATACATCTTAATTTAGATATCATGACTGAAAAAAAAACACCAGAGTGGTTGGTTCCAAATTACCCTTCATTGAAAGGAGATGATGCTGTCGGTCAAGCGGCGGTTAATGGTCAAATTGTAGCATATCCTAATGTCGTAAGAACCATGGTAGATTCTCCTATCTCAGGACAAAAAATCTCGGGAATGAGTTTCATGCTTTTTAACGAACCACGTAAACTTCGAAATGGAAAATATGTTTACGGTTATATTAAAAATCGAGGGAATTGGGCAGACGAAAATCAAGCTAAATTCGAAGCTTCAAAGATTATTCGCGAAGTTGATTCTAAATATCAAATCCGTTTGGCACCTACTGGCGCATGGGTACCTATTACCGACGAGGATGCTTTTACTAAGGAAACTCTCGATGTTCGAATGAAAGAAGATGAAATACATATCAGAGATCAGGCTGTTAAAGAAAAAGAATCCGAGCAGCGCAGAATGGCGCGCGAAATTAGAGAACGAGAAGAAGAATTGCGCAATGAAGGTGATATTTATGATGATACTACAAGTTTAACATATTATTCGATGAGACGTGTAACAGAATTGCGACTTAGGGAGACTATCGATCATCAATTACGCCAAATAGAATCAATTAGAAAAACTCTCCGAAAAGTTCAAAAAGAGCTTAAACGTCTCGAAATTGACAATGGCGACTATAAGAATGAATGGTTGAACTGTTATAACGTAGAACGTCGTAAAACTGGCATTCCAGATTATGTTCCTAGCGAAGAGCAACTTCGTGAATATGAAGATGCGTGTTTTGAAACGCTAGATGATAGTGAAGAAGAACAGTAAAATCGCACTTTTATCTCAAAAAGATACAAGTGAAAGGACTTATAAATTAGATTATTTAATACAAGTTCTCTATTCGATAAATTTTCACTTTATGGATAGTATCATAGATTCTAATCCGGTAAATTTTTCTTTAGCAAAGCGTTTTCATACTAAACGCAAAATATCAGATTTTCCGGAAACTATTTCTACTCAATTGTATCTTTTACTTAATATTACTGCCGAAGAGGCGGAAAAGGGAGATGTTCGTATATTTGACGAATGTGCAGAAGATAGATTAATACTTGTGCATTATCTAGTTCCACTACCTGCTGTATACCATATTCGCGGTATAATAATTGATCTAGGAGCTGATGATATACCAAAAATAATTTGTTCTGGATTTCCCTATACTGAAGAATTATCTCCTGACGATGAAAAAGCTATGCGACTTGAAATAACATCAAGAACTACAGTAACTAAAGCTTACGAAGGAACTATTCTTCGAATGTTTAAAGGACGCGTGAGTGGAAAATGGTATATTTCCACTCATCATAAAATTAACGGACGCCAAAGCCGATGGTCAGGGCCACTATTCGGCCAAATGTTTGATGATATTTGGGGAGATAAAAAGTATTCTGACCTTCTAGAAGAAAATAGCTGCTATATATTCTTAGTATTTCATCACGAAAATCGATTGGTGTGTAGTGTTTCAGAATCTAAAATTTATCTTGTAGGTCGCTTTTGCTCAACTGAAAATGGTCAGATGGTATGCACTCCAGTTCCAAAACTTTGTTTACTCCAAAATCATCCGAATGTTTTTGTTCAAGATCCACTTGAAATTTCATCCACAGAAGAACTTATTACTATAACCAAATCTCTTGATTGGAAAAAATATAACGGCATATTAGTCACAACATCTAATGAAAATGGAACAATTTTATCATGCTATAAGCTAGTTCCAGATAACTACACAAAAAATAGAATTATTAGAGGAAATGAGCCAAACCTTCAATTACGCTATCTTCAACTTAAAATTGCAAACAAAACAGATACAATCAGAGACTTGTTTCCTGAGAAAGTAGAATTATTCGATAAAATAGAACAGAATTATAATAGTCTTTCGGAATATCTTAGCAAAGCTTACGAATATCGTTATAAGCAAGGAAACTATTTAAGGTTGCCTCAAGAAGAATACTATGTTTTAGAAACAACTCGTCGTCATTATGATCCTAGTATTACTCTTCAGGAGAATATACGAGCTATTCTCTCAATTAGCAATCCAAGACAGTTAAACGCAATGATAAAACATATGACTGAATCTAGCTTTTTGCCAAAATAAATATACGTATATAATTAAGTATGTTATCCAGTAGATGCAGTAAATGTAAGAAAAAGGAATATTTAGCGTTTGAATGCAAATGTCAAGAAAAATTCTGTTCCAAACATCGTCTCCCGGAAGACCATAATTGTCCACTATTTGAAAAAATTATTGAGGAGGGTAGACGCCAACTTGCAAAAAATAATCCTCAGATTAAAGGTGAAAAGATAATAAAGATATAAAGATAATTATCGCATAAGAATGTATACTTTAAAGCTCCTATCACTATGACTCACTATATTGGTCAAATTATATTTGACATTATTCTCTTATATGCGTCTTTATTTCAGATCGCTTTTATGCATTTGATGATGAAGTACTCGTCGTTCCCACCCAATATTAAGTGCTGTAATATATCTCCCGATTTTTTCCTGTCGTCCTCTACTCTAGTAGGATATCATATTGGCTATGGTCTCTTGTCTGTTAACGCCTTTATTTTTTCCAAATATCCTATGCGCGAGTATGTTATGATTCTTAATTTAGTCGGTCTTTTACTTTTTTATGCTGAATTCATGCGATTGCGTAACCGTCGTCAGTTGGCAAATGAGCGTCAGAATTTGCAAAACATTCAGGTATCCAATGAGTAAATATTATTTTTAATGGGATCACAACTTTTTAATTTCCATTTAAGGTATCACATTACAATTTCTTCTATATACTCGCTATCGTATCGCTTTTTACCCCATTCTCGATATTCTTTGCAACCGAATTTCCAATCCTTAAGTTTCTTTGTTTTATAGTAGAAAATATTATCCTCCATATTATTTGACTGAGTACGTTTTTTGAAAATTAAACACGTAAAATCTCCGGTTAGTTGGTCCATTAAATCGCAGAAATTTTCATAACTGCCTGCTAAACCTCCAAAATTATTATAGAGTTTTTTTCTTTCTATTTCTTCAGGTTCTCTAAATATAGCAACGTAGCTAACACTTTTTCGTACATCAGGAGGCATATCAATTACATACTGAGACCCGACCATTAGTAACTGACTCCAATGTTGAGAACCAAGTTTAAATAGACCTCTCATAACTTTAGTTTTGTAAATTTTGGGATCATCACTAGCATCATCGATAATGTTAATTGCATAATTTCCAGGATATCCCTTTTCATTTTCAATTCCGCATGTTCTCTGTCGAAGAATATGATTTTTTTCTTCCTGTTCATCGTAATAGTTGGAAACAAAAAGGGGATGGAAAATAGTACACAGCCGTTTGTAACCTCCCTCTGTACCAATAAATATCCTTCCGACTGGGTATCTATGTTTAAGATAATAAGCCATGTTTTCCATGAACGTAGTTTTCCCACTTCCAGGTGGCCCAACAATAATCCATGTGCAAGATAGAGGAATGTCTTCTATACAAAATTCGTTTATAGTTACTGATTTTGACATATTGATAATTCGTTTTGATTAATTTTAACGTGATAGTACTAAATCTTTTTTTGCTTATCTTTTCTGATGATGTATATATAATCATAGATTATATGGCAAACAAGAATTCTATGCAGCTTTGTCTGATTGTTGGCGCGATTATTTTAGTGGCTGTTATCGTATATTTTTGTATGAATAAAAAATCCTCATTCACTAAAGGAACACAAAGCAAAGAATCATTTACCTCGTTAGCGGCCGGAGCAAATGATAATACTGGTATGCTTTTGGATGATTCGTACGATTTGTTACAGGGTGCTGATAATGAAGTTCCCGCCCATCATTTTGCAGATATGGTAGCTCAAGGAGGAGATCATATGAAAGAATATGTTGAGCAACCCCGTTCTACTGGTGAAAATCTTCGTCCGATGGAAAGACTTCATCGTGTCCAAGGCAAGGCTCTTATGCCTCGTGTGTCCAGCTATGTAACACCTTTCAACGTTGACGTGGCAAATCCTACATCTCACAAATATATGGTTAATACTCCTCGTGTAAGTACAGCTCTTAAATCGAGATTCAAAGATTATTCTCTTTCTAATTTTATCCGGGGCGATATCCCAATCACTTATAATCCTAATGTTCCTCTCATTTCCAAGACTATCCAGGGTCGCGATGATTTGCGTCTTGATGGATTGTTTACGCCTTATTTCACTGCACTCTATAATAAATACACTGGGAAAGCATATAAGAACCTTGTTACAAAGGTTGCAGGGGCTGGTCAGGCTGGAGGATACGGCGGGAGCTCGGGTGGTGTTCTATTAGATCATTATTGAACACTCTCAGAACATCTCTAGGAAGTCAGAGAGTTCGTTTTAGACTGCCGAGAGTCTATTCCATTCATATTTATCTAAATATGAATGAGCTTAAAGGTAATTAAGCTATAATCATGGATCATTAAAAGATGTGGAAAGATATTCCGAAAAGATTAAATTTATCAAGATATCAGGTTTCTGAAAATGGAGAGATCAAAAATAAACAGACAGAATACATTTTTCAAACCAAACCTCATGCATGTAGTGGCTATATTTATGTATGTTTAAAATTTGACAATTCCGACAGTCAATCAGTGAGACTCCACAGGCTCGTAGCCGAAACTTTCATCCTAAATCCAAAGAATAACCCCGTTGTTGATCATATTAATCGTATTAAGCATGATAATTGTGTAGAGAATTTAAGATGGGTTTCCTGTAGAGAAAATAGTTTGAACAGTATTCGGAAACCAGCCACCAGAAGAGCTGTTTTACAGTTAGACGAAGAGGGAATCACAATCAAAAGATGGGAAGGGATTCGCGAAGCGGAAAATACTTTGAGAATAGCCCATGGAAAAATATCTTTGGTATGTCGAAGACAAAGAAAAACAGCAGGTGGAAACAGGTGGAAATACGATTCTGAATGTGTTTTAGACGGAGAAATTTGGGAAAAATATGAAAATATAGAAGTATCGAATTATGGTCGTGTCAAAAAGGGAACAGAATATATCTATCACGGAGCTAAAACATCTAGTGGATATCTTGAAACACCTATACCAAACAAAAGAAAGGAACTCGTTCATCGCCTCGTGGCCAAGCTTTTTATTCCCAATCCTGACGATTTACCGATTGTAAATCATAAGGATGGAAACAAAAGAAACAACTATGTAGAAAATCTGGAATGGGTTACAAACAAAGATAATATTATTCATGCTATAAAGACGGGGTTAAATAAAAGAAATAAGGTGAAACTATCCAAACGTATTATTCAATATGATCAAAAAGGGAACAGAATAGCTGAATATTTATCTCTTCAAGAAGCTCATCGAATCACAGGTATCACTCGATCGAGCATCTCAAGAGTATGTCACGAATTTCTCAGTCAAACGAACGGATTTGTATTCAAATTTGAAAATGAAGAAGACAAATATAAATGTCATTACAAGATCAAAGATAAAATTATCGAAGCAGTTTTAGCTAAGGGGGGAGGTCCAGTATTCTACTTGCAAAATGTTGCTGAAGCTGCAGAATTTTTTGGTACAACGCCCGATAATATTTATTCTGTCTGTCAAGGAAAATTACAGTCTTCGAAGGGTTACATATTTAAGTATAGATAGATAAAAATGATATTCTTGATCGAGAATTTAAGATTAAGTCGATCTACTAAAAGTAAATTCTCAAACTAATATCATTATGGGTGATCTCGGAACTGTTCTCGGATATACTATTAATCCTAAGAGGAAAAGCGGAAATCATTGCATGTCTGATCCCGATTTTTTCCGTTTGATAGCTAAACAAATATCTATCGATGGCAAGTCTGTTAGTATCACTAAAAAGCTATGACGATGGTGAGATTTGGGAGATTGAATTTCATGATGACATCAGCTATGGCGTGCGGTCATTGACTTTGGAAAAGTTTGATGACTACACTGAATTGACGATGGCATATGATATTGTTTATAGAGATTGTCCAGATATCCATATCGGAACTGCATACTGCTTTAAGGGTATTATTGTAGATATAGTTGATGGTTACTATGAACCAAAGAAATCGCTTCAATATCGACTCAATATGGCACAGAGGTGGATCAATAAACTTCACCAACAATCTCGAATCGACAAGGATGAGTGGAGTATTGTAAATGAGAAAAATTGTTGTTCTTAATAAATATTTGAAGTTTTCTTTTTTGTGTAGGAAATGAACTCTGTTAGATCATTATTAGACATCTATAGAAGGTCTGAGAATCTATTTCATTCATATTTACCTAAATATGAATAGATTGTTAAAATGACATCAGGTTCCCAGATATGTTAGAAAGATGAAATATTCAAGAGAGAATTTTCTTTTCTGATATATTTCAAATATGTTATCTATACTCGGAGGATTGTGGTACTCCCAGAGCACTACCAAAAGATATGAATATATCTGTATTCTTGGTACTGGTAATAACGGTCCTGTTAAAGAATACACAGATCACGAAACAGGAGAGTTGGTTGCTGTTAAAACAGTCGATCTTATGTTAATGAAAGATTCGTATCAGGAAGATCAAGTGCTTGAGTATATCAAGGGGAAACATGCATGTTTTTTAGAATTGAAAGACACTTTAACGGAAAATGAAATTATTACAATTATAACAGAGTCTGTTCCAGGTGAAGAACTGTTTGATTACATTAACAAAAATGAAATGTTACCTCTTCAACATGTAAAAATTCTTTTCCGGCAAATTGTTGAAGCGATGAAAGTAGCGCACGATCTAAAAATTTCGCACAGAGACTTGAAGTGTGAAAATATGAAAATCTTTTTTGATGAGTCGGGGAATCCTCATATTAAAATTCTCGACTGGGGAATGGCGGTAATTTTGGGATTAGAAACTATTCATGAAAGTTCAGGCAGTCCCAGTTATGTAGCTCCAGAAGTAATCAGTAAACTACCTGTTGTCGGTCTTTTTAACGATGTTTGGAGTATCGGAGTGATTCTTTGTATCTTGCTAACAAAACATTTCCCAATGGGCCCTGATAACAACATCCCTGCTCTTTTTAGGAACATTCGACGATACAATGCAAATTATAAGATTCCCGGCCTCACTGGTGGAGCTGTGGAGTTGCTTCGTAAAATTTTTGTCCCATATGAGAAGAGAATAACGTGTGCCGATATATTGAAAGATGAATGGTTAAATTCTGAAGAACTGGAGAGAAGATTTGAACTTTAGATTATTATGTATTTAATATCGCATATTGCGATATTAAATTAGTTCTAAACCCGCTACATCCATTTTCTTCAGACATTATCAAGTCATGGTCGGCAGAATTATAAAATCCACTGATATAAATTTTTCAGATATATGAGAGAAATTCAACCTACTTTCCCATTCGTCTAGTTGCTTAATAATATAATATCGATTTTGACACTTTTGATTCTATTGTATTCCTATCTTTCGCATATAGAACAATTCCATTGACTAATTGACAACCTTTAATAGGTAAACTACTCCGAGGAGAATAAGAAATATTTTTATTTTCATTGAAAGTCATAAAAGAATATAATGACTGCCCTTTATGGATTTTCTCACGATCCGAATTATCCACATACATATTTCCACTTACAACAACTTTAACATCGGTTATAAAGTCGTATGAACTTCCACATTCTATATTAATTTTCTGGTCAATATTATTAGGATAAGAATAACTAATCTCGCCATCAAGTACAAGCGGAATATGAAGCGTATACTCTAAATTTTTAATTGTAATATCATCTCTATATTTATTTAGAGTTGCGTACCGTTCGATCTCTTTACCATTTTTCAGAAAAATCCATCCAATCTCACAAAGAGTCTGTGTGGGAGGTCGAAAAGTCCCAATTCCATCTGTTTCTACGTCAAGTATTAGATGGTAAACGGTGCTTTTGTTGATTTCATCTGGTTGTTCGGTACGAATTTTGGAAAGGGCATCTTCTAGATTTAAAACACAGCCATTCTGATCCACAAATTCTATCACCCGGTAACCGTTTTCGTCTAAATCCATTAGAGATTTTACTAACGAATAAGGATTCTCGATATGATTTGTATAGAATTAAGTTGATATCTCATTTATTAACACAGTACCCTACTTGACGAGTCGAGATGTATAGAGCAATACTCTTGTTCGAAACAGAAAGGGTGATTTACATTGAATGTAACAGATCTTTGTGTAATAGTTGTTTACAGAATCGGAGCAACCGATCAGTTTACACAGAAAAGGCGAGACTTGTTATTCACTAAACGAATTAAGTAATACTTATAAATATCGCCATAGTTGCTACTGCATCCTCATAGGCGCGATGCTGTGCGAATAAGAAGTTTGGTCCGAGAACATGATTTACAGCATCGATTAATTTAAGATCGCCTTTTCTAGTTTGATTATTCTGTTCGAGCCATACCTTGTACAATTTATATAGATCGCGGCAGTTATCATTACTTTTTAATCCGAGTAATTGAGCGTCATTACCTGCCCATTGTAACAGAATATGATCTTCGAGATTCCTTATCCAATTTTTAAACTGGGTTATCATATGATCGTGATATTTTTCAACTTTCTCTTCATTTATTTCCACTCCACACATCGGACCTGCCCCATCGGGAAACCATGATAATTTCTTAGGATCTTTAATCTTTATATTTTCAGTAACACCTTCGGATAAAGCGTGATAAACGTCCAATATCTTGCTTTCTCCACGTGAAAATGCGACCGCCCCTATCTCAAATATACATTTCGAGAACATAGTATGTTCGATATCTACGACTACGACCATATCAGGCCAACCATCGATTGGTAAAGGCTTAACGATTTTTATTTTTGCCGTTTGCGCCTGTTTAGCTGCCAAAATGGCTCTAACAAGTATACTAAATTTAGGTTTCGGCATTGAAGTCGTTAAATGTTGTATTTTTCCATTTTTAGTATTCACTAGAATAGCATTTTTAGTATTTTCAGACATTAACGTATACGCGATCACCTGTCTACGATGTTTTGTGTTATCATTTGCATGTTTAACTTCGATAATATTGTTATCGAGTTCAATATCTGTTACCCCTCGTAAATAACCCAGCGGTTCCTTCATAAATGGAGCTCTGTGGGCTGTAATTTTTATAGTTACGTTATGGCTTCTTATATTTTCACATATTTTAGGGCATTTAAGCTTTTCTAGATACTGAACAAACGGCGACAGGTCTTCGAATTTTTCATCTTTAAATGTATCACTTATAGTCCACAGAGTTCCAGCTCTAATTGTATATCGTACTTTAGCTAGAATAAATTCGTTTTCGCCTGATAAACGACCAATACTCCATCCTAGTTTTCTTGGTAATTTTATTACCAGTGTGTCATTTTTGATATACGTATGTATATATTCATATTTTTTGTCAATTTTACATCGAATTTTTGTAGGACTTGGTAGACCCAAATATTTTGCTAAATGACCCTCAATTAATAGGCCCAAAACATCTGGAGCTTCTATTGACCTATATGGAATTGGATATAATTCTACCTGATTATCTACGTTTACAGATATTACAGGACAATCGTCTATGTCATCAGTAACTGTAATTACTTTCGGTAACCTGTCATTATCCTCTTCTCTTTCTTTTTCAACAGTCATTTTCAATTTAGGTGCTAAACATGCTAAAACATTATTGGAACCAATATCTTGTGTAATTAATACAGTTAATACATCACGGGCACGCGATAACGATACATACATAAGACGTGTTAACGCACTACGTTTAATATTGATCCGATGATAAGGAATATCGCTCTGAATTAACGTTACCGTATTCTTTTCGGTCCCTTTGAGCATGTACGCAGTTCCAATATATATGATTGGCTCTTTTGGATCAAATCGACAGCCGTCGGCCAAAACTTTGACATATGGCCCGCCCATATTTACCACATATTGACGAATACCCGTAACTATTTCATCGGTGCCGAGATATTTTCTAACAGTTACAGGTGCAATACAGTAAGCATCGTAATTAGGTGCTTCGACCGACAGTTCAGAAGCTCTTTTTGCAATAGCAGTGTAAGAACCTAATTTTTCGCATTTAATAATAGCTTTACCCGTCCGAGTTGGTATCTGTTCAACGTGCAAATCTCCAAAATGAGTTTTACTAAATAGATTTAGTAATTCAACAATCTCAGGTAACGATCTGTGATTATATCTTAACATGTAGTTCTTAAATTTATCTCCTCTCCATAATTTAGTCATAAAAGTAGCACCCGGATATAACTCTTGTCTAGGATCACCAGCGAATATACACCGTTTACTCACTGGTATTAACTGCTCTACGAGACGTTCGTATCGCGGAATAATATCTTGCAGTTCATCGATTATCAACAGATCCCACTTCTCCCAATTTTGGAGACCCTTTTTGATACTTTTCTGGAACACGGTACGATAAGTATCATCCATGTTAAAACTACATTGACGTTGGGCAGCATACTCATCCATAGTAAGTACAAATACTTGACCAGATTGTACGTTCTTTACATATTTTTTGTAATCGACTCGCACTGATCTTTTATTGAGTTTATGGATAATATCTGTTTTAGTGGAACGAGTATAGACTAGAAATAATCTACGTTTGTCTTTCTCTTGGGCAACAAGAGCAGCTAACGTAGTAGTTTTCCCAGCACCAGGGCCGGCATGTACTAATACATATCTATATTCGCTTTTTAATATTTCTCGTTGATCGGTATCTAAATCAGGCTCTATTTTTGCTGTAGTCGTTGTTAAAGCCAATATTTTTCCGTCTTTAGACAATCTGCTGTATGGTAAACCTCTTTTTCTAAGCTCTACAGCCAATTCTACATTTTTTAGCATATTAAACTTCGAATTGACTATAAGTTCCTTATCATATTCGATCTCATCGTCTGCGGTATAGGTACCCGCTATCTCCTGTACCTCTTTTACTCTCATACCTCGTAACCTACTCGAGGTATATAGGAGTTTTTTCTTAAGACATACCCAAATGTAAAATGCTTTCCTTCTCTTTGTCGGTTTAATATCTTCTGTCTCAGAATTCTTAGATACCCCCTGTAGTTTATCGTCCATACTAATTTTTGATAAATGTGTGTCTTTATGATTTACAAGATATTTAATGGCTAAAAACGAGGTTGTTCTAGCCTTTCGTTTCTTATATCGACCTACATTCTTATCATAATTATAATACAACTCAAAATTTGTATTTGCTTTTTTACCTTTAGTATCAAGCCATGCCATCAATTTAAAATAGTTTTTTATAACGAATATGTTACAAGGTATTTCTCTATTTAAAAAGAAGTGATTACATAAGTATCCTATTTCAATTTCACGCACACCTTCTAATCCACATTTAAAAGTTTTTGTGCGAGAAGCAGGATATTTTATTTTTATATCATGTTCAATAATCTCTGAAATTCTTTGAAAATGTTTAACTCCAATTGAATTATTTCCGATAAATTCATGCTCATCATTTCCTTTAATAACAAACTCCTTTACCAGTTCAATTTTATCTTTTGATACGCCTACTTGTTCAAAAGCCAATATCAAACAATTCTTTGAAGATAGATCATCACCTTGTTTAAAAACCCCAAACTCAGATAGATCAATTTTTGAGAGATTGTGATAATATGGAAAAAAATCTCCATCACGTGCTTTTCTAAAAGACACTGGTTTATATTCAATAGTTATTTTATTAGTAGGTGGCGCGGTTAAATGAATTACGAGATCCTGTATAAGATCGAAATTCTTAACAGAATGGTTCAATCCGTCGTTTTCCTTAACACAGTTATTAGCATTCTTTCCGCACGTCACAGTCTTACCGCGGGGGAAACGATTGCAGGTGTGTTTCTCATCGTCAGATTTCTCAGACCCGCTAGAGTCTGCCGAAACAGAAGTCAAAATTGGAGACTTCAATATTTTTCTAGTCTTATTCGAAACACGCTTACGTATAGACTTTACAGATTGGAGAGATGGAACATCAAAAGATGTTATGACATTTTCAACTTCGGAGTACTCGCGACAGAACTTGATAGCGAGATATTCAATGAAATCGTGGCTAAAGAAGTTCGCAAACATCTTTCAGATAGAGTAGTTTTAATTTGTAGTGAGGTGCATCAGTCTTAATTGCTGGTTTGAACTCATATTTCATTTATTTCCCACATATTATAGATATAGGTATCCTTTAACCTAGGTTCTAGTAAATACGTATTCTTACTGTGAAGTATTTGGATGTAGGATTTAAAAGATGCGATTAATTATATATAAATGGATTCTTGGATTCCACCTGAGCCTTTTTGGTTCTGTAAGACAGTAGCAGACATAGGTCTGGAAAATATGATTGATATATTTCCAGAGATTGATGAACTTCGACGACTTCAAAATAACACAACAGATATAGAACAACTGAAGCGCTTTAATGAATTATTAAGTGGACTCCAGCGATGGTGCTGTCGAGGAGATGTACTACTTCCTAATATTATTCCAAGGATTTTTAGTCAAGAGATTGAAAACGTCAATAATAAAATCTTCAAATTGAGCAAAAAATTATCAAAAACTAATTTTTACGATCAACTCATCATGAAGAAGGAAGACGAAATTAATGGATATAAACTATATGATACGATTGCACCGATTGTATATGAAGACGAGTTTCGGGGGTGGTTAGTTGTGTGGAATGATACAACATATATAACCAAAGAAAATTTCCTTGAGATTTATGACAAAACAGCAGATACTGACTGGTCAAAACAAGATGAATATGGAATAAGTTACGGCGGGTATTGGAAATATCCTACAGATTCATACGAATTAAAAAATGCATATGATCTATCTCGTAAGAGAAATTGCAAATGTTTGTGGAAGTTGCCGTATCCTAAACATTTTGTTCTTAAAACTATCGATCTAGGATCAATAGAGAATGTTCGTTATTCAAACTTTTTATGTGAATGGATGAAACGCAAAATAGAACAAATGAATAAAGTAAATACCCTCAAAACAATTTCGATCAGACATATAGAAAACAACGGAGACCTGAAAGAGGAGATGTCAAAATCCTAGAGCCCTAAAAAAAGAAATTTTATTCAAACTTTGTCTTAAAATGTGGTAGGGGATGATTTTGAGTTTGGGTTTTACAACAACTCCACCAATACCGATCACCGTCGTCGTAATGAAAAGTTGTCCTATATGCGGATAGTCTTATGCTCCACTCTTTAGTAAATTTTGTTCCTATTCCTGAGACACCGTTCATTGCAAAGTCAAATCCCGGTGGTGCTTTTAATAACTGTATAATTCCTTCCTTATCTGCTTTTAACATTTTATCAATTTCTTGTCGTACCCTATCCATGTTATTTTTATAATGCGGTGTTGTTCCGTCCGCCCATGTTGCATACTTCCACATTTTTCGGCAGAACCACATCTCTTCTCCATACCATTCATCAGTCATTTAGTAATACTTCAACATTAATACGCAAATTGAGGATAAAATATCATTTTTCTGAAGCGGAATAAAACTTTTCATATTACGGTAATATTAAATAAGTATAATGTCAAAAACTACATCTGAACATGTTCACAAAAAAGGGAAACCTCATAAACATCCTCAAAAAGGAGTCAAAAAGAAAAAGGCTACCATGAAAGATTATATGCATACAGCTAAATTTATGGCTGGTCCAATGATGGGAATCTTGGTAGGTGCATTCATCGGCACTTATTTTAAACCGTCCGAGAAAACTGTTTCAGGGTTTAAATCTCTAGCGGCCGGCATTGTTTTAGCAGCTGTGTCAACGGAACTTATTCCTGAAGTAGCTGAGGTAGATAATACTAAAGAAAGATTATGGGTGGTATTTGGAGTTATAATTGGCGCAAGTATGCTTATCGCTCTAAGGACATACTTTGATAAATATGATGCTACCAAAGAAGGAAAAGGAAAAGTGCCATGGGAAATGATTATTTCTATCGCTATCGATTTCTTTATTGATGCGATATTGATCGGTATGGCGATGACGGTGACCACAGGTATGGAATCTAGTGCCGGTCTAATTATGGCATTCGCACTAGGTACCGAAATGTTAATTATTACTCTTACAGCTGCTGGACAAATGAAAGAGAACAAGGTTAAAGGTGGAGAATTGTGGGGAATAGCAGGTGGTTTAGCGGGAGTTGTTTTGTTGGGTGGATTAATTGGTAACTATGTGGGGACAAGTTTCAAGGGAACTCCATCATACTACGGACTATTAGCTTTCGGTGTCGCAGCGTTGATATGGCTCGTAGTGGAGGAGTTATTTGTTGAGACGGGGAAAAATGTTCTTGACAGTCGAATCCAGGCATCGTTGATTTTTGTTGGATTTTTGGCCATTATCGGTAGCGGATGGTTAGGACACGCTCATTGATCAGAATTTCTAAATTTTTCTGCTCTTTGCATGAATAATTCTTTTTCTTTTCTCCATTGTTCTTCTCCTTTTCTTTCCTTTTCCTCTCATCTTCTTCCCTACGCGTTTTGAGTAATTGTTTCAGACTAATGGGTTGCTCAAGCTTATTTCCATCTAGATCCACCAATATTTCTCCATCATCATTATAAAATTCAGGAGGAAATAGTTCTATGTCAACTTTTTCTTCATCAAAAATAGGAGCGTTTAGATCAAAAACATCGACTGGGTGTAATCTTTCCAACTTCTTCAATAATTCAGTAAACTCCCCACCTATATTTATATCGCAATTTGTGCATAAAAAATATATTCTTTCAGCTATATATTCTTTCTTTGACAAATAATCCCATTCGTATGTTCTTGCAGATAATGAGTGTAAAACTTCGTGGTTTTTGTAATCTATTTTTTTGCTATTGATAAATTCGAACTTAAATATATTTGTATGCTTTCCTTTTACTGGTATTCTGTTGAAGGCGTCTATATCTATTATATAGTAATAGTACCTCTCTTCTTTTAAATCTTCAGGTTCGATATAATTGTATGTATTATTACATACGCCTGATCTTTCATTTACCCTTATCAAGATATTATTTGTGTTAGTATACTTACTATTAATTTCACGATAGTTATCTTCTTCATCTTCCACCCGCAAATTTATTAAAATTCAAAGGTATAAAATTGTAATCATGTGTTGTTATGAAACAGCCTTTATTAGATGACATTCCCATCCCAAATATACTACCAATTAGCAATAAGGATCCGCATTCTGGAGAAACTTTAACATCTATTTTATCTCCTTTTAATATCCGCTGTGATAAATCCTGTTCGTCTATGTTTACATCTTTTACTTCAGGATCAATGCTAATATTAAAATTTAACTCAGACATTTAATATCTGTTGGAACTAAAGTTTAAATCTTTTGAAAATTTTCGGTTAATACTCAGTTGTGAGTATTAACCAGCGAGATTTTCTTGATTGGTCGTAAGAGGATTCAACATGGAAAATGGTAATATAATACTATTTTTAATTTTGGTCGGTGTTGGTATTTTATTTGTGGTTGGAAGTTGCTCTTATAAATCGGGTTACAAATTCGACAATTCAATGTATTCTTATGGTAATCCAAATACCGCAAGGGAGGCTCATTATTATCAATGTATCAAAGATGAATGTGGCGGAGACACTCACGATTATGATTGCCTTGAAAAATGCCATCTCAAATCATATCGCAAAGGTATGAAAACAATTGATCATGCAGACTGGGTATGTTATAACTATCGGTTTGACGAGCATGCTTATTACAAGTGCCTAGATTCAGTCTACGCCGATTATAGATATCCTTGAAATTTTAAGTATCTTACGTTAAAAGTCAAGATACTGAGACGGAATCTAGGTATTATTTATAACCCGGAGATCTTTCAAATTTTCCAAAGCTGAAATATTTTTTACTTGAGTGCCAGAAATATCAAGAGTCTGAAGATTAGTATACTTTTCTAAAACAGATATATTAATGACTTTAGTATAAGAAATATTTAGGTTATAAAGATCAAGTTTTTCTAAAACCGAGATATTACTGACTTTAGTATAAGAAATATTTAGGTTATAAAGATTAGTATATTCCTTTAGAGCTGAAATATCATCAACATAAGTCCCATAAATATTTAGTTCATAAAGATTGGTGCACGCTTTCAAAGGTGAAATGTTTTTAACTAGAGTCTCACCAATATATAATTCGTAAAGATCTAATTTTTCTAGATACAAAAATCTTAAACTCTGTTCCTAAAATTCTACTTTATCTAGGAGATAAAGTAAAATATAGATATTCTTTATTTAAGAGAAAGCTATCACGAAAATAAAAAGAATTGTAAGAAATACATTACATGTATTTCTCACTGAAAAATTAATCAAATGAGCTTCCGTTGTTTTGCATGTTATAGTAGGAACGATAGAATCTACTATGCGAAATCTCATTCTATCAATGAATGATTGAGTTGCGCACGTTTCAAGATGATCCATCACACTAACTATATACTCTGAAATTCCGTCTTTGACCATTTTACATTGTTCCAACAGCGGGTCACTTACACAAATTCCGTGCTCTATGGAATCAAATCTTACATCTTTAAAATCTATTTCAACAAGTTTATGTTCTTCACCACCTCCAAAGGTATGAAGACCTGTTGCGCAATCTGGAACGGGGCGTTCTTTTTCGACAGCTTCTGAAAGACAGGCAAAATTTTGCGCATCTTGCATAGAAACATTAAATGGATTGGGGAGAGCAACTGTTCTAGCATATGCCATAACAGCATTCACCCAATCTACAAGTTCCCATTCAGCACGTTTACACTCGGCTTGCATTTCGTAATCGTTGCATCCACCATTCAAAGCGAGCACTTCTCCTTCTGTGCCACCGACATACCTCCGGCACCAGCACGAACCATCAACAGATGTAAATACAATCAATAGAATTGTGGCTATGAGAAACATTTTGCAAGTTTCGTTATGATCTAGAAATTTGGCATAATAATTTATCATTATTCTGGATTATTTCGAAAAGAATCGAACCCTATCAAAGTGCCAAATTCAGGTCGAGCACCTGCTAGTAATCCGCCCGTCGGAATAGGAAGAATCGTAGCCACAGTACCTTGAGGAAATTGGGACGCAGGTCCGCCGAACCATACAGGAATCTGTCCGATACCAAGAAGGTTTATGTGGCGAAAATGATATTTCCTTCGGATATAAGGCTCATCTATAAAAAAAATCACACTAATTTGAATGTCTTTTACATTTTCGTCTTTAAGAATCGTATGTTCATATTTTTTGTTAATATTAGGAGTAAAATAAAATGCATCTCCATGGTCTATGCAATATTGTTGTTGATTTGAATTTTCTTTGTGGTGAATCTGAAAGTTACGTTTATTTCCAAAAGAAAGTATAAACACATGAGAATTATAATTATTTTGATTATATAGTGTATGATCTAATCCGTTTCTATACAAATTACACCACATACTCACAACTCCCGTTTCTAATATTTCTTCGACGTATTGCGTTAACTCTTCAAGTATGTCATATTTTCGAATCGATCTTTCAAATTCTCCGTAACGAAAAACAAGTCTAGGTATGACCATACCATTCATCAGTGTTATTTCTTGCCAAGGTAATTCATCAGCAAGTCGTTGAAAATAGTCATCAGCATCTTTGGATTCAATAAATCTGGGAATATGTTCAATTTCATCAAATCCACAAGGAATTCCATCGACATCATATTTCATTGTTGATCCTTGTAAATAAGCAATGAGATGTTCTAATACAATTTGCTTCTTTTGTAGAAGAAAATTTTTATTCCAGAAATGTTTCTACAAATGTTCACACGGAACACATGATTTACAGAGGTCAAGGGTAGTAAAGTTTCTCACCAACGTCCCAAATTGTATCCCAAACAGCAAAGTGATCCCAATGGTTTTTGTTGTCAACAACACAACGGCTTGTGTAATCGTGTTCTTGTTCGTATTTTTCGCAACTTTCCTCGGGCGAGAAAACATGGTAAAAACTGGTCCCATCTTTGCGAGTGTAGCCAACAATCGTGTAATTGTTTTTCTTCAGAATTTCCATGGCATATTCGAGTGATATGCTCATGATTGACTAGCTTCGATTTAATCTAAGAAAGTGAAATTGAAATATCATTTTTCTAAAATGTCTTTGTATCGTCAAAACGTTTGACTAAGGTAAAAATAGCGTTACTGGTCCTAGCATCAGGAGTTGTACCTGCTAATGCTAATATATTAGCTCCATTAGCTTCAACCCGAAGAGTTTCGCCAGCACCCAATTTACACCGAAGTGTAAGATCAGCGCTTACATCGGCCGGAATGCGTGCAATAGGTGGGAAATTTGTATCACCATTGCGAACTATTCGAATACCAGTTAATATAACATTTGTTGTTAATTGTACTACCAAATCGTACCATCCGCTACAAGGTGCAGTAAATTCTCCTGTAGTACTATCATATATACTAGTATTGGTACCATCAGTTTCTATAATATCAAATAAAACTACCTCGTAATTTGCGCCTATAGTCTGATTGGCTACTAGATATACTGATACAAAACTTGGAACAACTTGATTTGGTTTATTCATAATGTACTACTTATCATTAGATTTTTTTTTCTTGCTAATAATTAATATGAATATTAGTTTGTGCGGTATATTATTGGGGGTTGTGTTAATTGTGATTTTTTTAAACATGCAAAAGTGCAAATGCGATGAGAGTTTTGGTCAAGATGCATCTATTCGTGCATCATCAGGATGGTTAGCGGGACCAAAAGGTGTATATGGATATGATCCAATCGATCAATTTGCGCGCCAAATCGAAGAGATGAAAGCTCGTACAGCTGTGGCTGCTCGTAAAGGTCTGACAAATAATGATCCTAGACTTGTCATGATGACAGATTATCCGAATTTAGAAGATAGTCCTACAAAAGATATCGGTCCCTTTGAAGCTGAATCTTATCGAGAAGGACATTATCCATTCGTTTTGGAAGAACTGCAGAATTCATCCGAAGGATTTGAATATAATAAAGAAAAACTTTGTAGATCTTGCATGACAACTGAAGAACTCGATGCTCTTTGAGGTCAGAAAAATGATATTGAAATATCATTTATTCAAAATATATCAACATTACAATGATGCATGCTAAAGTTACTATTTACCAAAATATTGATCAGTTCGAATATGAGTTCCAGTTTAATGATTCTGACCAGCTAACGAACAAACTCTACGAGTTGTCATGCGAGTACAACTATTATGCAGCAGGGCTTGCTGTGATTATCGGTGACGGCTATAATGGAAGAGGTCAAATATTTGCTGAAGATGGAACTGGGACTGTAGATTATTACAGCGGTGGTCCTTCATTTTGGCTCAAGAATATTGACCGTCTGAATATTACAATTTCAAAGTGATTGTTGTGAATAAATTATTTAACCCTGAGTTAAATAATTCTTTTTTATTGTAACTTTAATAAATGATTTTAGCCGAAACTGGAGTACAAGCACATAGTTATTTATTTGTAGTTGGAATAGTAAGTTTAATTATGTTCTTAGTATATGTATATATATGCGAACATAAAACTAACATTGAAGGAAATGGTGTGTGGGAGAATATTTTTCAACGCGTCGGAATGACTCCAGCACAAATATCTGATTTGTCTCATGATGATACGATGTGGTACTATCAAAAAATAAGTACTTGTGTTGCCTATAATGAAACTTTTTCTGGTAGGTGCCCTAAACATGAGTCTTTCTGTGCCGGAGGAGAGTTTTTTGGAAATGCGTTAACACAAGCCAAAGCTGTAAGACAAGCGATCGATAAAGGAGGCGAGCACCCGTTGTGTCCTTTAATTTATTCTGGGACCGATTGAAGATTTCAGTTTAGCATACTGTTTTTTGGCTACTCTTGATTCTCCTTGCTTATCAGGTTTATACCACCAATCATCCCACACCTTTTGAATTGTACGTGCATTATAGTTTAA
>SDBV01002987.1_pt1 | contig 25221 bp, 23 predicted proteins | sample 2277081 | NCBI WGS metagenome assembly SDBV01 (sample SAMN10402039, study PRJNA504765) | marine sediment metagenome | isolation source: marine sediment core GS10_PC15, 223 cmbsf | place: Arctic Ocean: Southern Knipovich Ridge | collected 2010 | reverse complement strand
TCTAGTATCATTTAAAGTAAGATTTTCAACTTTGATATAACCCAAATGAGGTAAAAATATCTTTTTCTCTCTAACTATGAATCCATTTTGTGAGGATATAGTTTTTATTGAACTTATTAAATCTTCTCTTTTAGGGTGATATATCTCAATATTTAAAATATCGTCTTCTTGAACTAACTCTTTTTTTTCTTCCAGTAGATTCTCATCGAACTTTTCTACCTCTTTTCCCTGCATCTTTAAAATAGCTGTTTTTCCTTCATTTATTTGATTAGATGCTAGTACAAAATCTTCAACACCTTCCATTTGAGATGAGTTTCTATAAGAGCATGAAGTAAAAAGTAAACAAATTAAAAAAATATTTTTAAAGTTTTTAAAAAACATATAAATTAAAGTCACAATATTTTAAAGTAAGCTTCTAATTATATACTTTTAATAAGAAAAAATAAAACAAAAATGAAAAATGTCTTTGTTACAGGAGCTGCGGGCTTCATTGGCTTTCATTTATGCAAGCATCTAAAAAAAAGAGATGATTTTGTAATAGGCCTAGATAATTTCAACTCATACTATGATGTAAACTTGAAAAATTTAAGAAAAAAAATCTTAAATGATTCTGGCATTGAAGTTATAAAAGCTGACATCAATGATAAGGAAATTTTAAAAAAAATAATCAAAGAAAATAAAATAACACACATTGTTCATCTAGCAGCTCAAGCAGGTGTTAGATTCTGTTTTGATAATCCAGAGGCTTATGTTAATTCTAATATAGTTGGTTTTGTAAATCTTTTAGAGGTTTTGAAAGATTTCAAAGATATAAAACTAATTTTCGCATCTTCTTCTTCTGTTTATGGATTAAATGATAAAATTCCATTTAGCCCAACAGATAAAACAGATAGACCAACAAATTTATATGGAGCTACTAAAAAAGCAAATGAATCTTTAGCTTTTGCTTATCATCATATTTATAAAATACCGATGATTGGTCTTAGATATTTCACTGTTTATGGTCCTTTTGGTAGACCTGATATGGCATATTTTAAATTTACCAAAAACATAATAGAAGAAAAAAAAATAGAAATTTACAACCAAGGTGAGATGGAAAGAGATTTCACATATATAGATGACATAATTGAAGGGACTATTTCAGCTGTAGATAAAGCTAAATCTTTTGAAATTTTTAATTTAGGTAACAACACTCCAATCAATCTTCTAGACTTTATCTCAATCATTGAAAAAAAACTTGGAAAAAAAGCTATTAAAATATTTAAGCCATTTCAAAAAGGAGAGATGTTATCTACCTTTGCTGACATCAAAACATCTAAGGAATTCTTAAACTATAATCCCAAAACTAATATTGAAGATGGAATAGAAAAGTTCATTGATTGGTATACAAAAACTTACTAGTTTTTCTAAAATAACTCTAAAAATAAGCCAAAAATTCGTTATAGTCATGATTTTTTCATTAAATTAAGCATCTAATTATCAATAACTTAAATGAAAAATAATTCTTTTTATTGATTTTACTCAATGCATTGAGTAAAATAACTCAATAGACTGAGTAAAATAATTTATTATGAAAAAACGCCCTATATTTAAAGAAATTTTTAAAAGGATGAAAGAGCCGAGGAAATTCATGCAGGTTCTTTTAGGGCCTCGCCAAATTGGAAAAACCACCCTAGCTGTTCAAATCAAAGACGCACTTAAAATTGAATCCTTTTATATCTCTGCAGATACCGCTACTTTGCAAGATATTGTTTGGTTAGAGACTCAGTGGAAAATAGTTAGAGAAAAGATAAGAAAAAAACCTGGTCTTCTCATAATTGATGAAATTCAAAAAATCTCCGATTGGTCAAACATGATCAAAAAGCTTTTTGATGAAGATACACAAAATAAAGTTAATTTAAAAGTTATACTATTAGGTTCTTCTCCATGGTTAATGCAAAAAGGATTAACAGAGAGTTTAGCAGGACGTTTTGAGATAATTCCAATAACTCATTGGAATTATAATGAAATGCACTCTTTTTTTAACTGGAGCTTAGATAAATTTATCTATTTTGGGGGATATCCAGGCCCTGTTAGTTTTGCTAATGAAAAAAACATTTCTAGATGGCTCAATTACATTAATGATTCTTTAATAGAAACTACTATTTCTAGAGATATTCTTTTGATGTCTCAAGTTAACAAACCTGTTTTGCTAAGAAGATTATTTCAATTAGGCTGCTCCTACTCCGGACAAATTTTATCTTATCAAAAAATGCTAGGCCAACTTCAAGATGCAGGAAATACAACTACTCTAGCTCACTATTTAGAATTATTAAATGGCGCTGGTATTTTGGCTGGATTAAATAAATATGCAAATCACAAAGTAAGATCTCGATCATCTAGTCCTAAACTTCAAGTATATAATACAGCCTTAATGAGCGCGCTCAGTTCAAAAACTTTCGCTGAAGCTAAAAAGGATAAAGGATTTTGGGGCAGGTTAGTTGAATCTGCTATTGGAGCTTATCTTATAAATGAGATTAGAGGAACCGGAATCGAATTATACTACTGGAGAGAGAGCAATATGGAAGTAGATTTTGTTTTAAAAAAAGGTGATTTTGTAACTGCTATCGAAGTCAAAAGTTCTTTAAAAAAAGAAAGATTATCTGGCTTAGAGGCTTTTGAAAAAGCATTTAAACCAAATCGTTTACTTCTTGTGGGAAATTCAGGAATTCCAATTGAAGAATTTTTAAAAACCCCAATTGAGCATTGGGTTTCAAAATAATTTATTTCAAGAGAGTTTTAAAAGCTTTAAATCCTAATAAATTTAGAAGGTCTAATAAACTTTAAAATAAAATCTTGCAAAAAGAAAAAAATAATGCTACTTCGATTAATAGAAGAGAAAATCAAATTAGAAAAAAAATGAAAGATTTAAAAATTGTTAGAGTACACAAAAATAACTTCAAAGATTTAGTTTTGATGATTAAAAAATTAGCAAAATACTTGAAGCAAGAGGCTCCTGAGCCAAAAGCATTTCAAAGATTAAAAAAGGGTCTATTAGCTCGAAATCCCCAATGTGAAGCATATATTGAAACTTTTAAAGGCAAGCCTGTAGGATGCGTAATTTTTTATATAGCTTATGCTAGCTTTTTAGGAAAACCCACCTTATTTTTAGAAGATTTATTTGTTTTAAAAGAAAAAAGGGTTCAAGGATTTGGAAAAAATTTATTTTTATTTTGTGTTAAAAAAGCAAAAGAAAAAAAATGTGGTAGAATAGACTGGAGAGTACTACAAAGAGATCAGAATACAATAAATTTTTATAAAAAATTTGGAGCAAAACAAGCCAGAGATTGGTCTATCTATAGATTAGATGAAAAAACAATAAATGCCATAAGTAAAAAAAAATCATAAAAAGCTCAAAAACAAAGCTATTTTTTTAACTCTAATTATTTAAGACAAACTTAAAAGCTTTCGGCAAATACTCAATAACATCTGTTGCTATTAATGAATATGAAGTTTTTTCTTTAGTTGCAATTTCAGCAGCTTTAAAATGCATGTTCACTGCTAAAACAGCTGCATTATAAAGATCTAACTGTTGAGAAGCAAAAGATGCGATCATCCCTGTTAGAACGTCTCCTGTGCCAGCAGAAGCTAGTCCTGGATCTCCTCCTAAAATAGTTAGAGGATCTTTTTTAGGATGAAAAATTATAGTTGGATATCCTTTTAAAACTACAATCACGTTTTTCTCTTCAGAAAACTTTTTAGTTTTCTCAATTAATTCTTCATCCGCAATTTCTTTTTCAATTTTAAGAAGTCTTTTCATTTCATTTTTATGAGGTGTTAAAACACTATCTTTTGGAAGGATCATTTTTAGATTATTAGCTAAATGAAAAAGGCTATCAGCATCTAAAATAGTTTTTTTATTAATTTTAGGGAGAATTTTAAATAAAAAATCCTCAACTTTTTCATCTCTACCAAGGCCGGGCCCTACAAAAACAGAGTCTGCTTTAGAAATTATTGCTAAAATTTCTTCAATATTTTCAAAATCAATAACTATGTTAACAAGCTCGTAAAAAGAAGAGGGTATCTCTTTTTGAGTTATCATTTTTACAATACCAGATCCAGATCTAAGAGCTGCTAAGCTAGATAATTTTGCAGCTCCATACATGCCCTCTGATCCTGCTATGCCTATTACAAAACCAGCTTCGTATTTGTGTCTTTTTTTATCAATTTTCGGAAGCAGATTTTTTAGATTTATTTTATCCATATATTCCAACTTAATTTTTGCTAAGCTTTTATATTTTTCATCAAGCCCAAAATCTACATATATCAAATTACCGATATAATTTGGACCATCATTAATAAAAAAACCTAATTTTGCAAGTCCTAGGTAAATTGTGATATCAGATCTTATTGCTGTAGGAGAAGTTTTTCCTGTATTTCCATTTAAACCGGAGGGAATATCTATCGATACAATTTTTAGATTTAACTCTTTTGATTTTTCATTTGTTTTATTTACTATATTCAATAAAAATCCTGAGAGTTCTCCTTTAAAACCAGTTCCTAAAATAGCATCTAAAATAAAAGTCTTTTTTTTGTTTTCGTTTCCTTTTTCATTTTCCTCACCGTCTTCAAATACCAAATCATCTATATTTTTTACAAAAGTAACCTTCCCGTTTTTTTTAATAAAATTATCGTATTGTTTTTTTAAAAGTTTAGATGCTTCATCTATCGGAAAAAGCTGAAATATTTTTACATCATATCCATTTTCTAAAAGATGTTTTGCTACAACATATCCATCACCAGCATTGTTTCCTTTCCCAGCTATTATTATTATCTTATTTGGAAGTTTTTTTTCTTTGATAAGTTGTATTAAAATTTGAAAAATTCCTTTTCCAGCATTTAGCATATACTTTTCATCTGAAATACCATCTAAATATGCCAAAGCTTCGACTCTAGCCATCTCTAGAGCAGTAACAACTCTCACTCTAATTCCTGTTTAATTTCTCTAAGCATCAGAAGTTTTACAACATTTTTTGCATCTATTTTATCATATAAAACAGCTTTTACAGCTTGAGTGATTGGAGTTTGAATATTATTGTTTCTAGCTAGCTCTAAAGCAGATATACAAGTATAAGCCCCTTCTACTACCATCCCAATTTTTTCTTTTGCATCTTTTATACTATACCCCTTTGCAATGAGTCCCCCAAACTGATTGTTTCTACTAAATTTTGAAAGACAAGTAACGCAAAGATCTCCCATTCCAGAGAGTCCATTTAAAGTCTTTGGTTTGCCGCCTTTAGTAGAGATTAATTTTTTCATTTCATGAAGGCCTCTTGTCATTAAAGCAGATTTTGCATTATCTCCAAATCCTAACCCATCTGAAATCCCACAAGCAATTGCTATGATATTTTTCATAGCTCCCCCAAAAGATACTCCTAAAATATCATCATTTGGATAAACCCTAAAATTTGGAGAGTTAAATGCTTTTGCAATTAAATTCATTGTATCAATGCTATAGGAAGACGACACAACAGAAGTTGGTAAATCTTGAATAACTTCATTAGCAAGAGAAGGCCCTGATAAACATCCAATATATTTTGCGTTATCAAAGCCAAATATTTCTATTAAAATCTCTGGAAATAACATATGGGTATTTTGCTCTAGACCTTTAGAGGTAATAACGATTGGGCAGTCTATTTTTATTAAACTTTTTATATGAGAAAAAACAGATCTAATTCCAAGAGATGTAACGCTCTCCACAATCATATCCACATCTTTAATAGCATCTAAGATATTATCTGTATAAAAAACTTTGTCAGGAATTTTAAAATCTTTAAGTTTTGGATGTTTTCTTGTCTCTTTTAATCTTTTTATATTCCCTGGGTTTCTATCCCAAACAATAACCATGTGACCATTGTTTGCTAATAAAGAAGCTAGCGCCGTTCCCCAAGCTCCCGCACCTAAATATCCAATTTTCATAAAATTACCTATTAAAAATTAAATTATAGCTATTTTAACACACTTGAGCTTGCTTTCTCAAGTAGGAGTAATTTTTCTATATTTTGAAGAGATGTTTTGTCTTTTAAAGGAGCATAAAAATCATCAAAATCAGCTTGCATAGTATTTACTTTACCAATATATTCAAAACCCTCAAATATAAAGCTTTCCGCTTTAAAAGCAAGAATCTCAGTGTCATTTTTAACTCGTTTTTTGACAAAATGATATTTTAATTTAACATTTTTTAGTTCTTGAAAAGCTTCTAAATTTATAAGATAAATTCCTGAGTTTGAAAATTTAAAATTCAATTTTTTAAAATTTAAATTTTTATTTAGATGGATGTATTCAATAATTTTTATTTTACCATCTTGCAAGCCTATTGCCCCTTGTTTTTCATCTAAACTTTTTCTTTCCATGCATTTTATCGTTACGTCACTTTTATTATTTACATGAAAACCAATAAAAGCATCATCGAAAGGATCTAACAAAGGATTATCGATAGGGACAGTGCTGATATATTTAATCTTTTTAGTTTTGTATTTAAAAAAAATGTTAGATTCACAAAAACTTTTAAAAATAGATCCATTTCCATCCGGGGCCTTTAATATTTTATCATTATCAGTAATCCATGATCCTTTTTCATCTAAAAATGGAGCTGATGGTTGCTTAAAAAAATCGATTTGATCTTTTTCGAATCCAAAATTTTTGTTTTTTTCAAAAAAGCTTATAATTTCTCTTCTATTTATTTCAGATGTCATAATACTAAGATAGAGTTTGATATTTAGCTTTTCTTGTTTTGATTTGATTTTATCTAAAAGATGCTCAAAAAGAGTTTTATTACATACCTTGAAAAGACCTTTAGCTTTATCAAATCCTAGCCTGGTCCCCTGACCTGCTGCTAAAATTATTAGAGCAACTTTTTGCTTTTTTAAAGTTTGCACACCTTTTTTTAAATCTTTTTCATTTGCTTTTTTTGAGATTTTTAAAGGTTTTATATTATCGCTATCAAGAACCTTATCGTATTTTTTTAAATCACGTTTATTAGAAGTTTTAAAAGCTTTTTGTTTTTTTAAAACATCTAAATCTAAGGAAAAAATCTCCCTTAGAAATTTTTTCTTTTTAGGAATTGAAAGTTTTTTAAATTTTTCAACCAAACTAGTTTGGTTGTTTCCTTTTAAAAACTTTTCAATGTCTAAGGGATAGATTTCTTTTATTAGCTCATCAGGTTTTAAGTTTTGAAGACCTTTTTCAAAAACAAGTGGTAAATACATGAGATTTTTATTTGGAGACTTTACATTTTGTTTGATCACGCCAACATCTTTTGATCCCCAAAGAGCTATTAATTTCATTGGGCTATCAATATCTAAATAATAAAATAAAGATAAAAGCCCTGAATCTAAAGATATAAAATAATCACATCTATTTTTTAAAATTGATAAAGCCTCCAAAAGAGTAGTTTTTCCTCTTAGATCTAGGATATTTTCAGAATCAAATTTTTCTTTTTTTTCAGTTCCTAAAAGCACAAAAACAGTATCACTCTGGGCTTTTGAAAAAAGCTCTTTAAAATACTTTATTGGATACTCTCTCCATGGACTATGCTTTGTTTCAATACTCGGCTGCACGGCTATTACTATTTTGTTTTTAGGAAAATTAAATTTATCCGCTAATACATCAAAATCTTTTTTCCACTTAAGCTTGGGTGTTATAGTAGATATTTGCCATTTAACCCAGTAGTTTGGATCTACCCTATCTATGATAACATCATATTTTTTATGATCAATATTTAGCAAATTTAGAGTGTGGTAAATATCAAAGGGTACATATCTTTGCCAAAAAGAGACTTTTATAAAATCAATGCCATCTAATAGCTCAAACGCTCCACTTAAATCTTCTCTAATTAAAAAAGTAATTTTTGCATCAGGGATATACTCATAAATTCTGTATACAACAGCAAAAAGCCCTAAAGATATATCCCCTAAAGCTCTATTCCAAGCTAAAAGAAAAGTTTTTTTATTCTCTTTTTTAGCTTTTTTTAAAAGTGCATCTAAAGGGTTTTTTTTGATTTTTCTTTTAATTTTTCTGAGCATTACTTTTTCTTTAAAATATCTATACTTTTATCAAAAACTTCATCGACAGAAATTTTTAGCATACATCTAAAATCGATTGGACATACTCTTTTAAAACAAGGAGAGCATTTAACTTTTTTATTAATAACTATAGATTTTTCACTATAAGGGCCTGTTAAAATATCCGAGGTAGAGCCAAACAAAGCTATTTGATCAATATCAAAAGCAGCAGCTATATGCATAGGCCCTGAATCATTTGTTAAAAATAGATCTAATTGACAAATCAAAGCTGCAAGCTCTCTTATAGTTGTTTTTCCAGCTAAATTGATAATTCTATCAGGCATATCTAAACATATATTTTTTATCTCTTCTCTGGCTGAAAAATCTCCTAAAAAAACTATGAAATTTTTCTCATCTACGCAGAGCTTTTTAGCTAACTCTTTGAACCTTTCAATTGGCCAGCATTTAGCTTTTCCATATTTTGCAACTGGATTAATTCCAATTAATCTTTGATTATCTTTATATCCTCTTTGATATAAAAGCTCTTTAGCTCTTTCAATTTCTTTTTTATCTACATAAATTTTAGGTTTAGTTTTAGATATGTCTATATCTAAAGGTTTGAGCAGTTTTTTATATTTTTCTATTTGGTGAATTTCCTCTTTTGGATAAGCAATAGATTTCTTTAACATAAAGCTTCTGAAATCTTTTCTAAAACCAATAATATTTTTAACTTCACCTTGATAAAAAAGCCATGCAGAAGAAAAGGAATTAGTAAGTAAAATACCTAAATCGTATTTTCCCTCTATTAAATTTTCTATTATATTTTTATTCTCTTTTCTTCTTAAAAAAAGCTGCTTAACTTTTTTAAAACAAAAAAGCTCATTAATATTTTTATCTTTTTTTAAAAGATCACAAAGTGGCTTTTGAGCCATTGCTGTAATAGTTGCATCGGGGAACTTTTGCCTAAGATCATATAAGATTGGAGCTGCCATAACAAGATCTCCCACCCAGTTTGGCATCCTTACAATAATATTTTTATACTCTGTCACTTTCTCTTTTTCCCTTTTTAGATATTATCGCATATTTTAAGTTTTTTTTAAAATTAAAGCGTTTTTTTTGGATTTGTGCTATTAAAAGTATATTAAGGATAAAAATATTTAAATGGCAAAAGACACACAAATTATTCTAGGAATAGATCCAGGAACTAAAATCACTGGCTATGGTATTTTAAGAGTCCATAATAATCAATATCAAGCTTTAGATTTTGGATGTATTAAACCTCCATATAAATTGGAGCTTTCTAAAAGATATTATATCATCTTTGATTCAATAGAAAAACTAATTCAAAAATACAAACCTACAGCCTTAGCAGTAGAGACGCAATTTGTACAAAAAAACATTCAAAGCGCAATAAAACTTGGTATGGCAAGAGGATGCGCAATTATCGCTGCTGAAAAAAATTCTACTCCAATCTTTGAATATGCTCCAAGATCTGCTAAGCTAGCTGTTGTTGGAAAAGGATCAGCATCGAAAGAGCAAGTTGCAAAAATGCTTATGATGCTACTTAATCTACAAATAGATAAAATACCAGAAGATGCAGCAGATGCGCTTTCTTTAGCAGTTTGCCATGCAAATAGAATTAATTTTGCAAATAAAATAAGGATCTAAAAATATGTATGAATATATAAAAGGAAAACTAATTGAAGTTGACACTCAAAAAGCTATTATTGATGTAAATGGAGTAGGATATAAAGTTTATATCCCAGCTTCTATTTATCAAGACCTGATAAATAAAGATCAAATAACTTTGCACACCTCATACGTTGTAAAAGAAGATTCTCAAACCCTTTTTGGATTTTTAACAAAACTTCAAAGAAATGTCTTTGAGATGTTAAGAACAGTATCTGGAATAGGCGCTAAAACTGCTATTTTATTACTAGGACACTTAGAGATCGATAATTTACATATTGCTATTCAAAATGCAGATATCAGACTTATTAGCAAAGTTCCTGGCATTGGAAAAAAAACAGCTGAAAGACTTATTTTAGAACTCAGAGACAAATTCAAAAATTTAAATCATAAATATAGCGATGATGCTACTTTAGATAAAAAAGCTACGATTGCATCGGATGCAATCGCAGCTTTAATGAACCTTGGATATAACCCATCTCAAGCTCAAAAGGCTGTAAAATCAGCGATCCAAGATTTAGATGAAGTTGATCTTAGCTCTTTAATTACGCAAGCACTCAGATCGATTTAACCTTTTAAATACGCTGTTATCAATTTTGTTGCTACAAATTTATTAATAGGGTCTTCCATTTCATCCCTAACTCTTTTCGCTTCATCTGCATTACCATTTTTTAGATAAGCATTCACAAAAAATACCTCAAAATCTTCTATATCCCAATCATCACCAAAGTAATTTATAAGGTATTCAGCCTCGGCAATTCTATTTAAAGAGACAAATATTTCTGCTATGTTAAAAAGAGAGTCTTCATAATCATAGGGAATATTTTTTAGAGCTTCTTCAAAGTTATTTTGGTAAATATTTAAAATGAAATTAGCCGCTAATTTAAACTCTTCATCATTAGATGCTAAAACATACTTTTGAAAATCCTGGATTTTCTTTTCTCTAGCAAAGTAATCTACAATATATAACTGAGCTTCTGTTTTAATATAGCTTGAAGAGATCATCTCTATTACTCTTTTAGCGTTTTGGATATCGCCTATTCTAGAGTAATGTTTTACAATCAATTTCAAATCATAATCTCTATAAAACTCATCTTGAATATTTAAATTTAAAACTAATTCTTCAGCTTTTTTAAATTCATTATTTTTGAGAAGAGCGATAATTAATTGATCTGTAATTTCTGAAAATTCATATATATCATCTTCATCATCTAAATCATAGTCCATCATTGAATATATTCTAGTAGCATCCTTAATTTGATTTTTTATAAGATAGCCATCAAAAAGGCCTTCTAATGCCATGTTTTTAACCCAAGTAGATTTCATGTTAAGAGCAGTACTTTCAGCCGACTCAATATCATTTCTTAAAATCTCTTTTTGCATTAAGAATATTTTTTCAAAGTCTTCAAAACACTCTACAAAATTAATGTCTACATCGAAATTTGAAAGAAAGTAATCTAAAGTTAGATTCACATCACAATCTAAATCGCTCATTGCATCTAGATACATATCTTTAACATTATCGAAAATATTTTGTAGATGTTCATACATTCTATTACCAAAAGCAGAATTCATTATTCTATTTTCAATTTCCATCTCTACAAAAACTCTATCACAATCAAGAGGTGGCCTTAAGATTTCAATAGGCATTTCAACTGGCACAATTTTATTGTTTGAATTTTTCCAAGCCATTTTGAATTCTCTACTAGGTGGCTGCCCTTGACGATGTAACCTGGTAGATACTTTTTTGTCCTTTAAGTTTTTCTTTTTTGAAAAGCTTTGAAATTTAAAAAGATGATTTTTGTTTTTCTTTGTATTTTCTATATCCCCATGGGCTAGATTCATGCTAAAAAACATAGTGATTAATACAAAAAAAATAACTCTTAATTTAGATAACATAACTTACTCCTTTTTTTAAAAGTAAGATGCTACTTCATCTGTTAGTTTTATTGCAAATTTTTAAGCTAGATGTTAAAATTTATCTTTTTCGGATTTTTAAGAAAGAATTAATTGCTTTAGTTATTAAAGAGCAGAAAAATAATTATATATCTAAATTAATGGTTACTACAAGTCCATTAAATGTTAAATCGTTTCTAGCAACACTTTTAAATGCACTTGGATCTATATCCATAGGTCTTCTAAGTTGATTCATAGACCACCACTGCTGAAATTCATAGCCTACTTTTAATTTTGCCTTTATAGTTTTTTTATCAAACATTTTTGACCACGTAAAACCCAATCCTATTTTAGCATTAGGTATAACTTTGAAAAAACTATCGCTTAATTGATAATGATAAATCGTTAAAGTTTGAGCTATTTGAGAAATATCAAATTTTGAAAAAAGGAGTGCAGATAAAACATTTGCATAAAGGGTGAAATTTTTACCTATTATAAATTCAGCATCATATCCAGCTTCAAGACCAATACCCCAAAAATCATTTTTATTGTAAACATTGTGTTTTCTGTTAATGGTATAATATCTCAAATGATAATCTTGATCTATCCACGCAGCTTGAATACCTACTTTTGGACTAGAAATAAAATATCGACTCACATGATATGGTTTTGAGATATTCATATCTAATGCATTGAAATCTCCAGATATTCTAGAAGATGCTCCTGTTAAAGATCCAGTCTCTGGAGGTAAAAACAGCCCTAAAAGTCCATCAGTTCCCGGTTGCGCAATACTATCATCTTTAAACTTTATGTATGTCCATCCTATATTTATATAAAATATATCATTATCATAACTAAGATTAACTCTAAATCCTGGATTAAACTCTAATTTTTCTTTTACTGTTGTCATTTCATTCACATTAATAGCATATTCTAGTCCTTCTTCATAAAAAGCCATCCATAAAAAACTAGCCGACATCGAAAAGTTTTTAGGACACTCTAAAGATGTATCTTTTGGATACGCAAAAGCAAAAGGACCTGGCTCTATTTTTTCGCAGCAAGCATCGTTTGAGATACACGGATCTTTTTCAATTGAAAAAGCCTGCATAGAAACAATAGAGAAAAAACTCACTATAAAAAAAAGGGGGAATTTCATAAAACGCCTATTTTATTATCTTATTTCAACATATAAAATATTAAAATTAATTTATATATATATATATTATCTATATCCAAATTTCATTGAGGAAATTCTCGATTTAAAAGATAAAAATCTATATCACATCAATTTTTTTTGATTTTCAGATATTGGAAACAAAAGCAACTTTTTCAACAAACATGCGATAATTAACAGATTTTAATTAACAATTATATTTACTATAGATTATAAAACTCAGTAAATAGTAAAATGAGCTTATCAAAATTATAATATTATAAAAAATGATAAATCAAAAAGAGACAATTGCAGCTATTTCAACTCCAATTGGAGAGGGAGCTATATCTTTAGTGCGCCTATCTGGAAAAGACTCAATTGCTATTATCAATAAAAAATTTTCAAAAGATGCAACAAAATTTAAAGATAGAACAGCCTACGTAGGAAAAATTTTAGATAGCAAAAAAAACGTAGTAGACGAAGTTATTTTAACTCTTTTTAAAACACCTAATTCCTTTACAGGAGAAGATATTGTAGAGATAGCATGCCACGGTGGTAGATTAATCACTCAAAGAGTTTTTGAAGAAGTATTAAATGCGGGAGCTAAACCATCCGGTCCTGGCGAGTTTACTATGAGAGCTTTTTTAAACAAAAAAATAGATCTTACGCAAGCAGAGGCTATTCAAGATTTAATCTCTGCAAAAAATAAATTCGCTCTAAAAGCAGCATCGAATCAACTATGTGGGCATCTATCACATGAGATTAAAAAATTTCAAAAAGTTTTGATTGATATTGCAGCTATAATGGAAGTTTCTTTAGATTTTCCAGAAGAAGGCCTCGATGATATAGAAACTAAATCTTTAATCGATGATATTAAAAATGTTTTAAACTCCATGCAAGAATTATCTAATACATTCGAGGATGGAAAAATTATAAAAGATGGGGTTAGCATCTGTATTGCTGGCTCTGTAAATGTTGGAAAATCATCACTTATGAACGCTATTTTAAAAAAAGATAGAGCGATAGTGACTAACATATCTGGAACTACAAGAGATGTTTTAAAAGAGGATATTAAACTAAATGAGATGTTCTATGAGCTTGTAGATACAGCGGGTATCAGAAAGACTACATGCGCCATAGAACAAGAAGGAATCAAAAGATCTAAAAAAGAGCAAAAAAGCGCAGATATTACTCTACTTGTTTTAGATGCATCTAAAAAATTATCTGAAGATGATTTAGTTTTTATGAAAAGCTTAAATAGAAAAAAAACAATAGCAATTTGGAATAAAATCGATATATCAGATCCTCAAGAAAAAGTAGATTTTGAAAATGTTGTAAAAATCTCTGCAAAAAATAGAACTGGTTTAGATAACCTATATAAAATGATTGAAAAAATCACTTTCAAATCTAAAATTTCTAATGATGAAATTTTCATTACAAAAAAAAGACATAAACTTGCTTTAGATGGAGCTATTTCTTATTTAAAGAAAGCACTTAAAGATTTAGAAAAGAGTATCTCTTTTGAATTCATTACAATCGATATTAAATCTTCTTTAAAAGAGCTTTCAAAAATAATCGGCTTTGATTTAACTGAAGATATTTTATCATCAATCTTTTCAAATTTTTGTATTGGAAAATGACAAAAAAAGAAAAAGCAAAAATCGTTCAAAAAATATTAGATGAGTATTTCCCAAACCCTAAAATCCCTTTAAAACACACAAATTTATATACTTTTTTAATAGCTGTTTTACTCTCAGCTCAAGCAACCGACAAAAAGGTAAATGAGATAACCCCAAAAATTTTTGAAAAAGCTGATACTGCCAAAAAAATGCTAAAATTTTCCGAGAAAGAGTTAGAGAAAATTCTCAAACCAATTGGTCTTGCTCCTAAAAAATCAAGAGCAATTTTATCTCTTTCAGAAATTTTAATAGAAAAATTTGAATCTCAAGTCCCCTCTACTTTTGAAGAATTAGAAAGCCTTCCAGGCGTTGGTCATAAAACAGCTTCTGTAATAATGTCTCAAGGCTTTAACAAAACAGCATTTCCAGTTGATACCCACATTCATAGATGTGCAAAAAGATGGAAATTATCAAATGGTAAAAACGTAAAAAAAACAGAAGAAGATTTGAAGAAAATTTTTCCAAAAAGCTCTTGGAAAAAGCTGCATCTTCAAATCATCTATTTTGCTAGAAAATATTGCCCTGCAAAAAAACATATCATTAAAAATTGCCCGATTTGCTCTAAGATCTCAAAAGATAGAGGTTAAAAAAAATATTTAAAAGTTATAATCTAATGATTTGATTTTAGAAACAAAGAGTTTTTTTTCATGAAATTTTACATAGCAACAAGTTTAGCTAGAGCAAAAGATCACAACATTGTTAGAGATGCCCTAATGGATCTTGGTCATACTTTAACTTATGATTGGACTACACATGGAAGTGTTAAATGCACCACTCCAGAAAAATTAAGGTTAGTTTGCCAACAAGAATTGTTAGGAATAAAAAGGGCAGATCTTTTAATTGTTTTAATCCCAGGAGGTTTTGGCACACATGTTGAACTAGGAGCTACAATAGCTACCAATAAGAAGATAATTTTATTTAGCTCTGAGGAAAAATATTTCCTTCCCTGCAAAGATACATGCGCTTTTTACCATGATCCTAGCTGTAAACACATAGTCTCATCTCTGAGTAATTTAAACCCGCTTTTTAATGCAATTAATGCTGCTGAAAAAGAAAAAACTTTTGCTAATATTTAGATTACAGGTTATCTCGGGTGTACAAAGTTTTGAATTTAGCATCTAAACTTTTTGGCTTTTTATCTTCATCTGAAGTAATAATATTTCCTACTGAAATCACAAAATTATTAAATTTGTCAGATTCACCTTCGATATTTATTACATCTACAAAAAGTCTCTTTTCTCCAATCTTATAAGAAATAGTGCCCCAAGCAATTTTTCTTTTTAAATTTTTTACACGCAAAACAACGTTTATATTTTTTTTATATAGTTCACTTTGCATAGGCTGAGATATCTCTTTTTGAGGATTTTGTAATAAATAAGCAGCTCCATCATCTGTAAGAAGATATGATTTGATTTCCATTTTTTTGGTATATCCCATATCTATTTGTCTCCATCTTTGAAAAAAGATGGGGCTTTCCCCTTTTACAGCTTTGGTGATATCTACTCCTAGATACAATAGAGCGATGATTATTAAAAAAATAACTATGCACTTTTTGTGTTTTTCCATGGCTTTTTGTCCTCATATATTATCTTTTTTTTATGAATATTTTCGAAATTTGTCAAGAATTTACTTTAATTAAAAATAAATCCTTTACTATTAATGAGATATTTCCTTTGAATAAAACTCAAAAATATAATTATTTTTACTACAAATAAATCGTTTCTAATTATTAAACTATATGATATAATTACATCATTAAATATAATAATTAATTTATTAAAAAGTAGGTGATGCATGAGTAGTACAGGTCCAGTGGGTTTATCAAATGAAGTGTTCGAAAGAGCATTTAAAAATGAATTAGAAAATAACAGAGATCCAGAGGTTGTTTTAGATATTTATAATATGGGTTCAGGTTCTCTAAAAGTCTCTTTAATTAAATTGTGTAATTCTGATAGAGAGACACTTCTTCACCTTTTGGCAAATCAAATCCTTGCAAACCAAGAAGATGAAGAAGACACTAGTTCCCTTATAGAGAGCGCTTTTGAAATATTATCAACAGAGGACTTAAAAAAAGATTTAAAAGAACTAGTTACCTGTCAAGACGCAGACTCTTTTAGTTTTCTTGATTCCGCTATTTTTTGTAGAAACGAAAAATTAAATTTCGTATATCAAATACTCAAGCTTGTTCCTAAAGAAGATCGAGCTGCATGCAAAAGAGATATAGATCTAGAGGAATTTGAAGATGAATTAGAAAGCCAGGATGTAGGATCTTTATTAGGATTTTTTCATTTATCTAATGATAAAACCTCTTTAGCAAAAAAACGTGATCCAAAAAATGTAACACTATTGCACGTATTGGGAATGCAACTCATTCAAAAACAACTAGAAAAGCAAGACACAAGCTATCTTATGGATATCACTCTTAAAATATTAAAAACAAAAACCCTAAAAGTAGATTTAAAAAATCTAGTTACCGCAATCGATGAAGAAGGTAAATGTTTTCTTGATTATGCAGTTTTATGTAGAAATGAAAAACTAAATTTCATGGATGAAGTATTAAAGCTTATTCCAATAGAAGATAGAGATGAATGCCTTAGATTTATATTTCAAAGAGTATTAAAAAATGAAGATTTAGATGCTGCTTTAGATCTTTTTTATAAATCTAAAGATTCTGAGAAAGTATCTTTAGCTACAATATCAGGACTAAGAAATATGACATTCCTTCAGATGCTAGTGATGCAAGTCTTTAAAGATCTAACAAAGAAAGGTAGCAGTGAACTTCTTGAGCAGCCTATCAAAGTTTTAAAACAAATTGATCCAAAAGAGAGAAAAAATGTAGCTAACCTGCAAAATTCTATGGGAAGAAGTGTGTTTCATTTAGCAGCTCTTTGCAAATATAAAAATTTTAATTTATTATATGAACTTCTCAAAATTATACCTCCAAAAGATAGAACTACTTGTTTAGAAACTCAAGATTCTCTACAACTCTGGAGCCCGCTTCACTCTAAAGCTAATGCAACTACACATGAAAATGATTTAAACGAAAGAAGTATTAAAGAAATTTTAGATCTTCTTCCGATCGGAAAAGCTAAAGAAGCTCTAACAACACTCAAAGATAAACTAGGCCATAGTTATCAAGAAATTCAAGAAAAGAAAAAAGAAGATGAAGCATTTTTCAAAAAAGAAGGTGATAGAGAACAGCATCTAGAAACGAGAAGAAGAGCTGGTCTAGCTGCAGTTATCTCTGACCACCAGAAAGCTGCAAGAAGACCCTCTAGCTTTAGATTCCTTAGCGCTAGAAAACGTTCTCAAAGCACCCCTAATCTACTACCAATAGATCACAGAAATATTACTGTAGCAGATTTTGGAATCCCACCAAGAGCTGCAATTGAAGAAAAGGCTATTGAACCTCCAAAAGAGCCAAAAGAAGAGCCTGAAAGGCCAAAAACACCTCCTTCAACTCCAAATTTATTTGATGCTCTTCAACGCTCTATTTATGATGATTTAAAATAATCTTTTATAATAGAACTGTCCAAAAAATATAAAAGATTATTTTAATCTGTAAAACCCTCAAAAGTTAACACTTTTTCTGCTATCCTCTTAGAACTTTTATCAAAGGAGAAAATTATGAGCGTGCAAGTTACAGGCGATTGTTTAACGATATCTCAAACAAATACTAATAATATCTTGGTAGTTGGAAAATTTATAATAGGAAAGACCTATGATGATACTAAAAAAGCTACAGCTTTTTTTTTATCTTTAAGAGAAAATGAAATAAAAAAAGCAGCTCAAATTTTTAAAAATCTTCCGAAGTATTTACAAAAATACTGCCTATATCTTCGATCAAATGGCACAACTCTTTTACATAAACTCGTCCTAAGGTATAAAGACAAGACAACTATAAAAACATTAAAGATATTTTTTCCGAATTGTCAAAAAAATTATATAACTCATCTTAAAGATAGTAGTGGTTGGACAATTTTAGATTATGCTAAGCAAAATCAAAATGCTAATCTTTTGAAAAGATTCAATATTATTATTAATCGAAAAAAATCTTAAACTCTTTATATGGGTCACATATTTTTATTTTCTCTATATCTTTCATAATTTTTAGCTCTTTTTTTTAAGCTTTAAATTTTTTTTGCAAAAGACGTGCCGAATTTTGCTTTAGTTTCGATATTCTCTCTGCTCATATTTAATAAATCCTTATCGAATTTTATTTGATTTTTCTTAAATAACAAAACAATGGAAGAGGCTCCTAGAGAAAAATAGCCTTTTTCCTCCCCTTTTCTATATTCGGTATTTGGAAAAAAGGTTTGATTAATTGTTCCAACGTTTGTAGCTCCAATTTCAATATATAGAACATCTGAAAACTTTTTAGTTTTTAAAGTAGTTATCATTCTTTTATTTTCAGATAGGATTTTGATGTTTTTTCTAAGAGCTATTGGATTTACAGAATATAGATATCCATTTATCAATTTAGCCTCGGTTGGAATACAATCTATTGGAAAATGAAATCTATGATAATCATCTGGAGCGAGTCTGCAAAGAAGCATTGCTCCATCTGAATATTTTTTTGTTAATTGTTCATCTTGTAGGAATTCATTTAAATTAAACTTATGATTTTTAATAGAGAAATTATCAATATCAGATACTTTTGAAAAAGCTAAAAATCTACCATCTGATGGAAAAGTTAAAGTGTTTTCATCTAAATCAATTTTTCTTGCATCTTTTTTTAATTTTCTTATAAAAAAATCATTAAAAGATTTGAAATCCTTCATGTTTTTTTCAAATTCTCTCTCATCAATATCAAAGTGTTTAATAAATGGTTTAATTTTAAATTTAGAAGTTTTTTTAGAGTTTATAAACCCATAAAACTTTGATAAAAAAGAAACTTTTGTGAAGAAAAAAAGAAAAAATTTAGAGAAAATATTATTGCTGTATAAAAACTCTAGCGCCGTTTTAAAATAGACTTTTTCTACTATTTTTCTCTTTTTTTCTCTATCGAAGAGATATCTCTTATCCATAAACAGATTTATACAAAATACTCATCTAATAATCAATGTTTAATTTTTTTTTGTAAAAACTCCTATTTAGCAGAATCTATTAAAATTTAATTGACAAGAAAACGATTTTTTTTAATTATATGTCTAATTTTTTTAAAAAAACATCTCATTCATTGGAGAAAATTTATGTATAGAGTTTTATTTTGTTTATTTATTTTGAGTATCTCTTCCATTAAAGCGGAAAACAGTAATTGCAGACCAGATTCAATACCAAAAAAATGCAGCCCCGAGCCAGTGCCTTGTTGTCGCATTCCAGCAGAGCCGACAGCAGCTGCTTATAATGCTCCTGCAAGAATAGATGTTTGTGGATCTAAAGATGCTTATCTAACACTAAGCTTTATTTACTGGAAGTTAGAAGAAAATATTTTCGTTGCTCAATTTCAAGCTGATGGGACTACTGTAAATAATGATAGAACTGCACTTACTACAATGGACTATGATTATAAACCAGGTTTTAAGATAGGCGGTGGATATAATTTTCAATATGATGATTGGAATGCATACATTGAATACACAAGATATCATGCAACAAATTCTGTTTCTAGAACAAAACCTAGCTGGGCTCAATCTATGCAACCTATATATAATAGGTTAACAAACACCTCAGGCGATGAAATTGATCTTAAACTTAAATTAGAATATGACTTTATAGATTTAGATTTAAGTAGATGGCAATATGCTGGACAAAAAATTTTAATAAAGCCCTTTATGGGAATGCATGGAGGATGGCTAGACCAAAGAATAATTTCTGATTTTAAAATAAATTCTCTAAGTGCTACAAACAATTCAATTTATACTTTGAAACAGTGGATGATTGGTCCAAGAATTGGATTTTTTTATAAATGGAAATTATTAGATTATCTTAGTATTACAGGAAAAGGATCAACGGCACTGTTGTATCAAAAATTTACAAAAATCTTTTTAAGACAAACTGATCAAGATTTAGCAACAGCAGCTCCTGCAACATTAACAACTACCGAGAGCAAAAGAAGTTCAGTAAATAGACTATTTGAATTAATGCTTGGGTTTGAATATGATAAATATTTTTATCAAAACAGATATCATTTTAATTGCTTAGCAGGATATGACCTTCACGGTCTAGTATCACCGATACTACCTCCAGGCTGGCTTGCCTTGCATGGTTTAACTTTGAGTGCCCAATTAGACTTTTAATTTTTTAAAAAATTATATTAAGTATATTAAAGAAACAACAAATAGAAACATTTAAAAAGAGAAAAGTAATGAAAACCTCTAAATTAATTATTATTTCCATATTATTTTTAATTTTATGTGGAAGCTCTGTCTTTGCTGGTAAAGGAAATGGCGGAGGTTCCTCTGGTGATGAACAAGGCAGAGGTCCCGCTGGCGATACAGAAATTGGTGATGTTGGTGATGTTGGAATCAGTTCAGATATAAATCCTAGTGTAGTAGAACCAGAACCCCCAAAAGGTTGATAATGACACTCAGCTCTAAAGATATTTTTCGTTTAAAAGCTAAATGGTTTTATTATCTTTGAGGATTTTCTTTTCTAAGAAGTGAATAGATGCAAACATCTAAATATTTACCATTTGAAAAGATCGCTTCTCTAGCAATACCTTCAAAAATGTAACCACATTTTTGAGCAACAGCAATCGACGCTCTATGATAATCTGGAATAGCTAACTGCAACCTATTTATTTTTCTATTAGAAAACAAAAACGAAGAAAAAACCTTTAGAGATTCCTTCATAAAACCTTTACCACGATTTTTTTCATCGAAGATTATATATTTAAGCTCTTGAGCATCTAAAAAAATAGATTTTATATAAGATATCATTCCGATGATTTCATTTTTTAAATTTAAGATAAGAGCAAGACCTTTATCTTCTTGCCAAAAGCCTGTTGCTTCATACTCTTTTTTGAAGTTATATTCGGATTCAACATCAAATGGGAAAAACTCATTTTGCATTTGAGCTAACTCTAAAATAGAAAATAACTGATCTAGTTCAGATACTTTTATAGGTCTGATTCTAACGTTTCTGCCTTCTATCATTATTAACCATTTTTTGTGGAAGCATTTTAAATTTTATATCTTTTATAAAAAAAAGTAAATAGAAAAAAATAAAATTTATAAACTTATCAAATTAAAATTATAAATATGTTAATTACACACAAACAAGACTACAAATACCCTGTTGTGAGCTTATTCTTATCCTGTTGTGTGTTTATTCTCGTAGATAACTTGTGCGAAATTTCAATATAGCTTAAAATTAGATAAAATAATAGGAAAAAATTTATATGTTTGGACTTTTAAAAAAAATTATTGGCACTGCCCAAGGAAGACAATTAAAAAAATATTTTAAAATTGTTCAAAAGATCAATGAAATCGAAAAGTCATATCAAAGTTTATCAGAAAATGAAGTTATTGATAAGACTGAAGAGTTCAAAAAAAGATATAAAAATGGGGAGAGTTTAGATTTAATTCTACCAGAGGCTTACGCAGTTGTTAAAAACATCTGTAAAAGACTTATGGGAACTGACATACATGTATCTGGCTATGATCAAAAATGGGATATGATCCCCTATGACGTTCAAATGGTTGGCGCTATTGGAATGCACTATGGAACAATTGCAGAGATGCAAACGGGAGAGGGAAAAACCCTCACAGCTTCGATGCCACTTTATTTAAATGCACTAACTGAAAAAGCCACTCATCTAGTAACTGTAAATGATTATTTAGCAAAAAGAGATAGTGAGTGGATTGGAACAATTTTCAAAAAGTTGAATTTAACAATTTCAGCTTTAACAAATGATATAGAACCACATAAAAGAAAAGATGTTTATGCAGCAGATATAGTCTATGGCACAGCATCTGAGTTTGGATTTGATTATCTAAGAGATAATTCAATGGCAACAACAAAAGATGAACAAGTTCAAAGAGAGCCCTATTTTGCAATAATCGATGAGACCGATTCTATTTTAATTGATGAAGCTAGAACTCCACTTATTATTTCAGGGCCAGCTCCTGAGAGCAGACAGATGTATGATGAGCTAAAAGCAAATGTCTCATTGCTTGTTAAGAATCAAAGAGATTTATGCTCACAAATAGCAACAAGGTCTAGAAAAACTCTATTAAATCTAGGTATTTTAGATGAAAAAGAGAGAAAACTTACCAAAAAAGAAGAGAGTGATAAAAGACTAGCCTACCAAGATCTTTGGCAAGTTAGTAAAGGTACCCCTAGAAATAAAATCTTAAAAAAATTAAAAGAAAACCCTGATTTTAGAGCAGAGCTTGAAAAGCTAGAGACCTATTTTCATGTAGATCAAAATAAAAAAGAGAAAGCTTCAATTCTATCAACACTTTTTATCGTTATTGATGAAAGATCTAGTGAATACGAACTTACAGATAAAGGGATATCATCTTGGGCAAAATTATCTAATGACGAAGACGCAAAAAATGATTTTATGATGTTGGATTTAGGCTATGAATATTTAAAAATTGATGAGAATAAAAATCTAACAGATCAAAAAAAGATAGAGAAAAAAGTTGCCTTAAGAGAAGAAGATTCTAAAAGAAAAGAGAGATCTCATAATTTAAGACAGCTATTTCGCGCACATCTTTTAATGGAAAAAGATGTCGATTATATTGTTGATCAATCAGAGATAATAATAATCGATGAGAATACAGGAAGGCCTCAGCCTGGAAGAAGATTCTCAGATGGACTTCATCAAGCTATTGAAGCGAAAGAAAATGTACATGTTCAAAGAGAGACTCAAACATACGCAACAATAACACTTCAAAACTATTTTAGGATGTATGAAAAACTAGCAGGAATGACAGGAACGGCAATAACAGAAGCGCATGAGTTTAAACAGATCTATAAATTAGAGGTTTTAGAGATACCTACATATTGTAAATGTAAAAGAAAAGATACAGATGACAAAATTTACATGACAGAGAGAGAAAAATATCTAGCTATATTAAAAGATATTAAAGAGCTTTATATGAAGGGTCAACCAATACTTATCGGAACAGAATCTGTAGAGATTTCAGAAAAACTCTCTCGAATACTTAAACAAAACAAAATCCCGCACAATGTTTTAAATGCTAAAAACCATCAAAGAGAAGCTGAGATCATTGCTGATGCCGGTAAAAAAGCCCAGATAACAATCGCAACGAACATGGCAGGCAGAGGAACAGATATAAAGCTCTCTGATGAAGTAAAAAATCTAAATGGCCTACATGTCATTGGAACAACTCGTCACAACTCAAGAAGGATTGATAGGCAACTTAGAGGCAGATCAGCTCGTCTTGGCGATCCTGGATCTTCACAGTTCTACGTATCTTTTGAAGACTCTTTAATGAGACTTTTCGCATCTCCTAGACTTACTTCTATGCTACAAAGATTTAGACCAAAAGAGGGCGAAGCTATTTCTGCTAAAGTATTAAATAGATCGATAGAAACCGCTCAAAAAAGAGTAGAACAAAGAAATTTTATGATGCGAAAACATACGATCGAATATGACGATGTAATGAATAAACAAAGACAAGAGATCTATTCATTTAGAAATGAACTATTAAATTCAGAAAATTCTATTGATTTAGCAAAAGAGGTAATTGAAAACATAGTAATTAGTAAAGTTTCTGAGTTTTTTCAAGACAAACAAACACTTTGGGATCCTCAAGGATTTGTTTCGTGGTTAGTATCTAACTTCCCTGTGAGCTTTGATAAAAAAGCTTTTGATGATGATTATATTGATATTAACGATATTGAAAAAACAGCTACTCAAAAAATTCTAGAAGTATTTGATGAAAAATTAAAAATCCAAAAAAGTCTCATTATAAATTTCAAAAAATTAGAAGAAGAAAAAGATGTTTTAGATGTTTTAAACAATGTTATTAAAAATATTATGATCAGTAAAATAGATACACTTTGGCAAAGTCATCTTCTTCACATTGATCATTTAAGAACAGATGTTGGCTTAGCTACTGTAGCTCAAAAAGATCCATTAATTGTTTTTAAACAAGAGTCTTTTGCACTTTTCGATACATTTTCTAATAAACTGAAAATGGCCATAGCATCTGATCTATTTAGGTTTGAGATGATTCCTCCAAAAGATTCTCTTCAAGAAACGCTAAAACATTTGCAGTTAGATACACAAAAATCTTTTGTTCCACAGCCGGATGAAATAAATGCACAGCAAAATAATCAAGAGTTAAAAGATATAAAACCAGCTCCTGTTTTAAGTGAAAATAAAGTTGGTAGAAATGATGATTGTCCATGTGGAAGTGGAAAAAAATATAAAAAATGTTGTGGTCTTTTAAGTTAGGAAAAAATCTTATTATCTAGCTTGTGCATCTTTAGCGATTCTAAGAGGTACAAATAATTTTCGTATTTCATTATTTTTACAGTAATGTATAGGGGTTTTACCATCTAAATTTTCAGTAAACAATAGCACGTTATATAAAAATTCAAAGTCTCTCTCAGAAAACATTCTTTTTATTACTTTAATAAAATTATCATCGTTGGACTGAGCTGCTATGTGCAAAATGTTTTCACCAAAATCATTTTGAAAGTCCAATAAACTAAATGGAAGGTCATTTAAAAATCCTTCAAACTGATCTAATATACTTTGCTTTTCTTCTCTACTTAATTGTTCTTCCCCTAGCATTATTGATTTATATTGAGTGAATAACTGATCTGGCACCATTTGAAA
>SDBV01002986.1_pt1 | contig 25225 bp, 21 predicted proteins | sample 2277081 | NCBI WGS metagenome assembly SDBV01 (sample SAMN10402039, study PRJNA504765) | marine sediment metagenome | isolation source: marine sediment core GS10_PC15, 223 cmbsf | place: Arctic Ocean: Southern Knipovich Ridge | collected 2010 | reverse complement strand
GTCACCCGGCCGTATGGATCGTACTGATAGCGGTCGACTACGTCCCCGTCGGCCTCGTCGACCAGGCCGGTGACGTTGAAGTTGGCGTCCGTGAGATAGTAGGTGACGATGTCATTGGCGTCGGCGTAATCGGCGTCGGGATAGGCTGTGGCTGGGCCGTCCGTGTCGGCGTCGTAGAAGCGGACGATCGGCGCGTCGATGTAGCGGAGGCACCAGACGAACTGCTCGACGGGATCGGCGTTGCCGGCGCCTGCGTGTTCGAAGCTGCGGACCTCCAGCACCTGCCAGGAGGTGTTGTAGTAGTAGTCCTGATCGGTGACAGCCCCTATGACGGGGAGACCGAGTTCCTCGTCGACCATCCGGTTCAGCCCATCGTAGCTGCAAGACTGGAGGGCTGTTTCCGTGCCGCTATCGAACTGCCGATCGTTGTCTGCGTCCAAGTACACGACCGTGACCCGATTCCATGCGTCATAGACGACAGTGAGGGCAAATAAAGAGCTAGCCTCCATCTTCGGCTGAGGCATGTGGATCATGTTGCCAGCCAGATCGTACTCGGGATCAATCCATTCGATCCCGGTTGCTTCTTCGATGGCCTCGTTGTCCTCGTCGGTATCTACGATTTCGTTGGCCTTGTTGAGGTCTCGAGCATGGTTGGTGTCGTCGCCGCTGGGGCTGGTGTAGGACCCGTCCATGTCGCGGTCCCACCGGTATCCGCCCCAGCCACCCGTGGCCGTCAGATCCCACTGCTCGCCGACCTGGCGATCGACGATCGGAATCTCATCCTTGTCGTTATCCAGATCGCCGCGATGGAACTGGGACAGCCTATTGAGCCCGTCGTAGTTGTAGAGCTCATCCTTGCCGGTTGTCTGGGTGTTTTCGCGGTAGAGACGGTTTGAGTTCTCGTCGTAGCCGTATTTGTACCGATCCAGGTCGGTCGCTCCAGTGTCGGTCCACTGCATATCGGTGACTCGGCCGAAGCGGTCCAGGCCGGTGTATTGGCCTGCTGTGAAGCTGCCGTAGGTCAGTACCAGCCCGTCGGTGACGGCTGGGTGGGTGATGCCGATTATGCTGCCCGCGCCGACGTACTCATAGACGGCGAACTTGTCGGCCGCGTTAGCGCCCGGGGTGCCGCTCGTGCCATGCCTGACCTCGGCAACCCGACCAAGGGCGGCGTTGATGCCTGTGTGGTAGACGTACTGGACCTCCGGCGAGGTCTCTTCGGTAACGGTTGTGCCATGGTCCTGCCATTCGGAGGCAACGTGGCCCCAGCTGTCGTAGGCGTACTTAACCTGGTTAACGGCTGTCGAGCCGCCGGCGTCGGAGGTGGAGGTGACAGTCTCCAGGCGGCCCCGTTTGGTGTAGGTGCGTGTAATGGCCAGGATGCATCGACGTCGGTGGGCCAGGTGCCGCCGTACGTGGCGGCCTGCTTTGTCGGTCGGCCGATGTCGTCGTAGGTGTATGTCAGGATGATTTCACGCTGGTCAGTCTTGGTGGCCAACTGCCCGTTGGCGTGGTAGGTGAACTCGATGCGGTCATCGTTATCGTCCGTGCCGGCGGCCAGGTTACCGCTGCCGTTGATGATATCGTCGCTGTCCGGATAAATGATCGCGCGCAGTCGGGAGTTGGACAGTACCGGGCCGGCCGAGGCGTCTTCAGTGCTCGACAGAGCCAACGTGTAGATATACCGCGTCTTCTGGTTCTTGGATGAGGTGTCGAACAGAGCGATGCGCTCGGTCATCTGGCCAAGCTCATCGTAGACGAACTCCGTAGTGCGGTCGGCCATGTCGCCTGCGTCATCTTCGTCGAACGTGGACAAGTCCTCGATCGTGCCGGTGTAGTTGTTGATCGAATATTTCAGCTTGAGGTCGTCGGCGTGATAGGCGCGGGCCGTCACGTAGCCTTCATCATCGCGGGCGGTCTCCAGCTGGTTCCAATCGTTGTACGTATAGGCGGTGACGATGACGGCCTCGTCGCCGGGGGAGGAGTCATCATAGGCTGGCACGGGAGATGGAATTGCCGTAAGAGGCGTCGCGTCGCCCGTGGTGCCGTAGTTGGCATCCTCGGTGACTTGGCCCAGTTCATTGTACCATACCACGCGCTGATAGTGCCGGACGACAGTGTTGCTGATACCGCTGAGCTCGCCCGTATGGGAAGACGTCGCATCGGGCGTGCGCTGGTAAAGCGTGGTCATGACGGTTCGGCCGATGTCGTCGTACGTGTAGTCAGTCTGCTCGACGAGAATATCGGTGTCAAAATTCAGATGACTGTTTGTGGTGCCTTCGTCCGTGCCGATGGCCGTCGTCATCAGATTGCCCATGACATCGTAGCTGCTCTTGCGGAAGCTGCCGCTGGTTACGGCGACGTTCACCAGACGGCCAAGGAGGTCGTAAGAGTAGGAGGTCTCGACATGATCGTTTGTCGTCCAGGCAGTGCCAGTCACGCCATACACCTTCCTGCTGCCGACGGTGGCACCGGCGTAGGCGTAATCCGTCTTCGATATCTTCAAGTCAGTCTCGCCGACCTCAACAGCATAGGTCTCGACCGGCCGGCCGGCCGCATCGAAGGTCGTGACCCGCTTGACGGACCATTCATCATCGCCCGCGCCGGGGTCGGGCCCAATCACAACGTCAATTCGGCCGGCTGAGTCGTATTCGTATTCAGTGACGACGAAGTCGTCATCGTCACCGTCAGTGGTCAGCGTAGCGATAGGCTGAAGCGACGATCGGCCTGTGAGCTTGAATAGTTCGTTGCCGCCGGCCATTTCCTGATTATCATCGTACCAAAGCTTGGATACCGTCCGTAGCGTCGCTCCCGACGCCGTGCCGCGCTTGGTGGCCACCAGGCGACCAGTGCCCGTCGCGGCCGTCGCGTAGACATACTGCGTGTAATCGACCACCACATCCCCCGCGCCCAGGTCCACGCTGACCGTCTCGGTAAGGACCTTGCCGGTAAGATCATAGGTCCGGTCAACGACCCGGCCGTCTGCGTACTCAGTTTGCGTCACCCGACCCAAGTCGTCGTAGGTGTAGAGCGTATCCGGATCGTTGGCGCCCACTGTCAGACCCGATCCGCCAGTGCCTGCATCGTACCGGCGAGACTTGATAAGGCGATCTCCCGCGCCATAGAACCGCTCGGAGGCGCCAAAGTTGTAAGTTGGTGATGGGTCTGGGTCCATCGTGTAGGATCGGTAGGCGTTCACACCATCGCTCGCAGACAAACTGGCGGCGCCTATTTCCGGCGTAGTCTTGCTCGTCCGGTACGTGTCGCTGTCGATCGTCGTCAACTCGTCCGGCTCGTAGTCCGTGCGGGCGAAGTCGTCGTCGTCATCGTCGTGGCCATCTTCTCCGTCGAGGTACGTAACACTGCCCAAGTCCATGCCTGGCTTGAGCGTGTAGACTTTCCCCGCGTAGAGCACGTTAGTAGTAGTGCCAGCGGCATGGTAGACATAGCAGGCGACGCGGGTTATGTCGTTGTTGGCATGGGCGCTTCCGGTCGGATCGCCATAAGTGGCATTGGTCGCGTCGGACCCAACCCACACCTCTTCCACCCGACCCATCTCGTCAAAAACTCTGGCCGTAATCGCACCATTGGCGGCTGTACTTCGCAGCGCCCGGCCCAGGCTGTCATACGCCGTCTCGCTGCTGGTGTAAGACGTGCCCTTGCTAAGATCGATCGTCAGTATGGCCGGCGTGCCTGTCGTATCGAACACCACGTTGGCGCCAGCGCCGAGATATGTGTAGACCGTCGCCTTCGTGGATCGGCCACGCTCGTCGTATTCGTAGTAACGCAGAGAGAGCGGCGTCAGAGAGCCCAGTGATTGATTCGGGATGCCATTGCCATCCACTGTCACCTTGCCGTCGCTGGTGGTCGCCTTCATGCTGAAGACAAGTTGCCCGTCCTCATTGTAGGCTCGCACCATGATCGGCCCGGTCAGCACGTTGCCACTGTCGTCATAGTAATGCGGATAGTTGAAGCTCAGTCGGTACGTATTGGTCACGCCGCCGACCTGAATCTCGTCGAAGTCGTTGACCGTGTAGCCGTCCTGGCCTGCCCGCTCGACCGCGTGCATGCGCCCTTCTGGATCGTAGAAGTACTTCTGACGAATGATGTTCGTGCCGTAATCGCCGAAGTCTGATCCGTCGGTTGGATTGCCCCAACTGCTGAACGTGCCCAGGGAGTCAACGTTATGATACGTCCACACTTCCTCCTGGCGAGCGTTCATGTCCAAGTGATACTTCGTGGCGGCCAGCCATTTGACCGAATTGGTCCACGTGACCACGTCACCGGCATCCAGCTTGCCCGTTGTCCCCTGGTCAGTCGTCCACGCAGCCGGCTTGACCGTGATACACGCGAGCACCTTGCCGAGTTTGCAGATCTGGCTGACCGTGATCGCGCCGACCTGCCCGTAGACGTCCCCACCACTGTCGTACACGTAGCCCTTGGTCTCCCAACGCTCGTCGAGAGAGAACGCATCCCCCTCATTGAATACCGTCCAGCGCGCGCTGCGGGCGCTGCGGACCGTGCCGCCGATGTCAATATCATGCAACGGCCCTAGCACTTCCGTAAGCCAATCCAGCTCGTCATAAGCGTAATCGGTCACCAAGTTCAGGCCGGTGAATGTACCCGACCACGGGGCCGACGAAGTCGTAACGTCGCGGGTCATCGTCGCCAGCCGACCTGTCGAGTCGTCATAGACGTAGGAGTTCAGGCTGCCTTCCTCGTCCATAGTCCATGTCCGCCGTCCCATCGCGTCGAACCATTCCTTGCTGTCAAGCGTGAAGGCCGACCCGTCATCACCGTGACGCTTGGTCACACGTCCCTTCATGACCGTGCTGCCGGCGCTCTGCCACTGATACGTATACGTCGTCTTCTCGATAACGGTGCTCGTATCGCCGGCAACGGGATACGACTTCACCTCACCGATCACAAACACGCGCGAATCGTCGTAATCGTTCCTGTTGGACAGGTACTTGTACTCGCCAACAGTAACGACCGTGCCATCATAGCCGTCCTGGACCTTTTCCAGACTCACGTAGCCCTTGGCGTCCCCGGGGTCGGTGACCAGGCTTGGGTTGGTCGTCGTCGAACTGTAATAGTCCGTCAACTTGATCAACCCCCCACCGGCGGCGTTGGTGTTGAGGTGGGCATACGTCGGCCCGGCCGACCACCCGACCAGGTCATCATGGTGCTCCAGCGAGGCCCAATCTACCGCCCCGCCGCTCATCGGCAATGCAATCGCCGCATTCGTCGCGCGCATAACGATCCTGCCGGTACTGCCCCCGCTCTCGCCGTACAGATAATAGTTGGCCGTTCGACAGACCGGCTCGCCACTCGTCTCAACCCCAGGCCCTTTCTCAACCACCTCCAGCATCACCTGATCAAGGTGGTTCAGATAGGTCGTCGTGACCTTCAGGATCGGATCATTGGCATTGAGACCGTCTCTCAGCGTAACGGCATTCCTGAACTTCCAGATATTGAAATCGTCATCCGTGTCCGGATCATAGCCACTGCGGACAGTCTCTGCCACGACTTGACATCGTTGCTCACCCCCGCCGTGCCGCAACCAGCCTTGCAGACGTAAGCATGGGGCTCTTTGTGCCCTGAGCCCGCCGTGTACTCTGAGCTGCCCCGGCTCCCGGAGTACAGGTCGCTATCGAACAAATAGGTGACGTAGTCGGCCAGTGTCGCATCGGACGCCACGTTCAGGTACGTCTCCATGTCACCGAAGTTCGTCTTGCTGTTCACTCCCGCCAGGCGAGAGTACCACGCGGGCTCCAGGACGCTCTTGAGCTTCCCGGCGAATTCCACCGACTTGGTGTTGGTCTCGCTGACGCTGATATTGACGTCGTGATAGCGGAAGTAGGTGACCTCGACGGTCTCCCAATGCGCGTCGTTATCGTCGTCCACCACGCCACCAACGGGACTGGGCCTCTGGATCGCCACGAACTTCAAGTCCCCAATATTCCCCTGCAAGTCGCTGGGCGTCTCGTAGTAATAGTAGCGCGCCCGACGAACGCTGTGGTCGGCGCCACTCCAAGCTTGGCTTTCCCCGGCATCCGGAAAATCACTCTGGACGTCCTGCCCATCCGCACGGCGCAGCACGGCATACTTAATCGCTCGAGGATCATTCCACGTTTCGCCGCTGAAGTAGCCCACCGTGACCGACGACATTACGCCGTCCCCGGTGGGAACGGCAGGATCGTCCGGTACGAACCGCTTGAGTTCTCTCAGACGCTTCGCCGTGCTCGTATCGTCAAGATCGTAATCGTAAAGAGTGGCCGTCGTAATCCCGTCGCCAGACACGTGGTACTTCAACGATCCTGCCTGATAGTTGTCCATCCCCCACGGGTAGAATGCTATCGTCTCGGTCTGGCCAAACTCACTGTCCCACGTATAGACCATCTCCTCATCGCCCGTAGTGGAGTCATACTCAAACGCAACGTTCGTGCCGTCCCGCTCCGATGTGTAGTCCCCGTTGCCATCGCGCTGAAAGTACTCAACGGCTCGGCCATGAGTCGCCACCACATAGCTCTTGTCGTACAGCGGCTCGCCATGCTTTTCATTCGGGCCAGGAATCCAGGGCATCGAGTACAGCTCATCCGCCACCGGCAACAGGCCCTCATCCATGTAGGTCACGTCAGTAAGTAAAGACGCCCAGCCTGAGTCGGCCGGGCGTCCTCGTTGTTCAATGTATTCAGGCCTACATGCAGTCCATCTGGAACGTCTGCTGGGCATCGTCATCCCAGCCATCCCATAGGAAGGCGTCTTGCTTGCCGTCGGCGATCAACCGGAAGGCGTAGCGGACCTGCTCTTCGTAGAACTCGCAGAACGCGCCGGTCTTGTCCATCCCGCCGCTCATTTCGTGAGCTTCAGCCGGGCATGGCGAGCCGCAGAAGTGGCGAATCGCACAACGATCGCACGGCGTGATATCTTCCACCTTGCGTTCAGTGACCTTGCGGAACGCCTTTGTCTCCAGCACGTCGGCGACATCGTTGCGGAATAAGTTGCCGCCCTTGAACTCCTTGAGGCCTATGAACTCGCTGCACGGGAACATGTCGCCGTTTGGCGCGAGGGCAAAGAAGCATCGCCCGCCGCCACAGGGAGAAATATCGCACATCAGCCGACGGGCCGTCGGGGCCATGATCGCCAGCAATATGTTCGAGAAGTTACCCACCGGCAGTTTTCGGCCGGTCTTTTCGTACAACTCGTAAGTCCGATCCAGCGCCTTGATGAAGGCCTTGGCAGCCTTGGCGTCGTCGGGCTTGATCGTCCGGGCGCCGGGCAGCGTGCAGCGAAGGATGTTCATCAGGCACGTGGGCACTTCCCGCTCGTGGAAGAAGTCTACGAGCTTGGTTATGTGCGGCAGGTTCTCGCCGCTGACCGTGCAGATCACGCTCCAGCCGTGATAGCCTCGCAGGCGTTCCATCGCGGCGAGTACGTCTTTGTAAACGCCCTTGCCATCCCAGGTTTTTCGCGTCTTGTTGGCGGCGACGGCCGTGGATGCGTCCAGCGAAATACCAATGCTCACGTTGTGGGATTTCATGAACTCGACGGCTTCATCGTCCAGCAATGTCGCGTTGGTCTGCACGCCGAAACGAAAATCCTTGGCGAACTTCTCAATGCCGGCGAACATTGCATCACGATTGAGCATGGGCTCCGCGCCGTGGAAGACGATCTGCGGCAGCATGCCTTTGGGCACGACCTTGCGGAAGTATTTCTTGAGAATGCCGAGGGCCTCAAAGAGCTTGGCCTCCGACATGTGCTTGCCACTGCTCCGCATCTTTTCCGGAATATAGCAGTACGTGCAGTTCAGATTGCAACGCTCGGTGGGGTTGAAGTAGACGGCTGATGGTTTGAGGCCAAACCGCAGTGCCTGCATTTCCTCCGTAAATTGAGCCTGCTTCCGGCCAAAGGCCTTGGCCAACTCGCCGCCGGCAAATGCGTCGGCCAGCTTATCCTTCTTGACCAGCGCCCAGAAAGCGGTGTCCGGCTCAATGACTGCCTGATATTCCTCATGGCCGATGTCCAGGGCTTGGAATGTCGGACCATTGCCAGTATTGATGAAGCGGCCCCGCGAGGGGGCCGCTCCATCGTTGTGCTTGGGACCATTGGCCGCCATTACTTGCCCTTCCGGTCCATCAGGATGTAATGCGACAGGCCGGTACCTTTAGCCTTACAACGCTTACGGAAGGCAATGACATCTTTCTTCTTTGACTTCTTCATGGGCGTTCCTTTCATAGCCTCAAACAACAAAAAAAGAGCTTCGGCGGACGTAGATCGTCCACCGAAGCCCTTTACCGTCAGGATTCGTTTCTCTCGTCGCAGCAGGTCTTCTGGCTCTCGGGTCGTAGGCTTTTGAGGGCCTTCCCGCCGGATATGCTCCGACAGTGGCTGGCCTGGGCCTTCCTCAAACGCCTCGCCGATTACAGCGGCGGGTCCGCCACGGATTTTCACCGTGTTCCGGGATACTGCAACGAGGGGAGATTACCGTGCATTCAAATACCTGTCAAGGGGCACGGAAAGAATTTTCAGCTTGACCCATCCACACCTACGCCGCTACCATTGTGGCGTCTCCTGTTGGAGATTGGGAAGCTGGTGAAAATCCAGCACGGCCCCGCCACTGTGACCGGTGACGAAAGCCGCAAGAATAGCCACTGCCCCTCGTGGGCCGGAAGGCTGCGGCGATTAGAATGACCCGGGAGTCAGGATACCACAATACGCCGGTAGGCGTACCTTCGAGGGAAGGCCTTGCCGTGAATTCTGCGCGCATTCAGGCTCGTCTTCTATTTGAAGGCGGGCCTTTTTTTATGGATGACGCGGGTCATGGCTCAGAAGTTACTGTTAATCAGACATGCTCTTGCAGAGGGAGCGCCGAAGGGCTCCTTCCTCGGCCGGACCGACTTACCGATCTCCTCGGCCGGTGCCGGTCAGGCGAGCAAACTGGCGAAGCTCGTCCGTGCCGCCAAACCGGACGCCTGCTACTGCAGCCCTCTCCTTCGGGCCAGACAAACGGCGGACGTCCTTCTGGAAGGCCAGAGCTTGCCAATCCAGATCAAAGACGATCTTCGCGAGATCGACTTTGGCGATTGGGAATGCAAAACATTCGAGCAGGTCGCCACGGAGAACCATCGAGCCATTGACAAATGGGCGGCCTTCGACCACCGGTTCACTTTCCCCGGCGGCGAGTCGCTTGGCGGGTTCCTCGCAAGAGTTCGTCGCATGGCAAAGACCATCTGCGAAGATCCCGCCTCCACCGTCCTAGCCGTCACGCACGGTGGCATGATCCGGTCAATGATCTGCCACTTTCTGGGCCTTCGCCCTCGTAACTACATCCTGTTCAACGTCGCCCACGCCTCCTGCGCCGAGATCGACATCTTCGAGGGCAAGGGCGTGCTCAACGGGCTGAACATAACGCTGCCCGCGGAGATGAGTTGACATGTCGACGATCATTCTCGTCACAGGCGGTTGTCGGAGCGGCAAGAGCGAGTATGCCGAGCAATTGGCTGAAGCTGTGCCAGGCTCGCGCGGATATGTCGCCACGTGCCCTGTCGTCGATGACGAGATGAGGGATCGCATCGCCCATCACCAGGCCCGCCGCGAGGGCCTTGGCTGGGAGACGCTTGAAGAGCAGACAGACCTTTCCCGACTGATCGCCAACAATGCTCACGACGTCCTGCTTGTCGATTGCATCACATTGTGGGTCAGCAATCTTATGTATCAGGCCCAGCAGGCAGGCAGCAAGATCGATGAGGATATCATCCGGCAACGCACTGCCGAGTTGCTGGCAACATGCCGGAAACATGGGGGGACAATCGTGTTCGTCACCAATGAGGTCGGCCTGGGGGTCGTGCCGGACAATGCCCTCGCCCGGCAATTCCGCGACCTCGTCGGCCGGTGCAACCAGACGCTTGCCGCAGAGGCCGACGACGTCGTCTTCATCAGTTGCGGCCTGCCCGTGACGCTCAAGAAAGGTACTGCCGATGTCGCTTCTTGAAACCACCATCGCATCAATCACTCCGCAGGATCAAGACGCTCGCCTCGCCGCCAAGGCCCGTCTCGACCAACTCATCATGCCCCACTGGGCGATGGGCAAGCTGATGGATCTGGCGATGGACTTGGCGGGCATCACGCGATCGGCTGCGCCCGCCGTTGCCAGGCGGACGGTCGTCACAATGGCGGGCGATCACGGTGTCGTCGCCGAAGGCGTCAGCGCCTATCCTCAGGAAGTCACTCCGCAAATGGTCGGCGGATTCGTCGCCAATATGGCCACGATCAATGCAATGGCGAAGGTCACCAACACGGACGTCGTCGTCGTGGACATGGGCGTGGCTGCCGACCTGAGCGAATTGGCGAAGGCGGGCAAAATACTGGATCGCAAGGTCGCTCCTGGCACGGCCAACATGGCGACCGGCCCGGCAATGACCCGCCAGCAAGCCATCCAGGCCATCGAAACGGGCATCGCTGTGGCCAATGAACTGGCCGACGACGTGGACATCTTCGGCACGGGCGACATGGGGATTGGCAACACAACGCCTTCGACCGCGATTCTGGCTGTCCTTACCGACAAGAACGTCGCCGACCTGACGGGCCATGGTACAGGAATCGACGACGAGCAGCGAGATCACAAGGCCTCCGTCATCGAAAAGGCCATCGCGACCAACGCCCCCGACACCAGCGACCCAATCGATGTGCTTGCCAAAGTCGGCGGATTCGAAATAGGCGGGCTGGCCGGCCTGATTCTCGGTGCCGCAGCCAACCACAAGCCCATCGTTATCGACGGCTTCATCTCAACGGCCGGCGCGATGATCGCTCACGCGATATGCCCAGCTGTCAGTGAATATCTCATAGCGGCTCACCGTAGCGTCGAGCCCGGTCATCGGGCCATGCACGAACGGCTGGGGACCGACCCCCTGCTGGACCTGAACATGCGACTTGGCGAAGGCACGGGCGCTGCCCTGGCGATGGGCCTGGTCGAGGCGGCCGGGCGACTACTGACGGATGTGGCAACCTTCGATGAAGCCCACGTGGCTGAGGCCCAATAAGTGAAACGATTGCTCGAAGCATTTCGATTCCTGACGGTCCTGCCGGTCCCCGGCCAGGCGAGCATGGACACCGCCGTCATCGGCGGCAGCGCCACGTTCTTCCCTGTCGTCGGAGCCATGATCGGCGCACTGATAGCCCTGGCGGCTTGGGGGTTGGCGAGTGTGTTTCCCCCACCCATTGTCGCGATGATGTTGACGGTGGGCATGGTCGCCATCTCCGGCGGCCTGCACATGGATGGCCTATCGGACATGGCTGATGGCTTCTTCAGCTCCCGCCCGCGGGATCGCGTCCTTGAGATCATGAAGGATAGCCGAATCGGCGCTATGGGCGTCATCGCCCTCGTTTCAGTCCTCGGCCTGAAGGTGATGGCGCTGCTGTCGCTACCGGATAGCGACTGGCTGTGGCGGGCGGCGCTGCTGGCTCCGCTGGCAGGGCGATGTGTGATGCTGATGGCAATGACTATCTGCCCCGCCGCATCGCCTGGGCAAGGGCTGGGCAGCGTGTTCATCGCGAGCCGCAAGTGGCCGGAGGCGGTCTGGGCAATGGTCGTCGCGGGCATCGTGGCCTTTGTGCTGATGAGTTGGGCTGGGCTAATCGCCATCAGCGTGAGCATCATCGTCGCGGGTGCGTGTGCGGCGTGGTCATGGCGAAAGCTCGGCGGAATCACCGGTGACATCTTAGGCGCGTGCTGCGAACTGGCAGAAGCGGCCGTGCTCGTGACGTTGGCGTGCAGGCCAGTCTGGGAGCTTGGCCGATGACGTTTCAACATGGTGGACATCTAAGGCAGCTCGCCAGCATCGCCGGCCGGGAGGTCGAGCAGTTGCTGGACTTCTCGGCGAACATCAATCCGCTCGGGCCACCGGAATCGCTGCGGTCGATCATCAATCGCACGCTCGAGGATGTGGCCCACTATCCCGACCCGGACTGCCTCGCCCTCAGGCAAGCCGCTGCCACTGCCTACGGTGTGTCGCCGGAGAACGTCATCGCCGGCAATGGTTCAACGGAGATTCTCTACGCCCTGACCGCCGCCATGGCCAGGCAGCGTGCGGTCATCGCCGCGCCAGCTTACGTGGACTACGCCGACGCAGCAAAGCGGGCCGACATGCAGATCGACTACTTGCCTTTGCTGGAAGAGGATGGCTTTGAAGTCGATTTCGCAAAGCTGGCTACGATGTTGCATGGCGATGAGATCGTATTCCTTGGCCGACCCAATAACCCCACGGGGATGTCCTTTGACGCCGATCCGTTCCGCAAGCTGGCATCGACACACCCGGAAACGCTATTCGTCGTGGATGAGGCGTTCATCGATTTCATCCCTCAGGCCGACTCGTTGGTCGCGGACGGCATGCCCAATGTCATCGTCCTTCGTTCGCTGACAAAATTCTATGCCATCCCCGGGCTCCGCCTCGGCGTGACCATCGCTTCGAGCGAGCTTGCCAGCCGAATCGCCGCGATGATCCCCACGTGGTCGGTCAACACGCTCGCCCAGGCTGTGGGGGCGGGCCTCTTCGCCGAGACAGAGTATGCCGAGCGGACATGCCAACAGGTAACGCAATGCCGTCAGGAGCTTCGCACGGCGATCAACGCCCTGCCGGGCCTTTACGCCTATCCCGGTGAAGCGAACTTCCTCCTGGTCAAGATCAGTCGCGCAGGCCTGGCCCCTCGCCAGCTTGCCGACCGCCTGCTCGTCGACGGAATAGCGATTCGTGTGTGCGACAACTACGCGTGCCTCGATGAGGAGCGATTCTTCCGGGTGGCCGTGCGCAGCGAATCTGAGAACGCGATGCTCACCGCGGCGCTGGCCAAGGCAGTCGGTGCCTCCTCCCCGTCGTCGGCGACGAAGAAGACGCCCGCCATCATGCTGCAAGGCACGAGTTCCAATGCCGGCAAGAGCGTACTGGCGGCCGGCCTGTGTCGGGTGCTCCTGCAGGATGGCCTGCGAGTCGCCCCGTTCAAGAGTCAGAACATGTCGCTCAACTCCTTTGTCACGCTCGATGGTAACGAAATGGGTCGCGCCCAGGTAGTCCAGGCCCAGGCCGCTCGCCTCGACCCGGATGTGCGGATGAATCCCATTCTGCTCAAGCCCAACTCCGACACGGGCAGCCAGGTCATCGTCAACGGCAAGGCCGTCGGCAATATGAAGGTCCTCGACTACATCCGCTACAAGCCGCAAGCCTTCGCCGCCGCCAAGGCATGCTACGATTCGCTGGCTGATGAATATGACGCGATTGTGCTGGAAGGCGCGGGCAGCCCGGCGGAAGTGAACCTCAAGCATCACGATATCGTCAACATGACAATGGCCAGCTACGCCCAGGCCCCCGTGCTACTCGTGGGCGACATCGATCGCGGTGGCGTGTTCGCATCGTTCGTCGGCACGATGGATGTTCTGGGCGAGGCAGAGCGCAAGATGACAGCCGGCTTCGTCATCAATCGCTTCCGGGGCGATGCGTCCCTGCTCGGGCCGGCGATCGATTACGTTCAGCAATACACGGGCAAGCCCACGTTCGGCATCGTGCCCTTCGTGAAGAATCTCGCCCTACCGGAAGAAGACTCCGTCGAGTTCAAGAGCGGCGCCCTGGACGCTGCCCCGTGCGCGGGCAAGCCTATCGACATCGCCGTGATCGATCTGCCCCACATCTCCAACTTCACCGACATCGACGCGCTCCGCATCGAGCCCGACGTCAACCTGCGGGTGGTCCGATCCGCCGGTGAGCTGGGCTCGCCGGACGCGGTGATCTTACCGGGCAGCAAGAACGTGTTGAAGGACCTAGCCTACCTGCAACAAAGCGGTCTGGCCGGCGCAGTGCAAGCCTTGGCCGCTGCCGGCAAGACTAGCATCGTCGGCATTTGCGGCGGGTATCAGATGCTGGGCGGCAAGATCGGCGATCCTCACGGCATCGAGTCCGATCACGGCCAGGCGGAAGGCATGGGATTGCTCGATATCCAGACAAGCTTGGCGAAGCACAAGACGCTCGCCCGCTGTGAGGCTACCCACCAGCCCACGGGCCTGGGGGTCTATGGCTACGAGATTCACCACGGCCAGACCGTATGTGGCGACGTCAGCGTCATGTTCCAGCTGGACGGTCAGGACCTTGGCGTCTCCGGCGATTCCGGGCGTGTGTGGGGCACGTACCTTCACGGCATCTTCGACGCCGACGAGTTCCGCCGCTGGTTCATCGACGGCCTGCGCGAGCGGCGCGGCCTTGATCCGCTCGGGGGCGTCGCAGCGATCTACGACATTGAAGCGGCATTGAACCGTCTGGCTGCCGTGTTGCGCGACAGCTTGGACATGAAAGCGATCTACGAATTGATGGGCCTTTGATGCGATTGGAATACCACATCCTGGCTGCGTTCACACTCGACCTAATCGTCGGCGACCCCAGATGGCTCCCACACCCGGTCCGACTGATGGGGCGTTTCGCACTGGCCCTGGAAAGGCCAACACGGGCAGTGTGCCGAAAGCCAATGCTTGCTGGAATGGTCACAGCGCTGGCAGTCATCGGCGTCTCCGCCGGCGTGGCCTGGGGACTGCTCTTCCTGGCCGAAACGATCCATCCGTGGGCGAAGACTGGCATGTCGGTATTCCTGATCTACACGTGCCTGGCCGCCAGGGACCTCGCCGCCCATAGCGGACGAGTCGGCAAGGCCCTTCGATCTGGCGACCTGCCCCAAGCGCAGCTCGCCGTCAGCATGATGGTCAGTCGGGACACCGACTGCCTCGATGAGGCCGGCGCAACGCGGGGCGCTATCGAATCTGTCGCAGAAAACATGGTTGATGGCGTCGCCGCACCATTGTTGTTCGCCATCGTTGCCGGGCCGGTCGGCGCGATCACCTTCAAAGCAATCAGCACCTTGGATTCAACATTCGGCTACAAGAACGAACAATATCGCCAGTTCGGCTGGGCGTCGGCAAGAATCGACGATGTCGCCAACTGGCTGCCAGCCCGACTGACCGCGCCGCTGATTGCGCTGGCGGCGATGTTCCTACGCTTTGGGCCACTCGCCGCGATGCGGTGTTGTCTGCGAGATCATGGCAAGCACGCCAGCCCCAACTCCGCCTGGGCGGAAGCCACTGTGGCCGGCGCTCTCGGTGTTCAACTCGGCGGACCAACACGATACGCCGGCGTGATGTCCGATCACCCAACGCTTGGCGATGCCCATGTCGAACTGTCGCCCAAACACATCGGCCAGGCCAATAGGCTGATGTACGTCACGACGATATTGCTGCTGGCGCTGGGCCTGGCGGCGCGATGGGCCTTCGTTGCCTACGCCTGGCCGAAAGGGGCGAGCGCATGACCGATCGAGCACGCATCCTTGTGTTCACCGGTGACGGCAAAGGCAAGACGACCGCTGCTTTGGGCATGGCCCTGCGCGCGTCGGGGCACGGGCTGCGGACGTTGATTCTCCAGTTCATTAAGAACGATACGACTACGGGAGAAGTGGCCGCCGTGGCCGCGATGGACATGGTGGACCTGCAGCAACACGGGTGTGGCTTCGTACCGAGGTTTGAATGCCCGGAACTGGCAGACCATCGACGGGCCGCCCAAATGGGCCTCGCCCAGGCAGCCCAGGCCATCGACTCCGACCGTTACGATCTGATCGTTCTGGACGAGATATGCGGCGCCATCACTACAGGACTGCTGGCCGAGGCGGACGTGCTGTCTCTCATTCGTTCTGCCAAACCTGGGACGCGCCTGGTTTTGACCGGGCGAAATGCCACCGATGCCATCATGGCTACAGCCGACACGGTGACCAACATGCAATGCGTCAAGCACGGCTTGGCCGAAGGGATCGCCGCTCAGACGGGGGTGGAACGATGAGGCGACATTGCGGCAGACTGGTCATCGCCGGCACGGGGAGCGGCGTCGGCAAGACCTCCATCACGTTGGGGATCGCCCGCGCTTTGCGCCGCCGCGGGATGACGGTCCAGCCCTTCAAAGTCGGGCCTGATTTCCTGGACCCCACCTATCTCGCGCTCGCCGCAGGCAGAGAGTGCTACAACCTTGATTCCTGGATGAGTGCCCACGGGTACGTCCAGTCACTCCTTGCCGACAAGACGGGCGATGCGGACATCACGATCATCGAAGGCGTTATGGGCCTGTTCGACGGAGCCGACCCGACCACGCTCGCCGGCTCGACAGCAGAGATCGCGATCTCGCTCGATGCGCCCACCCTCCTGATTGTCGGCGCTCACGGGGCTGCCCGTTCACTGGCGGCAATGGTGCACGGCTTTGCGACCTTTGAGCCCGGACTGAAGATTGCAGGCGTAATTGCCAACCGATGTGGCTCGGATCGACATCAGCAATGGCTCGCAGACGCCCTGGCCGCAGCGAAACAGCCGCCACTAATCGGAACCATCCCCCGCGACTCGCTGCCGCAGCTGCCCAGCCGGCATCTCGGCCTGGTTACCGCCGATAAGGCTACCTTGCCAGAGGACGTACTTGATGCACTGGCCGACGCCTGCGAAATGCATCTCGATATTGACGCCCTCATCGTCCTAGCTGACGAAGCATCACCCCGACCTGCAACACACCCGGGCCCCACGACTATCAATCCGTCACCGGTGCGCATTGGTGTGGCTTGCGATGAAGCATTCCATTTTGTTTACCCGGACAATCTCGAAACATTGCAAGACCTAGGTGCGGAGATCGTCCGCTTCTCACCGCTTGCCGATACCGCCCTGCCGACGGGCCTGGACGCACTCTATCTGCCCGGCGGCTACCCGGAAGAGCATGCCGCCGGCCTCAGCGCAAATGTGGCAATGCGGGAGAGCATCGCCGCCTTCGCCGCTACGGGGCGATGTGTTTACGCCGAGTGCGGCGGGTTGATGTATCTGGGCCGACAGATCGAAACGCTTGATCGGCACATTGTCCCGATGGTCGGCGTGGTCCCTATCGACACCCGCATGCTCGACCGCCGCAAGGCTTTGGGCTACGTCGAAGCTACTTTCAGCCAAGACTGCGTGTGGGGGCCAGCCTGTGACTCTCTGCGGGGACATGAATTCCATTACTCCGAAATCGTCGCCGACGACCTGGCCAGCCAAGGCTGGCAGCGATGCTATTCGATTCGTCGCAGCCGCACCGACGTAGTTGATTGCGAGGGCTTTGCTCGCGGAAACGTCTTGGCCAGTTACGTGCATCTGCACTGGGCCAGCTCGCCGCGGGCAGCGCGACACTTTCTTGACCGTTGCCGGGAGGCACTTACACCATGACTAACACCTGGACGCATCCATTGATGGCTGGCCTGCCGAAGCTCGGCGGCGACATAGAACGTCGCAGCCATGAGATCATCGCAGATCAATTGCGCGACAAGGACATCGATCCTGCCCATTGGCCTGTCGTCCGGCGTATGGTCCATGCGACGGCGGACGTGTCGTTCGCTGAAACGGTCAGGATTCATCCCCAAGCCATTGAAGCCGGGCTGGCTGCGCTCGCCCAAGGCAAGTGCATCATCTGCGACGTGCACATGCTTCAGATGGGCATTACGCGGACAGACAGCGACGTGCTTTGCGCGATCCGCGACCCGGACGTGATAGCCGTAGCCAAAGCGGCCGGCACGACCCGAGCCGTTGCGGCGATGGAACACTTTGCCGACCAGCTCGACGGCAGCATCGTCGCCATCGGCAACGCACCGACCGCCCTGTGGAAGATTATCGAGCTGGCAGCCACTCGCAACATCCGCCCCGCTCTGATCGTCGGCCTGCCGGTGGGGTTTGTTGGAGCGGCCGAGTCCAAGCAGGCCCTGCTGGAAAGCGACCTGTGCTACATCACCAACGTTGGCCCTCGCGGCGGCTCGCCCGTAGCCGCAGCAGCAGTCAACGCAATCGCGACACTGGCGAAGGATCAATAGCTCATGACAACACGAAGACAGGTTGCTCTCAGTTCAATTCTCGTGGCGGCACTCGTGATAGTGCCTGGCTGTATGAACACCAATGACACTTCAACCAGACCTGCCATCGTGCTCGTGGCGTTCGGCACATCTGTTCCTGAGGCGCGCGAGACATTCACTTACATTGACGCCGCGGCTCGGGCCCGTTATCCGGACCACAATATCCGGTGGGCTTTTACGTCCAGCTTCATTCGCGAGAAGCTGGCCAGACAAGGCATCGTCACCAAGAGCCTCGATGATGTCGTCGCCGAGCTTAGGACAGAGGGCATCGGAACGGCAATTTTTCAATCCCTCCACATCGCGCCAGGACAGGAATATCGAGAGATCGGAGCCGTCGACACGACCGGGATGGACATCGCCGTCGGAGATGCCCTGCTGACAAGCGATCTGGACATCGCGGACACAATCGCCGCCATTGCATCGAACATCGATCCGGACGCCGCCGTCGTGATCGTCGCCCACGGTAATGAACATCACCCCGAACTGAACGCACAGATCATCGCCTTCGCCAACGCCATCGAGAGCGACTACCCCAACGCCGTCGTCTGCAGCATAGAGGGCCAGCCCGGCACAGACGGCCTTGTGCAGGTGGCATCGCAGGCGATTGACGACACGCCCGTAACATTCATTCCCCTAATGATCGTGGCTGGTGATCACATCCAGAATGATGTCATTGGAAATGAGCCCGACTCGTGGAAAAACCGCATCGGTGCCGGCGCCGTCACTTGCGCCCCGTCGCTCGGATACAACGACGCAATTCTGGCAATCTACTTCCGCCACGTGGACAACGCGATGGCTCAGCTGGCTGAGTGAAGACATGCTCTTGATTCGACGCCATCTTGTCTGGCTGATGCTGACCGCAACTCTTGCTGCGGGGGTAGACGTATGCCTGGCTGAATCGATATCGGACGACGGGGCCACTGATACCGACGTCAGCAATATCGACACGTCTGCCGCTCCCGAGACGGCCGAGGCCAACAGCGCATCGGCCACCACACGCAAGAACTCCTCTGCCTATCGCAAGTGGAGGCGATCCCTACCGTTCTGGCCGGGCAAGCTCGTCTTGCTCGTGGAATTGAGCCTGAACATCAGCCTCGGTGTCATCATTGGACAAATGCTCGAAGCGGCCGGGCTGATTCGCTGGCTGTCGATCATCACGCTGCCGCTAACCAGCTTGGGGCGACTTCCCAAAGCGGCCGGCCCGCCCCTGCTGATGGCCTTCCAGTCCGGGGCAATCGCTAACAGCATGCTCGTTTCGTACCGCGACAACGGCCAGCTCAACCACCGTCACGTTTACACGTCCGTGCTGGTCGTCTCGTGTCTGTCCCTGTTCACCCGCCTGGTTAAGGTCATGGCACCGGTGAGTATCGTACTTGGCGGCGCGGCCACACTGGCGTTCTTTGCCGTTCGATTCGGTGCGATAGCAGTTGAAATACTGATGGTCCTGCTCATCTCGAGCCTAGTGGTGAGTCGATGGACTGACCGAGACAAGCCGACAGACGCGAAGCAAGGCCCGACAGAGCCCGTCAAGGCCAAACCCAGGCCGCCATTCTGGCAGACCGTCATGGGACGATCCGGCAAGACACTGAGACGGCTGGCGAAGTTCGTGATCCCCACTTTCGTGTTGATGACCACACTTGAGTACTTTCAGTTCTTTGACTGGCTGGCTGAGCAGATACCTGGCCTGTTCTCTCTGCCGTTTCTGCCGCCGGAAGCCTTGGTGATCATTCCTGCCCAGGCGACAAGCCTGATCAATGGAGCCGCCGCCGCTGGCATGGCTATCGAGAATGGTTCGCTCTCCCCGCAGCAAGGCGTGCTGACGCTCCTCGTAGGCTCCATCGCGACGGCGCCAATCCGCACCCTCAAACGCATACTCCGGACATACGTGTCCGTACTTGGCCCGCGAGCCGGAGTGCCCATGGCGATTAGCGCCCAGGTGCTGCGAGTACTATTCATGATCACTGGCATTCTACTGATAGTGATACTATGGCGATAACCGACCTCAACGCACACACTCCCGGCGACACTGGCCAGGCCTTGCCCGGCCACTTCTACGCCATCGGCATCGGGCCCGGCGCTGCGGACCTGTTGACCATCCGCGCAGCCGGGCTAATTGAATCCGCCGACGTCATCATCGCGCCTCGATCAGGCCGAGCCAGGACAAGCCTCGCGCTCGATGCCGTCCAACCCCTACTCAGTGGGCAGGAGATACTCGACCAGGTCTTTCCCATGCAGCGGGACACTGAGAAGACCGTCGCCTACTGGTCTTCCGTGGCCAAGTGCGCCGCTGAGCGATGCTGCGAAGGCAAAAGCGTCGTACAGATCACACTCGGCGACCCGTTGATCTACTCGACCAGTTGCTATCTCCTGGCAGAGCTCGACGGATTGATACCTGCCGAGAATGTGCATGTGGTACCCGGAATAAGCGCGTTCCAAGCCGCAGCCGGCCGGTTTGGCGATCCGCTGACGATTCAGGAAGATCGCATGCTACTCATGACCGCGACCGACCTGGCACGCGTCGCGGATGCACTCGATGCCTGCGAGACGCTCGTGCTCTACAAGGCCGGCAAGAAGATCACCGACCTGGCCAATCTGCTGGAGCAGCGAGGCCTGTTGGATCGCGCCCGCCTGGTGTGCTACGCCGAACAGGGCGAGCGGGAGTTCATCTCGCACAACCTGCGCGATGCCGCCGAAGGCAAGCACGGGTACATGGCGACGGTGATCGTGCATGTGGGCCGTAAACATTGGAACGAAGGACGCACCAGCGAGTAATGGCACTTCGAACGGGCATAACGACAGGCACCTGCGCCGCAGCCGCAGCCCACGCGGCCGCCTTGCTGCTAGCTGGCTCGCCTGCGCCGGAAGCCGTGCGCGTAGACCTGCCCAATGGGTCGACTATCGCCGTGCCGATCCACCGCGCCATGCTTCACGACGATTCCGCCGTCGCGGCCGTTCGTAAGGACGCTGGCGATGATCCCGATGTCACCGACGGGGCCGAAGTACTCGTCACGGTTCGCTTCGTTGAGGGAGGCGACATCACGTTCCTAGCCGGCGAGGGGGTCGGTATGGTCACCAAGCCTGGCCTGCAGATCCCGCCCAACGAGCCAGCCATCAATCCTGTTCCGCGAGAGATGATCGAAGCCGCCATTCGCAGTGTCATCGACAAGGCAGTCAGCGTCGAGATTGCCATCCCGGGCGGGCAAAAACTGGCGGAGAAGACGTTCAACCCCCGCCTGGGAATCGTCGGCGGATTGTCAATCCTTGGCACGACGGGCATCGTCCGCCCCTACTGTCGCAAAGCCCTCGGCGAGGCGATCCGTTGCGGGCTCAGCGTTGCCGACGCATGCGGAATCGGCACGCCCATTCTTGCACCGGGGAATATCGGAACTGCGGGCGCCCGGCGTCATTTCGTCGTCGCCGACGAGCAGATCATCGAAGTCAGCAACGCTTGGGATTTGGCGTTAGAGGCGATCGCCGGCCGTGACTTCAGGGCCATGCTGGTCGCGGGTCACCCCGGCAAGCTAGCGAAGCTCATTGATGGCCATTGGAACACGCACTCCAATGCCTCGCCCTCCGCTGCGCCGACCGTCCGGGATCTCCTGATGCAAGAATTCCGCATTGACCTGCCCGAGAGCGACACAGTCGAAGGGCTCTTTGCAGGGCTGAGCGCGACCGATCGCCGCCGCGCCGGAGACATGCTGGCCAATCACATCCGCCAAGCCGTGCAGGACGTATCCGGCATCGACATGCCAGTGGCCGTGTTACTCGTAAACATGGCTGGGCGGCTACTCGGAAAATCCGGAGACTTTGCCCCATGGCAACGCACAGAGACATAATGATCGTCGGCTGCGGGCCTGGCAGCGCCGAGTACGTCACTCCTGCCGCCGCCATCGCAGCTGAGAGCGCCGCAACACTTATTGGTGTCGATCGCCTGTTCGACTTGTTCCCACGGGCAAGGGGCAACCGAGTGGCCGTCACAGGCCACGTCGCGCCCGCCCTGGAGGCCATCGATGCCAGTCTCCCCGCTGGCCCGGTGGCTGTGCTGGTTAGTGGAGATACCGGCTTTCACAGCTTGGCCAGGCCCGTGATCCAGCACTTCGGCCTGAGCCGCTGCCAGCTAATCCCCGGCGTCAGTTCCCTGCAAGTCGCCTTCGCCAGACTTGGACTAGACTGGGCCGATGCCCGCATCATCAGCGCTCACGGCCGCACGCCCACCTGCTCAGCGGCCGACCTCGCCGGGGAAATGACCATCGCCGTACTCGCCGGCACGCCCCAGGCGATCACTTGGGCGGCGGGCATCGTGGCCTGTCTGGATACGACCCACGTGGCATTCTTGTGTGAAGACCTCACGCTCCCCGGTGAAGGCGTCCAGCAGGTCTCCGCGCAGGCCTTGACGATGGCGACGTCGGCATCCTTGAGCATCATCGTAATCGTCCATCGTGACATTCTGAAATCTCTGCCTTCACAAGGGAGCAGCTCATGAAAGTTCTATTCGTTGGCGCCGGCCCGGGCGACCCGGAGCTGCTAACCGTCAAAGCCCATCGCATATTGACCCAGGCCCGCTGCTGCATATGGGCAGGCTCGTTGGTCAACCCCGCTCTGCTGGAGCTCCTGCCAGCCAGCACGGACGTGCATGACTCGGCGGGCATGGACTTGCCAGCCATCATTGCCGTCATCAAGGACGCTCGTGATAAGGACATCGACGTGGTGCGACTCCACACAGGCGATCCTTCAATCTATGGCGCCATCGGTGAACAAATGGACGCGCTGGACGAGTTAGGCATTGACTACGAGGTCATCCCCGGCGTCAGTTCGTTCCAAGCTGCAGCAGCAACGCTCCGCACTGAGCTGACTGCCCCGGCGATATCCCAGACGATCATCCTCACGCGACTGGCTGGACGAACTCCCGTGCCTGACGCCCAAGCCATCGACAAGCTCGCCGCATCCCATGCCACGCTTTGTCTCTTCCTGTCCGTCGGCCAATTGGCCACAGTCACCGGCACGCTGGCCAAGCATTACGGGCCGGACTGTCCCATCGCCGTCGTGTATCGCGCCAGTTGGCCCGATGAACGCGTTGTCCGCGGCACGCTGGCTGACATCGCCGGACAGGTGCAGGTGGAAAACATCACGCGGACGGCGATGATCCTTGTGGGCCACGCACTGGTCAAACCGCTCAAGTACGCCTCGAGACTCTACGACCGGCAATTCACCCACGGCTATCGGGAAGGTGCGAGTGAATGAAGGTTGCTCTGATCACACTTTCCCAGCAAGGCGCCGCCCTGGCCGAGGCCTTGGCTATGGCCATGCCTCATTGCAGTTGCTATGTTCACCAAAGCGTCGATGCCTTGCCGACGGCGACCCGCTTCGAGCGCATCGTCACGCTGACATCAGAGGCATTCGGCTGTTACGAAGGCATCGTCTTCATCATGCCCTGCGGCGTGGCCACGCGCGCCATTGCACCACTGATAAGCCACAAGCTTACCGACCCCGCCATCGTCGTCGTTGACATTGCTGGCCGATGGGCGATCCCCCTGCTCAGCGGGCATGAAGGCGGCGCCAACGCGCTGGCCGCCGACGTGGCCAATATCCTCGGCGCCGAGCCGATCATCACCACGACTACCGAAGCGATAAAGACGATCGTCGCAGGCGTGGGGTGTCGTCGTGGCACGTCAGTCGAGCAGATCACCGCCGCACTCGAATCCGCCGTCGCCCGAGCGGACCTCGCGCTTTCCGACATCCGCCTGCTGGCGTCGGCCGACATCAAACGCGACGAGGCTGGCCTGCTCGAAGCAGCCAACCGATTGGCGATTCCCATACGGTTCATCGCCAGCGACGAAATACGTCACTCCACTCGAGAGTTCACTCGTTCAGACTTCGTTCAAGACAAAGTTAACCTGCCAGCCGTTGCAGAGCCCGCCGCTCTCCTGGCCGGCACGAGGACACGACTATTACTACCGAAACAGATATCCGAGAATGTGACCGTCGCCCTGGCGAGGGAAAACTGTATGTGGTCGGCATAGGCCCGGGTGGGGCGGAGCATCGCACCCGCAAGGCCGAGGCCGTCATCGCCGACAGCGACCTGATCGTCGGCTACACGCCCTACGTGGAGTCCATCGCGGACCTAATCGGCGACCGCGAGATCTTCACCTCCGGAATGCGCACGGAAATCACCCGGTGTCGGCTCGCCCTTGAGCGGGCCGTCGAAGGCGCCGCCGTATCACTGATTTCCTCCGGCGACGCGGGTATCTATGGCATGGCCGGTCTGGCAATGGAGATCGCCGCCGCGGAGGACCTCGACGTCACGATCGAAGTCATCCCGGGTGTCACCGCCGCAAATGCTGCCGCAGCCGTGCTGGGCGCGCCGCTAATGCTGGACTTCGCTGTCGTATCGCTGAGCGACCTGCTGGTAGATTGGGAAACGATTCGGGCGCGCCTAAAGGCCCTGGCCGGCGCCGACATGGTGACCGCCCTCTACAACCCCCGAAGCAAGAAGCGCGTGAAACAGTTGGATGAAGCTATAGCGATCTTCCGCGAACATCACCCAGGCAACACACCGGTGGGCGTCGTCACTGCCGCCGGCTGCGATGACCAACACGCCGTCATCACAGATCTGGACCACGTGCTTGAGCAGACCATCGGTATGCGCAGTCTCGTGATTATCGCCAACAGCGCCGGCAAGCTGCTTAATGGCCTGCTTGTGACCTCTCGGGGATATCAACTGTGATTCTGCTCATCGGCGGCACTCATGACACCGGCCCGCTGGCGATGCAACTTGCCCGCGCGGGTTACGACGTGCTAGTCTCGACCGCCACTGACACGCCGTTGGATGTTGGTGGACATCCGCGAATCTCGCGTCGCGCCGGCAGGCTGGATGAGCACGCAATGGTCACACTGATTCGTGAATACAACATCCGTGCGATCGTCGATGCGTCGCATCCCTACGCAGCTCAGATTCGCGCACTGACATCTCAAGTCGCCAACGCACTTCGATTGCCTTACCTCACATTCATTCGCCCCAGTACCCTCGACGCCGCGAGCCCCGTCGAATGGGCGGACGGCCATGTCCAGGCCGCCGCTTTGGCATTCGCCCACAACCGACCCGTGCTTCTAACGACGGGAGCGAACAATTTGCTGCCCTACGCCCAGCGTTCCGCCGAGACACACACGCCGCTATTCGTCCGCGTCCTGCCGATCGATGACTCACTGGCCGCATGCCAACGGGCGAGCATCGACCGCAACCATGTAATCGCAGCCCGAGGGCCGTTCAGCGTTGCCGAGAATCGCCGACACCTGC
>SDBV01002985.1_pt1 | contig 25231 bp, 20 predicted proteins | sample 2277081 | NCBI WGS metagenome assembly SDBV01 (sample SAMN10402039, study PRJNA504765) | marine sediment metagenome | isolation source: marine sediment core GS10_PC15, 223 cmbsf | place: Arctic Ocean: Southern Knipovich Ridge | collected 2010 | reverse complement strand
GGACGATTTCAGGAGCTCAGCAAGTAACGAACTTAAGGGTCGCAGAAAAAAGTGCTCAATGGGATAACGTCAAACAGCTTATATGTCATCCTGGTTGAAATTTACAAAAGTGTCGTACACCCCGTCAAAGGGAGTGACTAAGGTAAGTCGGGAAATACTTATTTGTAATATGGAGCGGCAAGCTGGTACAGAAGACTATGTTAGTCAAACCATCGAAAACGAGAACCAATTCATTCAGTTATACAAAGTTCCAGTCAATTCGGAAATTGAGAACTATACAAAATCACTGAAAGCCAATAACATAAAAATTAATTATTGCTGTACCGACTCACCAGAAGACATCTCAACATTATTCGAATATGGGGTTGATTTTGTTTTAGTAAATGAGTTGGGCAAAATAATGAATGCGATGGAATCCCAAGGCTCTACCAAATAGTTGATGCGGGTCCGGACAAAGAATGTCAAAAAACTTCAAATACCCATAAAATAACTTGTCGCTAATATCATCACGCTAAAATCCGTAGGCTTAATGTTTGTTTATATCTATAAAAGTATCGTATTCAAATGCTCTTTGCAAGTAGCTCATTCGCCTATAGATTTTTAGCGATTGTTAGAGTGCGTTTTTCTATTGTTTCAATATGAAAACGCCGTTTTGAGCTGTGCCTACCCAGATATTATTATCACTGTCGGTCTCAATAGTTGTAATCTTGTCACCGAAAAAAATTCCTTCAGGAGCTTCTTCCCAGGAATTCCCGTTGTAAACGTGAAGGACATATGAGTTATCCTTTATGCTGGCTGCCCAACAATAATTTCGTCTGTCGGCTTTTATAGCAGTAAAGAGAGTAACCCTAAATGACATAAAATCCGCATCCAACTTATTCCAGGTGTTATTTCTAAACTCAAACAAGGTATTATAGTATATGCCTGATGAAGACAATGAAAAATCCTCAACAAGGTAAATTATACCTGCTGGACCAACAGTAAATACGGTAACATAATAAAAAGTCCCATTTTCGTTACCCAGACATTCCAATAAATCATCAGAAATACGATAGACATTTGTATTGCCTACTTTTCCCGAAGTTTTAATGTATATAGAACCATTGTGGTCGATTCCAATATCAGCAATGACATGCTGGTTTAATATTGAATTATCCGGAGTAAACAGGCTAAACTTTTTGCCATCATAAACAATTAATCCTCCCAAATCATGAGCACAACTGGAAAACCAAACCCGCCCATCTAATCCAACTTCAACGTTGCTTATATAATCTCTTGGTAAATCGGAATTAGCTTTAGTATACCAGGTAATCCCATTTTTCGAAAGATGTCCAAGACCTCCACCATTGGTACCGATCCATAATGTTTCATCTCCCGCAATAGAAATATCAAGGATTGGAAAATCAAGAGTATAAGTCTTCTCCTCACTACCATTTTTGTAGTAATAAAGCTCCTTGCCAGAAGCTATCCATGTGTTACCTTTATAGTTTGGCTCCATGCAAGTAATGGGTTTCCCTTCGAGCATGCGGCCGGTGATCTCAAAACTTACTTCCGGAGAATAGTCTTTGAGCGTATATTCTTTTCTGATCAGAGGATTGTCTTCGGTGATAAGGGGATCGTCCTTCTCACAGGAGCAGTTTAGAATTAGAGGTAAGATAAAAACCAGTGAGACTTTCAAATACTTACCAATGTTTTTCTCTGTTTTCATGGTAATACTTGTATTTCCTTGTTATACTAAAATTACGCAATCCTTTAGAGATAAGTATATTAATAGTCGAAAAAAATAAAAATGCACTCTATCATCACAACAATGGGATATGTCTCATTGCCACGCTATTAATTAAGCAAGAAAGCGCCAAAAATCACTTGATATGCCATCCTCGTGTCGCTGAAGCTTTAGCTGAGACACAAGCGGCTACCCTCGGTCGCCAAATTTCCGATGGTACGACACAAGGGCGATGTATGAATAAAAACCCCCCTTCATGGCATTTAAGGTTGTTTAACTTTTAGTGGAGGATTTAAAACAAAAATGTTAAAACAAATCATTTTACTACCGACATGACAAACCAAGCCATCAATTGGGTAAAAGCTCAGCAATCAATGACCCCTGACAAGCCTTTCTTTGTTTATTTTGCTACCGGTGCTGTCCATGCTCCACACCATGTTTCTAAAGAATGGTCCGACAAGTATAAAGGTCAGTTTGATAAGGGATGGGATGCTATTAGGGAAGAAACGGTTAAGAAAATGAAGGGAATGGGAATTATTCCTGAGAACACAAACTTAGCGCCTAAGCCTGAAGACATTAAGGACTGGGATAAATTATCAGATAATAAAAGAAAATTATTTGCACGTCAGGCGGAGGTATTTGCCGGATTTATGGAAATGACGGATTACGAAGTTGGTAGATTAATGGATGCTATTGAAGAAATTGGCGAATTGGACAATACCCTATTTATATTTATTGCTGGTGATAATGGTACCAGCGCTGAAGGTGGAATGGTAGGTATGTACAATGAAATGACCTACTTCAATTATGTAGAAGAAAAAGTAGAAGATATTCTTCCGTTAATGGATAATTGGGGTAACGAAAGCACATTTCCTCATATGGCTGCCGGTTGGGCAGTTGCTTTTGATGCTCCTTTTACCTGGACTAAACAAGTTGCATCAGATTTCGGAGGTACTCGTAATGGAATGATTGTACACTACCCGGATCGGATTAAAGAAAAAAATGGAATACGTACTCAGTTCTCTCATGCAATTGATATTGCGCCAACAGTTTTAGAAGTTGCTGGTTTACCTGAGCCTAAAGTAGTCAATGGTGTGCCCCAAACACCTATTGAAGGTACTAGCTTTGCATATTCATTTAGAGATTCTCAAGCGGGAGAAAGACACACCATTCAATATTTTGAAATGTTTGGTAATCGAGCCCTATATTATAATGGATGGTTTGCTCGAACAATACACAGAGCTCCTTGGGAAATGGGCAACTTTCCTCCACTTGAAACGGACGTTTGGGATCTATACAACACACGTGAAGATTTTAGTTTGACCAATAACCTGGCTACCAAATATCCCGAAAAATTAGAAGAAATGAAGAGTCTCTTCATGTGGCAAGCACAAAAATACCATGTTCTTCCAATAGATGACCGGGTAGTTGAAAGAACAAATGCCGCAATTGCAGGACGTCCTGATATCATGGCAGGAAGAACATCCTTAACTTTATATGAAGGTATGGAAGGAATGATGGAAAATACGTTCATCAACATTAAGAATAAATCATTTTCAATTACTGCTACCTTGAATATTCCAAAAGGAGGCGCTAATGGTGTAATTATGTCTCAAGGTGGTCGTTTTGGCGGATGGTCATTGTATATGAAAAAAGGCAAACCGGAATTTACCTACAATTTCCTTGGTCTTGAAAGGTATGTGGTTTCAAGTTCAGCTAAACTTGCTGAAGGACCTGTAACTGTAAAGCTTGATTTTGTTTACGATGGTGACGGACTTGGAAAGGGAGGTAAAGCGACTATTTTAGTGAATGAAAAAGCTGTTGCAAATGCACGTGTAGATAAAACGCAACCAAATATCTTCTCAGCAGACGAAACTGCCGATGTTGGGCTTGACAACCAAACACCAGTTGCATTAGGAATTGGTTATGGTCCTGAAGAAACAAAATTTACAGGTAAGATTGATAAAGTCATAGTAGAAGTGAAATAAAAAAAATGAGGTTCTCCTGTTAATTTAATGGAACTCGTTAAACTTTCAATTAATCAAAAAAATAAACCAATTTCTATATATTGAATATATATTGTATGATTTTACTTTGTGTTCTCTGTGTAAATCTCTGTGTTCTTTGTGGTTAGATTACTTAAAATTAATTAACCACAATGGACACAAAGAAAAAGGCACAAAGGGCGCAATGAAATATGCGTAAAATAAAATGTATTTCTTCCCATTAAATTCGTGGTAGAACCAAAAATGATTTTGCCTTAAACCATTCATGGAAAAGGTTGGGTATCACTTTTTAGATTAAACAGTACAATAAAGCCATTCTTTGATCAAACATGAAAGTTGAATGATATCTAATTAGTGAAGTAATTTGCAATTAATCAGTTATATTTAATAATAAACCTCAGATTAAAAAAAATGAAAAAATTAGCTTATGCACTTTTGTTATTGCCGATTATTGTTAGCTGCAATAGTAATAACTCAGAAAAAAATATTGCCCTGATTGAGAAATATGTTCAATCAGTAGAGCAATTGGATTACAACACGATGGCATCCCTATTGGATGACAACTATTTTGGTTACGGCCCTTCTTATGGTGATTCCATTGGAAAAGTTCAAGCTGTAGAGAACTGGAAAGATAATGTGGAAAACCTGTATGAAAGCATTAAATACAAGCGATCAAGAAATGTTGGAGTAACAATTACAACAGGGGATAATCAGGGTGAATGGGTATCCAATTGGGGAGAACTTCATATTGTTTACAAAAATGGCAAGGGGGAAGTGACCATCTGGGCCAACACGACCTACCAAATTGAAAATGGCAAAATTGTAAAAAGTTACACGTTTTACAATGAAGCGGATGCCCTAAGCCAATTGGGCTATGTTTTTATTAATCCCAATGACCTTTAAAATAAAGAAAATGAAAAGAATAAAATCAATATTGATAGTGATTGTTTTGTCCGTATGGTTCAATCAATTATATGCTCAGGGCGCTCCTGCTACTCCAACCACCACCATTGCAAAAGGCTTGGGACTTTATGTATTTCCATCAAACAACCAGGATCAGGCAACACAGGATGCAGATGAAATGGCTTGCTATAAATGGGCAATGGAACAAACCGGAGTTGATCCGATCAATCCTCCCGAAATCAAGGCAGAAGAAGTAGATCGATCGGTAGATGGAACAGCTGTGAGAGGAGCCGCAGGTGGAGCCGCTGCAGGCGCTGCAATTGGCGCTATTGCCGGAGATGCAGGTAAAGGAGCAGCCATTGGAGCTGTTGTTGGAGGATTAAGGGGGAGAAGAGCCAAAGTAGTAGGGGATGAAATGGAACAACAGGCCAACAACCAGGCCGCAGCCGCTCTGACACAGGAAATGATGGATAATTTCAATAAAGCGTTCTCTGCTTGTCTGGAGGGCAAGGGTTATACGGTAAAATAGTTATTCCTACTCAGAGTCACATTTTATGGACTCATAGCTTCCACTAAAAAGTCATTACCATGTATTTGCTCAATATCCTCTACGAAAACTCTAAGAAGGGAGAAAGTATTGAACCGCTGATTATATATATCTCATAGTCCGGTTTGGATTAAAAATGGGCATGGACATAGCAAGAGGGCCGGAGGACTGCGCAATTTATATTGTAGTTGGTAGTTCATGGCTAAAATAAAAGTATATTAGAAAAAATAAAGATGTCGAGAGGCCACTAAATTTTTCGGAAAACGATAATTATAAAAGATAAACGATGAGAAAGTATTTACTGATCCTTACATTTCTATTTGTAAGCATGGAATCACAGTCGCAAGTATTGATTTCACTATTGCTGGGTGATAAATTAAACTCAGATGGCCTGGAGTTTGGTCTGGAAGGTGGATTCAATTGGACAAACATATCCGGAATGGAAACCAATGATTTTGCAAGAAAATGGAACCTGGGTTTTTATTTCGATATAAGAATGAAAAACCAATGGTCGTTCTATACCGGTGTTTTGGTAAAATCTAATATGGGAGTTGATAAACTTACCGACAACGACCTTGATTTTCTCAAGGCTACGATCTATAAAGATTTCGATGACCCTAACCAGCGGGCCGAAGGTGATTACAGCCAAAAAATGAATTATTTTTTAGTGCCGGCTTTGGCAAAATATACCTTTAAAAATAATATATATGCTGAAGCCGGACCTCAATTTGGCCTGATGTACAAAGCGTGGATAGAATTCGAATCAGATATTGAGGGTAAAGAAGCAATAATTAAGGAAAACAATAAAGATAAGATAAACAGGATAGATGCAGGGATAATGGGTGGTCTGGGTTATAAGTTCCGGAAAGGTCCGGGATGGACCATAGGAGCTAAATATTATTATGGATTTGTAGATGTTTATAAAGAAAAGGCAGGAACCAAAAACAGTTCGATATTTTTGAAACTGAACATACCCATAGGTGCGGGGGATAAAACAGAAAAAAATAAAAAAGGATAAACGATCGCAGGCAACAATCTAGCTTACAAATTCATGAAGACCAATTACAAAATTTCGTTGTCGGCAATAGTAGTATTTTTATTGCTGTCACAGCTTAGCTATTCGCAATAAGCCTCAAAAAAAGTAAAATCAAAACACCAGATCTATACAGACAGCCTGAAGCAGGTAAAATACGATTATTCATTCCCGGTTTAATATTTCAGATTAGCTCAGCCAAACATACAACATGATCGTAATAAGTGACAACACGGCCAATTGAAGTCGCCAATCTGAAAGCCCTGTAAACGATTCAATTCTTTTAGAGTAATCAATTGTGGTTTTTTCAAGCTTTTCCGGGGCAGTTTTTTTTGTAAATACAGAAACTGTGAAAAGTACGATAGTTAAAAAAATTGTTGCCCACAAACCACGATAACCAAAATTCAAAGTCAATTTATAATGAAGAAATGGGAATAGCTTTTGTCCTGCTTCGGCTCCCATAAATTGGTCAACCACAAATAGAGTAGCAAGCAATACCCCTACAAGCACAGAAACTTTTGCGGCTGACAGGGTTATTTTTTTGCTTATTATCCCAAAGAATATTGCCGGAAAAACAGGCACGACAAGATAAGCAGAGATGGTTTGCAGGTATTTATACAAACCTTCCTCATTTTTATACACCATATATGCGGCAGCAATTCCAAGTAATGTCGCTACCATAATGACTACCCGTCCAAAAAATACCTGTTTTTTTTCTGAAAGGCCAGGACGGAATTCAATGATAAAATCGCGAACAACCAAGGTAGAAACAGAGTTTAATACGGCGATCAATGATGTGATTAGGGCGGCAACAAGTGAAGCCAGCACAAGACCCCGCAGCCCGGTTGGCAATAAATTGTTTAGCAGCAGGATAAATGTATTCCTGCTCTCATCACCTTCCAATCCGGGGAACAGGGCAAAGGCAATGACGCCTGGAAGCGCAAAAATAAATATTGGGAAAAGCTTCAAAAACACGGCGAACATAGCTCCCCACCGCGCCTGCTTTAGGTTTGGCGCCGATAAGGTGCGTTGTACATTTACCTGGTCAATTCCCCAATAGAATATGCCTGCATAAAATGCCGTGGCAAGAATTCCCCAAAAGGGATACACCGCATCGTCATACGGTTTTGCAATGGTCATGGCCTCGGGAACTTTTTCCATCAATCCACCCCAGCCGCCAACTTTATCAAGTCCGATCACCAGCATAATGATCATACCCCCAATCATGATGACTGCCTGAATCGTGTCCGTATATGCCACGGCTGTAAACCCTCCAATCATGGTAAATACGGCTACAACAACACCCACATAAAAAACAGTCGTCATAATGTTCCAACCGAGTAAACTATTCAATACCAATGCCCCGGCGAACAGCGTAAAAGCCAGCTTGGTCATTACACTTATGATGAGCATAAGTCCGGAAAAAAATGTCCGCGCCTGCTTGTTATACCTGATTTCCAGAAACTCAGGAATCGTAAATATTTTATTCTTAATATAATATGGGAAAAGCAGTGCACATGCAAAACCAAGCGTGATGGCGGTGGTCAGCTCTACAGATCCTGCCGAAAGACCATATCGGTATGAATCCCCTGATAATCCTACTAAATGTTCTGCGCCAATATTCGTAGCAAACAACGAAGCCCCGATTATTGGCCAGGTCATCTTACGGCCACCGAGAAAAAAGTTTGCACTACTTTGACCGGCTTTGGCTCTTCGGGCCATGTAGAGTCCTACCGATAAGCTGCCTAAAAGTACAAATGAACCAATAAACCAATCTAAAATGCTAAGTGAAATATTCAATTTACTATGGATTTAAAAATGAAATAGCTTTACTCGATAAAAATATTATATAATTCACAAGCATCGAAATATCAATATTCACCACCGCCCTGGTAATTTGATCAGTGATATTTCGAACTTTTGGATTAGTTAATTGAGATTATAATTGTTAGAAATAAAACTATATATAATTACTTCATCTCCAATAGCTTCTCCATCCTTTTGATGGTTTCAATCATGGAGCGTATCGTATGATAATTAATTTTCCAATTGTGGCTCATGTGTGACCAGACCGGCTCACCTTGCCGGGTAAGCAATGGCAACCATTCCCCGACTTCATGATTGATCATTTTATCAAATACAAAACGATGGACATTCATGTACACCGGCCAATATTTTTCAACGTCCAGCACCAGGCTTCCCTGGGTCAGCGCAATAAGCATTTCAGCATTTTGCCAGAATTCTTTTTCCCGGTCATACACACTTCCGGAATGTGATCCTTCTACATATACCCCTCCATACTCCCAATCAATTCCATGAGCCATGGCGTGATCATATTGCTTTTGAATGATCGCTTTATATTTTCCGATAGGAATATCCAACACATCCAAAGCATGCATCAGCAACCAGGCAAATTCTACATTGTGGCCATAGCTGGTATTATCTTCAGACTGACCCTTTGAGCCGTCCTCAGTAAATCGATCCCACCCCCAGACGATATCAAATTTGATTTGAGGAGCCACTTTCCAATCTGCGAAAAATTGTGGTACCCCGGTTCGATATTTAGGATGTAGAATCTTATCTATGATCAATTCGATCATTTCCGTGAGCTTTCGTCGATGTACTAGCCGGCCGGAACATTCGTAAAGTGAGGTAAATGCCTCCATCAGGTGCATGTGGATATCCAGTGTTTTTCGATCTCCTCCGGCGGCTCCCGGTCCTTTCAGTTCCCAATTACGCTCAAACATTTCAAAGTACCCGCCAAAGTGTGAATCGACACAATATTTCTGGATCAGGTCAAACACTTTTTCAGCATATTCTATGCCTCGTAAATCTCCGGTTGCCAGGGTGTATTCGCTCAGGCTATACATGGCAAAGCTATGTCCGTACAGTATTTTCTCATCAATCTTTACTTTTCCTTTCCGATCAGTCAGCCAGTAGAATCCCCCGTGAACCGAGTCCCACATGTTTTCAATCAGAAAATCTACACCCTGGCGCGCCAAATCAGCGCTTTTCTCACCTCCGTATCCATTCCGATAAGCGGAGGAATACACATAAATGCTTCTTGCCTGACCAAGCATAGATTTTTCATCCTCGCCGGTATCGAGGCCGTCCTTATCAAAATGGGTGATATATCCGCCATTTTTTTTATCCAAAGTGCGGTCAAACCAAAAGGGAAGAAGTTCATTATTCAAATGATCTTCACATTCCTTTTTGCAGGCTAGAATTTGTGATTTAATGTCTTGCATTTTAATGTATAATTAAAGGTGTTGTACGATGTATAAAGTTGTAATTTGCTTGAAAATTAGGTATAAATCCATTCTCAATCAACCTTTCTTAAGATAGACCTTTCTTTAGCGAAATAGAATTTATTTCTAAATAAATACGGATGGAATTTGCAATCGGGCTAGTTCAGTTTGAGGAAAACCAAACAAGGTAAAAAAACAAAATGCCCGAAGAAAAGCAGGCATTTCGTTAAGGTTCTATAGAATTTATGGTTCTACTGTTATTTTAATGGAAACATTTGATGTAAGAGACGGAAGACCGAAGTCAGGAGTCAGAAGAAGAGACTTCTTGAAAAACAACTATTAATGTTTTGAAAACCAGCTTTGGACTTTTTACTCATTTTAGCTTCGGTCTCCGGTCTTCCGACTTCTGACATTATTTATGATCTTCCATTAAATCCAGGGTAGAACCGAATTTATAAAGCAGAGATAATTTTATATTCTAAAATTTTTCAGAAATAGTGGACACTGGAATGATTGGGCTCTCAATCACTTCTATATTATTTGATTTCTTCATGGCAATATTGGATGTTGAATAAATCAATGTAAATGGGATCAAAAAGAACGTAATCACAATATATGCCACTCCAACTAATCTTCTTTTTCCGGCATACAGACCTAAAGTTTCTGCCATCCATATTGGGATATTTCTAATTGATTTTATAGGGAACAAGACAAACACTCCAAATAGGTTGAATAGCAAATGGCAAATAGCAACCGCTAAAGCGGCTTCATTTTGAGAGATAGCAGCAATAAGTGCTGTCACGGTTGTTCCGATATTTGCTCCCATCAAAAATGGAAATGCTTTTCGTAGACTTATTTTATCTGTAGCAACAAGGGGAACAATAAGTGAAGTAGTCACAGAACTCGATTGTACAGCGGCAGTAATTCCTGTTCCCCAGGCCAGCGATTTCAATGGATTTCCAAAAACATATTTATCGAGGTTTTTCTGAGTTTTACCAATAAGTATTTTCTTTAGTGAAACAGAAAAGGCCCTTAACGAGATAAATAAAGCGCCGATGGAAACCGGTATTACTAAAGCTGCGTTTGCTCCTAACAGGCTTATGATTGCTTTAGCGGTAGGTTTCACTGTTACCCCCAGCAAACTAAACATTTTAGTACTTTCTGTACCTTCAGAATAAAAGACATGAGCAATCGCCGAACCTACGGAGGATAATGCCCCGGTAAAGTATTCGATTGGAAATAGAATAGCTACAACGATAAGATTAAAAAAATCATGCACTGTAGCGCTGCTTATGGCCTTTTGAAATTCCGCTTTTTTTGGAATATGTCCGAGAGCAACAATTGTACTGGTAACACTGGTGCCAATGTTTGCGCCCATAATCATGGGGATAGCATTTTGAAGCGTCAAGGAACCGGAAGCAACAATAGCAACGATCATTGAGGTTGTGGTGGAACTGCTCTGTACGAGGGCAGTTGCAAGCAGGCCAACGAATAATCCAACGAATGGATTCGAGGTAAGGGTGATGATTTGTTCGGCAATGTCTTTGCCTATTAACTTGAATCCTCCACTCATTAAATTGAGGGAAACAAGAAATACAAACATAACGGCTACCAACAAAAGCACCCTTTTGGTGATGTTAATAAGTTGAGATTGTCCTTTATTTATATTTAGCATGATTAGAATTTATAATGAGAGTTCGAATTGAAGTCTGTAAATGTGTGTTACCGGTTTATCTTGTTCATACCGAAGGCTAAAATCAGTTTGAACCTTTATGCTATGCCCTACAATGTATTTTGATAAAGCAAAGGTATATTCTGTCAGATTTGTAAAAGAAGATCCTTCTTGAGGCCTCACCTGTGTATACCTGGCTGCCAGTTCATAATTCTTTTTAAACAGATAACCTGATTGAGCATTGAAGGCCGTTCCTGTATAGTAGTCATTCACAAAATCGTTGAATTGCTCGATAGACTGACTCGAATAGTTGTAAACCTTCCGGTCTACATATTCTGTCATCATGGAAAAGCCCCGATACTTAAACATTGCATCGCCAATCCATGACCTTAAGTTGGCTTTATTATCGGTTAGCGATCCTTTTTGGCCTCTGGATTTTACAGCATTTTCGTTGTAATCAAAAGTAAGTCCGATGGACAGCTTAGGCATGGATTCCCGTTCCAGGTCGGAACCTTTGTAATCTCCTTTATTGGTGAAATTCCCAAATGGCAAATATTCAAGTCGGGCCGAATAGTCAAGCCCTTCGTTAATGGGAGATGGATTATCCTGAAAAATACTCAAGCCTTCGCCTCGTGAAACGGATACTGCCTCTCTTATCACTCCCTTACCAGCCTGGAAATGATGCATCAGCCAAAAACCAATATCCCTGTCCAGGGTAAATTTTGAGTTGAGTAAGGAGCGATCCACGAATTGGAGGTTCTGAGAAGAAATTACGCGTTCCCTGTTTCCTCTGAGCTTGGTTTGTCCAGCCCACAAAACGAAATTGTGGTAGAAATTCCATTTCAATACAGCATCAAGAACTTGAGCTCCTATCACATCGATTTCTACTTTGTACCCGAGTTTTGGTGTAAACAGATGACCATCAGACTTTAGCCTCACTCTTCTGAAATACAATTCCTTTTCAGTACTAGCCCCTGCCTCTTGCAATTGTGATACATCAAATCGGGTTTGAATCCTTCCTCCATATTTGAATTTAAAAGAGGTTTTTCCATTATCAATTGTGATTTCCCTTTTGGGAAGACTGTTTTTTATATTCGAATTTTTCTTTTTCTCCTTTATAATATTTTCACTGGATAATGATTTGTCGCCATCATCTGTCTGCTGGTTTTTATTGAAAGGAATGAGAGAGCTCGAATCTGTATGGATGTTTTCTTGCGCCGATCCCACATTGAAAAAGAAGGTCAGCACCACCACAATGATCAGAGGTATGCGATAAGGGTAATTTTTAGGCACCAGTTAAATAATTGATTACGATGCAAATAAGTACTATTGCTATAAACAGTACATGTTCAAAATGTTAATATTATATTAATTAAATCATTTAATATTAAGTATTTGTTATGTGATTTTTGATAATGAGTTGCTGCCTGAGATGGAATTTTTTAAACATGTTGATATTTGTTTGTTTTTGGAGGAAAATGAAAATAACCCCATCAATAATCAGGTAACATTTACATAACATACAAACTCCCGGATTTTGTTAGAACTTCCTTAAAAAAAATTAAGTGGTAGAAATAGGTGAAGTATATTTATAATATTAGAATAATTTCAGAGCGGGATAATCATAAGGAGTGGTTTATTTTAATATTAAACCATATCTTCATTTTTTCATACATGCTGTTACTCATAATCCCATTTCATCAATGAAAAATTTTATATTAAAACTATCCTTAATGGATGTGCTAAAGCAATCGAATAGTTGGAAGATCCTTATCGGAGGAATATTAATCATGTTGCTATCCGCCAGTTGTGACCTGAATAAAAAAAGCCAAAATACTTATCTTGATGAGGCCCTGCAAAAGGCTCCGGATGCTTTTTTTGAACGCGCCTTAGTCGGCCCACAAAATGATGGCACTTATATTGTTGCGACCACCCAGCGTATTGATCCTGCAGGGAAAAATATCATTTTCGAAGGGAGGCCCGTTGCTCTCGCTTTAAATCCGGATGAAACTATTTTAGCTGTAAAAAACATGAAAGACATGGTCTTCATGGATGCAGCGTCCGGGAAAATCTCTCAAACCCTGAAAATACCGAAAGGTGGAAATACCTTCACTGGAATCCTTTGGAGCGATCATGGAGAAAAAGTATGGACTACTGACACAAAAGGCAAGTTGCGTTCTGCAAAAAAGCAAGAGGATGGAAGCTTTGATTGGGAAGATGAAATTTTAATGCCCGGCCCGGATAAAAGTGATGCAGACGGCGCCTATCCGGGAGGAATTGCATTGGATGAAAGTAAACAATTGATATATGTTACGCTCAACCGAAATAACACATTGGGCATTGTTGATCTGAATACAAATGCGGTGATAGGGCAAATTCCTGTAGGAATTGCGCCGTATGATGTGGTACTTTCCGGCGATAAAGCCTATGTCAGTAATTGGGGTGGACGAAGACCTAAAGAAGGAGACACAACAGGACCAACTTCCGGAAGTTTGGCGGTAATAGATCCTGAAACCGGCATTGCATCATCCGGAACTATTTCAGTAATCGATTTATCAACACCTAAGGTAATTACAGAAATTGAAGTCGGCCTCCACCCATCTGCGATGGCGCTGTCACCGGATCAATCAAATTTATATGTGGCGAACACAAATAGCGATAATATTTCTGTGATCGACACAAATACGGATGAAGTAGTTCGGGAACTGAACACTAAGCCAATGGATAATTTGCCATTGGGAAGTGCGCCAAATGGGCTGAATATTTCACCTGATGGCTTAACCCTGTATGTCGCTAATGGGGGAAACAATGTATTGGCCGTAATAGACCTGACTTCAGGAAGTATATCCGGATTGATTCCAACAGGATGGTACCCCGGGGCGGTGGCTTTGAATAAAAAAGGAGACCAACTGTTTGTCGCCAACATCAAAGGAGTTGGAAGTAAGCGTGGAGGATCAAAAGATGTACGGGAAAGAATCCGGAAATATTCGGGTATGCAATCCTCAGATGCTATCGAGAAGGGATTTAATTCCCATGAGCATCTTGGTTCGGTTTCTTTTATCCCTGTCCCGGATAGCAAAACCCTGGAACAATATACCATGAGATCGGCTTTGAATATGCGTTTACCAAAAATCAACCAATCACTCCATATGGAGCAAGTTGAGGAGAAAATAGTGCCGGTGCCTACTAAGCCGGGTGAGCGATCAGTTTTCAAACACGTACTGTATATTATCAAAGAAAACAGAACCTATGATCAAATATTAGGAGATATGCCACAGGGAAATGGCGAACCTGAACTGTGTTTTTTCGGGCGCAATGTTACCCCTAACCATCATAAGCTGGCCGAAGATTTTGTTTTGCTTGACAATACCTATTGCAATGGTGTGCTGAGCGCCGATGGACATCAGTGGACCGATGAGGGAAATGTAACGGATTACCTCGAAAAAAGCTTTGGAGGATTTGAGCGCAGCTATCCTTATGATGGTGATGACGCACTCGCATATGCTGCTTCAGGATTTATTTGGGATTATGTGCTACGGGCAAATCTAAGCTTCAGAAATTACGGGGAATTTGTTGGAGCTAAAATATCTCCTTCCTCAGCAACCTGGACAGATAATTACAATGATTTTAAGGTAGGGACAAATAGTATAAAGATTCAGGCAATCCCTCAACTTCATACGCTTGAGCCCTACACCTGCCCAACGTACATCGGATTCCCCGGCACCGTTCAGGATGTATACCGGGCAGGAGAATTTATCAAAGAACTTGAAGGCTATGAAGAATCTGGTGATTTACCCAATTTCATGATTATGCTATTGCCAAATGATCACACAGTTGCTACCCGCGAAGGATTCCCAACACCGAGAGCAGCTGTCGCAGACAACGACCTGGCTTTGGGTCAGATCGTGGAGGCAGTCAGCAAAAGTAAATTTTGGAAAGAGACGGCAATATTTGTAGTGGAGGATGATCCACAGGCAGGATTAGATCATGTTGATGGCCGGCGGACAGTTGCTTTTTGCATAAGCCCATACACCAAACGTGGAGAAGTAATTAGCACACATTATAATCAAAATAGCATCTTGCGCACCATGGAGCTCATTCTCGGTCTACCACCCATGAATCAATTCGATATGGCTGCTACACCGATGACAGATTGTTTTACAGACAAACCGGATTTCGCTCCATATATTGCTCAAATAAACGAAGTTCCATTGGACGAAATGAATCCATCTTTGTCATCACTAAATAAAACAAGCAAGCAATATTTCTATGCTAATGAATCCATGAAAATGCCATTGGATGATATTGACAAAGCAGATGAGGGTTTGTTTAATCGTATTTTATGGCATGCGGCAAAAGGGTATCATGTTCCATACCCGGAATTGGCAAGAGCTGATAAATAAAATAGCCTGAGAAATTGTTTTTTTTAAACAGCAATATGCATTAGTTCCAAAGAGAAAATTATTTTTCAGTAAAGAACTATCAGTCAGTCTGTTAACGATTTTTTGTAAGAAAAAGTAAAATAAATGGTATTATTAGGTTACTTTTTATAACTATTCTGGAATATACCTATGAATTTTGCTGACATTAGTGCGATGTTAGTAAGGTTTTTAGTCAACTTTTTTAGTCATCTGTGTTCATTTTTTGTATAAAAGGGCTGGTAAAACAGCCCTTTTTTTTATAGCCTAAAAGAAGAAATAATTTACTGCTTGAACCAAGCCGGCAACCAATAGAATTCCGCCAATAACCTTGCTCACATAATCGTTCAGATTGGTCGTATGTTTTTTGATATATTCGCTTAAATAGCAATATAGACCAAGAATAATAAATTTTCCAGCTGAAGCACCGGCAAGAAATAATATCAGGTACCATGATTCAAATATTCTTAATTCAATTTAAATTCGTAATATGTGAAATCCTTCGCAATGGCTTCAATCCCCTCTGTATTTTTATTAAGGTGATATAGTAAATTTTAAAATGGGTTTGTTATGATTTATAAACCATTTTCAACTATTATTTCCAAATAAATTAATACAAGACAATTGGATTTTTTTATCTTGGCGATCCATTTCTTTTTAGTGATTAAATAGAAATGTCAGCTGTAATCTATAAGCTAATGAGTAATATATTTTCGGATCGAATTTCAGACGTACCCAAGTCCTTTATCAGGGAGATCTTAAAAGTTGCCGTAGATGAGGAAGTGATTTCCTTTGCCGGTGGATTGCCAAACCGCGATCTTTTTCCCGTTGAAGAATTAAAGCTGGCCACGGAATTGGTATTTGAGAAAACCGGACCTACAGCTTTGCAATATAGCAACTCGGAAGGCTTAATGGAACTCAGAAATTTTATCTCCGACAGATACAGACAAAAATTTGACCTCACTATTCCTGTAGAAAATATATTGATTACCAGTGGTTCTCAGCAGGGATTGGATCTTTTGGGAAAAACATTCTTGAATGAAGGAGATGATATTATCATTGAGGAGCCTGGATACCTGGGCGCAATCCAGGCTTTTTCGGTATATAAAGCAAGATTTAATCCTGTTAAAGTCCATGAGGAAGGGATGGATATTGAAGCTTTGCAGCATGTTTTTCCGGGTAGAAATCCAAAGCTGATTTATACGGTACCAAATTTTCAAAATCCATCCGGAATCAGTTATACTGAAGAAAACAGGGAACAGGTAGCAGATATACTCAAGGGTAGAAATATATTTCTGATAGAAGATGATCCCTATGGAGATTTGAGATATACCGGGAAGTCAAAATCCAGTTTTAAACAGATATTACCAGAAAAGACCATAATGCTGGGTTCATTTTCGAAAACTGTTGTCCCGGGGTTTCGCTTAGGCTGGATTGTGGCGCCCAATGATATTTATGAGAAATTATTGATTGCCAAGCAGGCTTCTGATTTACATACAAATCAATTTGCTCAATGCGTGCTTGCAGAGTATTTGGCGATGGGAAAATTTGATGCGCATGTTGATAGAATAAAGGAGGTTTACAACAATCAACGAAAAGCAATGATCAGTGGCATAAAAAAACATTTTCCCTTAGGAGTGCACTACACACTACCTGAAGGCGGGATGTTTTTATGGGTAACCTTGCCTCATAATATTTCTTCCATGAAACTCTTCAATATTGCTATCGAAAACAAGGTGGCATTTGTTCCCGGTCATCCATTTTATATTGGTAAAAATGAGACTAATACCTTAAGGCTCAATTTTTCGAGTGTGGATGAAGCAACTATTGAACTGGGTATGTCAAGACTGGGTAAAGCGCTGAAAGGGTTGCTGGTGGAGAACTAAATCAGATTCCTTATAAAAAAATGCGTGTAAAAAAAGCCCTGATGCAGATCAAGGCTTTTTTTGTAAAATATTAGGTGTACTGCTAAAATCTACTCTGTGTGTCATGTTTTTGAACGTAGATGCTTCTATTGGCAATTTTTTGATCGCGCCTGATATGAGCTCGTTCTCTTCTGGTAACAACTCCATCTGCTAAGGCCAGGTGTTTTTCTTTTTGAATGTGCTTTTGTTGTCGCTTCAATCGTTTGGCTTCTTTCCTGGTCAGCTCGCCATTACCAACACCCTGCGCTATTCGTACAGTTTGTTTTGCCTGAATTTTGCCTGTTTTTAGGGTTGATTGAGCTGTTGCAAAAAGGGCCAAACCAAATACGAATCCGAATATTAATATTAACTTTTTCATTTTCTTTAACATTAAGGTTAATTATTTTGTTTCATTTTGGAACTTAGAGTTAATAGACATAAAATGGTTTAACAGCTAGTTGTAATTTTTTCTGAAAAAGTCTTTATTCTTGCCTTATATGTTGAGAATCAGCAATGAAAAACCATCTTTATAGATTATCTTTCGATTAAACTTTATTCAAATACCAATGTCACAACTTTTTCAATTCAGGTTATCATCCGGAATTTCCAGATTCATATTCTTTCTATGTTATACCATTATAGTAAGTTACGATGTAGGATTTGCTCAAGATGCAAAAGCACAGACTATTGCAGATTCTACCAAAGTAATTGCAGTTGTTCCTTTGGCTAACATTGGTACAGAAACAGAAACTACGCTTGTCAAGATTCGTGAGATCAAAGATAAGATCAAACCTACAAGTAAAGAGCTCCAATTAGATACATTGATCCCTAAAAAATTGGAAATAGTTGAAAAGTTAAAAAAGGATCTGGATCTGGAGGAAATTGGGAGAATGAATCTCAGGCAAGCGGAAGGTCTGAAAAATGATATCAACCAAATACGAATTCAATTGGAGGGCTGGAGAAGCTCAATGACCAAAAAAACTGAGGAAATAAACGCATTGAAATTGGATTTTGGAGAACATAGAACAAAATGGGAAGAAACTCAAAAGCTGGAGCGTGAAGAGAAGCTTCCTCAACAAGTTACAGAACGCATCCAGACAAACCTAAAAGAAATAAATACACTTTATAAGGAGCTGACAAAACGGAACAATGCTTTATTGACAAAGCAGGATGAATTGACAGGCGCCATGATATTCCTGGATGAAGTCCTGAATGCGATCACCAAAACAGAGCAGTCATTACGCACTCAAATTTTCACAATAGACAGTCCGCCGATCTGGCAAATATTTAGCGCTGAACAAGATACAATACCTTTTGAAATAAGGGTAGAAGAGATTATAACTCGTCAAAACAGTGATTTTAAAAATTTCCGGGAAAACTATCGGGAGCATATCTATTACCATATTCTCTTTTTTATTGTTCTTCTTATTTTATCATTCTATCTGAAAATTGACGTAGCCAAATGGTCTGATGAGAAAAAAGATGAAACTATAAAATCTTCTCTTCATGTTATTTCAAAGCCATTCTCAGCCTCATTATTAGTTTCACTGTTAGCAACTGGATTGTTTTATAGTGGAGCTCCGGATGATGTGCTCAATTATTATTATGCTTTATTAGTCGTGCCTATTCTAACGATCGTACCTGGTTTAATTCCAGCCATCAATAAAAAGTATTTTTACTTTGTAGGCGGTATTTTTCTTGTGTCTCAATTGGCAGATTTCTTCTCTAGTCTGGTAATATTAGAAAGGTCAATATTATTGTTTTTTGATGTTATGACAATAATTTTGGCCTTCACCTTGTTAAGGCAAAAGCAGGAAATAAGGGAGAAAAGTCCAAATGTAAATTGGGGGTTTACATTTGCAATATTGCGTTTAAGTATTTTCCTGCTAAGTATAGCTGCATTAGCAAATATCATAGGAAATACAACATTGTCAAATGTGGTATCTGATGGTTCCCTGGTTATGATTTATGGGGGTATTATCATATATGCAAGCGCAATTGTCTTAAAAGGTCTTTTAGCTTTGTTTATCCAGCTCGACACGATTTCGCGGTTGAACATGATCCAAAACTATTCAGATGAGGTTAAAAAGAGGATTTTTCAATTTATCAGATGGGCAGCAGTGATTTACTGGCTTTACATTACTCTTACTGCGTTTAAAATTTATGTACCCATTATTGATTGGATCGAAGGCGTGCTTACAAAAAATTGGAGCAGCGATCCCGATGCAACATTTACAATTGGAAAAATATTTATATTTTTTATTACGCTATGGATATCAATGGCCGTTTCAAGGTTTGTTAGATTCATTTTACAAGATGAAATATTTACTCACTTTGAAATGCCCCGAGGTGTGCCCGGGGCCATTTCAATGCTGGTGAAACTAATTCTTATGACCCTTGGATTCATTCTTGCATTTGCAGCAGCAGATATTCCCTTTAATAATTTAGCCATCATTTTTGGCGCACTAGGTGTTGGTATCGGATTTGGTTTACAAAATATAATCAACAACCTGGTGTCAGGCCTGATATTGGCATTCGAAAGGCCCATTCAGACGGGTGATATTATACAAATTGCAAATATAAACCTGATGGGTGAGGTCAAGGAAATTGGAATCAGGGCAAGCACGGTACGCACATTCGACGGCGCGGAAGTGATTGTTCCCAATGGGAATCTGATCTCCAATGAAATGATTAACTGGACTTTATCTGATTCTCGCAAAAGACAGGAAATTATTGTTGGTGTGGCTTATGGTACAGATACAGGCAAGGTGTTAGAAATATTAAAGAAAGTAGTTCCAGAACAAGATAATGTACTTAAAAACCCCAGCCCATTCATTATCTTTACTGGATTTGGAGATAGTTCCCTGGATTTCAGGGTACTTTTCTGGACGCTTTTTGATAATGGCCTGGGAACCAAAAGCGCTGTTGGAATAGCTATTGATGAAGCCTTTAAGAAAGAGGGCATCCAAATTCCATTCCCACAAAGTGATCTTCATTTACGTTCGGTAAGTGATACTGTAGATTTTCAAATGGAAAAGAAATCCACAAACGCTACTAGTCAAAAAGAAAGAGGAGCCAAATCATCGGCGGATACAAAAAAAAGTTAAAAGTAATTAAATTTCTACCTCAAAAAGTAAAAACATGATGTCGGGTAAAAGAAAAATAATTGAATTTTTAAATAAGCTATCCTGGTCATTGGTTATATGGATTTTTGCAGCTGTCCTGTTTGGTTTAATTAGAGTTTGGGGTGTAGAGTCTCTACCTGCATTTGAAAGGGTGCTCCCTTTCGACGCCAAGATGTTTTTTATCCAATTAATGGTGTTGGGTATTGCTGTTGGTATTCCTTTTGGTATTATGGATTATGCCCTGGATACGGACCGATTGAGAAAACTTTCCTACTGGAAAATTATTGGTATCAAAAGTATAGTGCAGTTGTTCATTGCAATTTTTGCACTAGGCGCTTTAGTTTTTTCAAATAATCAATTAGACGAAATGAAACTTAGCCTTATGAGTTTTGTTTTTTCAAAGACGTCATTTGTATGGGTTATTTATACCGGCATTGTGAGTTTTTTCATTTATTTTCTTCAGGTTGTAAAGACTAAAATTGGTGACAGAATAATGATTAATCTCATTCTTGGAAAATATCACAATCCCATGGTAGAAACGCGGATATTCATGTTCCTGGATATGAAAGACTCCACGACTCATGCTGAAAATCTTGGTCATATTAAGTTTAGTTCGCTAATTCAGGATAGTCTGAATGACCTTACTTCAGCAATTATCGAGCATAAAGTGGAAGTATATCAATACGTAGGGGACGAAGCGGTACTCACGTGGAATCTGAAAGATGGATTTGACAATGCGAATTGCTTACAGGTTTATTATACCTTTATGAATACCCTGAAAAGCCGGAAAATGTATTATGAAAATAAGTTTGGTTTTGTTCCGTTTTTCAAGGCCGGAGTGCATCTTGGTGAAGTGACGGTTTCGGAAGTTGGTATCATAAAAAGAGAAATAGCCTATCATAGCGATGTGCTCAATACTGCTGCAAGAATCCAGGGAAAGTGCAACGAATTTAAATCTGAGCTACTAATTTCTGAAAAGTTAAAGACAGATCTGGAAGATCAAAAATTCTTCCATTTTGAGCATATCGGTGGTATTTCATTAAAAGGAAAACAGCAATTGGTAAATATTTATAAAGTCAGTTTGAATTGATTCCGATGGGTTTGCGACAAAATCCCCTTTTTACCCCTAAATCCCCTGCTGCGCTTCGCTAAAGCTACGCGGCATCGAAGAAGGGAACCTCCAAAAAGTTTGCTTTTTTGGCTCCCTTGCCGGACAGGTCTCAATAATTATCTCATCCATGTCCTGATGCATCTGCTCAATCCCATTTCATTACTCTTTTTTCCTCAGGTAAATATCTCCATTCACTGATTGAATGGAGATCGGAACACCTCCACCATTAATTGTTCCCTCAATATTGAACATATTCATGTTTGCGATTACCGGCATAGTTGCAGAAGCATTTTTATCAACATCAATTTCCCAATCCGTGTATGCCTCGCCATTTACCGTGTGAAGTTGTAAATCCGCAGCCACATTTTTTGGTAGTGTGACATCCACATAACCGTTGACGGAAAGAAAAGAATTTGGCTTATCCGGGGTTATTTTGCTAAATACAACCTCAACATTGCCATTGGTGGCATTGGCTACTACAGGTCCAGACACATTGCTCATCTTTATTTGAGAGTTTAGAGCCATTATTTCTATTTCACCATAATGATTTTCAATGCTGTATGTAGTCTCTATTTGGGCATGGATATCATTAACCTCCAACTTGGCCTTATTTGGGATGTAAAATATATATGCATTTTTTCTGGCATTGTTGGATATTTGTAAGACACTGAAATGATCCCCATCCTTTTCTACTACAAGCCCAATTCCTGTATTATCAGCGGCATCAGCAGTAAGTGGCTTTAGTCCGGCGGCGCGCTCTGGAGCTTGCTTCTTTTTCCCTGTAGGGGTATCAACAAATTCTCCGGAGAAATCAGTGGTGATCCTAATCTCATCCTTGTCGTGACCGATGATCTGAACACTTTCTGATCCTACCATAATTTCTATATTAGAATCCGGACTATTTTTCAATTCCACTTTATATTCATTTTGTGCCAGAATTATTTGCCCGGACAAAACCAAAATCAAACTTATAGCTAACTTTTTCATATCTCTATTTATTTTAATTCTTAACTTATAACTACCACCTATTACAACAACCTACCTATTCCCTCGGCTGCTTTTTGCTTGACAACCTTCATTTGATTTTCTTCCTGCATCATTTCCTGAAGTTTTGGCAAGGCTCTTTTTTCATCCAATCGTACCAGCATATCGATCAACTTAATTTGCAACAATGGATCAGTTTGGTTTGTCATTCCGTTTATAAATGCTTTTCTCACTTTGTCGTGATTCCCAAATTTGAATAAGGCCTCAGCAGCAGCATTTTTCACATTGGCATTGTCATCATTGTTGAATGTGTTGATGAGCGCATCTAAAATTTCATCATTGGCGCTATCCAGTTTTTTAATTTCATAGGTAGCCATAATGCGTTCACTTGCCGATTCTTTTCTCAATTGCGAAAGTGTAACTAAATTTTTCATTTCATTGATATCCTGTCTCAATCCTGCGACGTCCTGCTTGCCTCCATTCTGATTTCCAATCAACCATCCTGCCAGCACACCAACAACGAGCAAAGAAAATCCGGCGGCTATCCGCGCTGTCCATGAAAAGGTATTAAGCATATTCCCTTGATCTAGCGATACTATTTTTGGCCCCTCAGACTCAAATTCCAATTCCTGATCTGTGGACTCCTCTGCCAGAGCATTCATCATGGCAAACAATTCAGCATCTGCCTTTAGCTCATTTGGCAGCTCAATATCTGTATTCAAAGCTCGTCGCAAGGAATTTTCTTCTTCAAGACTAGTTTCTCCAGCGTAGTATTTTTCAAGGATTGCTATTATTTTATCTGGTTTCATAGTTTCTGATTTTTAAATAATTGCCCTTTACATTTTTCCTGGCTCTCGACAGATTTACCCGTATGGCATTTACATTCATGCCTGTCACTTCTTCAATTTCATCATAAGAATAATGCTCAATATCTCTCATATGTATAATTATCCTTTGCTGTTCCGGCAATGTGCTGAATAATTTCAACATCAGTTCCTTAAGGTTATCAAAAGAAACCATACTAAATGGAGTGATGTTTTCTCTTCCGATTTCCGGCTCCTTAATTTCTACCATGTGCTTATTTTTCATGCTTTTAAGTTTGTCAAGACAAAAGTTCTTCATGACTTTCATAGCATATGCTTCGGGACTTTTTAAATCCTCAATGATTTCCTTATTTCCCCAAAGCTTCATGTAAACTTCCTGAAGCGCGTCTTCTGCGTCTTCGTGATTCCGGAGCATTGTTTTGGCGAACCGGAACAACTTATCCTTTACAGGGATCAACTCTTTTTTAAAGGCCTCAATTTCCATTTCATTAATATAGACGACCCTTTGCTAATTTCATTACAGCGACGGGCATAATTTTAAAAAATCACAACATAATCTCCAGAAATGCATACTGAATAGTAGAATATGGACGAGGGTATAAAGTGTGAGGATGGAAAAAAATGTTATATAAACAAAAAGATGGGTGGAGCAATCTGCTCCACCCATCTTTTTGTTTTATCCCTAAGCGCTGTTTATTAAACCAGGCGATATTATTTGTGATTATAAACATTTGGATATTTATCCAAAACCAACCCCTAAACCCTCCAAGGCGCCTACGCTAAAGCTTCAGCGACAGCGTGGAGGGGAATGTGACTCTGCAAACAAATAAAATCATCACATTTAAATACCGTCTGCTTAATATATAGTTGCGCGTTTTAGCGCGGTACATTTGCTCATGATAGTTAACTTAGGCTTTGGCAACATGCAATTGGCTTTCGGATAGGTAAAGTTTTTCCAATCCCTTTAATATACCTGGAGCAATATTAAACTTATACATTAAATACATCATTGGGATCATCAAGCTGTTTTTCGGGGTCATTTTCATGTGCATATAGGCCTCCGATTGATCCTCTCCTAAAGGACGAACCCCCATGGTAGCCTGAGCGCTTTTTACCGGCATCGAGCTATCATAAATATCCACTGTATAATGCGAACCCTCTTCCCATTCTAAAACTCGTTCCTGAATATAATTTCCATCATTAAAATCGCATTGCCTTGTTGCGCCAACTTCACAAGTAGCAGTTCCTTCCGTAAAATGCGATCCTTTCAGCATTGGATGAAAGCGATGGATATTTGAATAGTCACCCAAATAAGCCCATATTGCTTCTGCCGGGGCATTGATTGTTCTTTTTACTTGAATTTTCATGGTAAATACATTTAAAGGTTAATTATTGATTTTTACTAATTTATTTAGACTACATAATGCAGGAGATAATTAATGACACTTATAATCAGGTAGAAATCACGTCATTGACATAGGAGATGTATTTATTGTTCCAAAATATAATTGCCTATGCCATTAGAACAATTCTATTGAATGTCAATGACTTACATTCAAAATGGACAAATTCATGAATTGTATTCGCTAGCCAGATTTGTTTATATAAGGGCACCTCTATTAATTCGTTTTGGAATACCAACGCAGGTATTTTTTTCAGAAACAAGACGTCAAAAACGGAGTTTAGCATCGCTAAATGAGTATTTTGATAACGCTGTAGCTGGAAAAAAG
>SDBV01002984.1_pt1 | contig 25232 bp, 21 predicted proteins | sample 2277081 | NCBI WGS metagenome assembly SDBV01 (sample SAMN10402039, study PRJNA504765) | marine sediment metagenome | isolation source: marine sediment core GS10_PC15, 223 cmbsf | place: Arctic Ocean: Southern Knipovich Ridge | collected 2010 | reverse complement strand
CTTCAACGTCCCGTCGCTCGTAACCATCAGGTTATCCGGCTTGATATCCCTGTGCGGCGTCACCCCTTTCGAACGGGAGTGCTCCATGCCGTAACAGAACTGTATAGACCAGCTTAACGCCTGTTTGAGTGGAACAGGGCCTTTAAGATAATGGGTAAGGGTGTTCCTTCCCTGGCCGTCGGGGGCGACGAACTCGCACACAACAAAGAGGCGACTGTCAAATTCATTAACAAATTGAGCCTTCACAATGTAAGGGTGCCTTCCAATATTTATCCAAGCCATTGCCTCTCTTTTGAAACTGTCTGTAATTTCTTTTACGGTAAGATACTTTTCTTGATATGTTTTGAAAGCTAAAACCATTTTATCCTTATGGCTTAGGCATATATACACTACTCCCATTCCGGATTGCCCTTCTCCGCCTAAGATGTTGCATATTTCATACTCCCCGCCTATCCGGTCGCCGATTTTGTATTCTTTCCCTTTCATCCTAGTAGCGGCAGGTTCAGGTTCTTTATTCTCTTTCTTACGGAAGCCGCCGAATATCCCCATGGGTTACCTCCCTTTCCCAATATTCGTAATAATTATACCTCTTTCAGGCGATAAATATTCGTCATTCCGATTCCTTTAATATCCTTCTCCGTAGGCCCTGTGAAGTTGTGCTTTTTACTCTCTTTCCCCAGCTTATTGTAAGTTTCTTCAGTAATAGCTATGCCGTTTTCCTCTGCATATTTCTCCATTCGGGAGGCGAGGTTCACAGTCTTGCCGAAGGCGGTGTACTCAAATCTTTTTTCGTAACCTATGTTGCCTACTGCAACGGGACCGGAATGAATGCCTATGCGGACTGGAAGCTTGTCGAGTTTTTGTTTTTTAATCATTTTAGGCCAATTTGTGATTATCTCCACAGCGGCCTGAAGCGCTTTATCGGCCCAATCCCCTTTTTCCGAAATTGATTGATCAACACCAAGCGGCTGACAGAATATCGCCATCACCGCATCGCCAATGAACTTGGTTCCGTGGCCTCCGTGCTCATGGATTTTGGTATCCACAAATTCGAAGAATGGAATGATTAATTGCTGTACCTCGGCGGATTCCATTTTAGCCGTAGTTTCCGTAAAACCGGCAACATCCAGAAATAGAATGGAGGCGTATTTATAATCTACGCCAATGTTAAGGTCTTTGTCGGAGTCTATTCTTGTTAAGAAATCCTCAGCCACGGGCGCCGAAAAGAATCTCTCCAATACCCACTTCATTTTCTTCCCTCTTTTTTCCAGAGTTATGTTCTTTTTTCCAAGAAGAATTGTGTGGATAATGGCCGAGATAATAGTAGCCTTTTGCATATCCCTGTTTTTATCAAGCTGATTTGGATTTTTCCGGTTGTCTATGTATAAAAATCCTTCCACCGTTGGTTCGTGGCTTCCGGGCGATGGCGTGAAATAGGGGACGATTATGGCCGAGGTTAACCCTATCTCGGAAATACTCGCGGTATGGTTTGCTTCCGATAAGCCCTCGGCTCCAATAAAAAAACACCCCTTTTCCAAAGCTTGATTCAAGAGCGATGTGCTGGGTGGTTCTTTCGTCGGACCTGAACGGTTAAATGCGGCGATAGAATTGAAACGATCGTTTGTATATTCGTAAACTCCGCAAAACCCAGCCGCCTTGATGTTTTCTATTACGAACGCGAGCATCCTTTTTATCGCATCGGAGGATGATTCCATAAGCGATATTTCCCGGAGGAGACGGTAATAACTATATGATTCAACCTCGGTTTGATGTGCTGCGTAATCTTCCAGTTCTTGATCTATACGCGAGAAACCCGATTTGACTATTTCCTGAGGTATTGAAACCATATCCCCGAATTCAATCTCTGGGGAGATTTGCTCTACTTTCCCTTCATAAAGGAATTTTTTACTGGAATGCTCGAACAGATTGATCGAATCGGAAATATTGCCGGTTTTTTCTACAGGAACAAAATGGATGATATCCTGAGGCTGGAGGTTATGTCCATCTTTTCCGACTGGCTTGCCGTTTACGAAAGTGCCCTTGTTGGAACGTGCACCTGGGATTTTTTCACTCTTACTAGCCCATGTCGGCGGATCCATGGGACAACCATCGAAAATATGCCAACCTTCGTTTACCTTTCGAATGTTGCATTGAATACGGCTGAGCAGTCTATCAGCGTCTCTTTTCAATATAAGGTGGGCGTCAGACAGGGAGCCGATGACCCATAGGTCACGTTCTGCCAGATTTATTGATTGCTCGGTTCCCCATGCGTCAATGAAATTTACCTTCAATACACTCCCGCTCCTTTCCTAATTATTCGACAGGTGGGCTTTATTGTCAATAAATATAATGTTTTTTTATAAAGGCCAATGTATTAATAAACTACTTAACCCGCCAGCTGAATATGTTGCATGAGTTCCGCAATAGACACCTTCATTTCTTCCATTTGTTCCAACGCTAACGGCACGTCGTACACATCGAAATTTCTATCTGGTGGTCCCATATCAAGAGACTTCATGTTTTGTACTGCCGTTTGGTTCGGAAAAAGCCCTTTTGCCTTAGATAGGTTTGTGTTAAAACCTGGCGTAAATTGATCTTTCAAGGCCTTAAACACAATCGTTAAAGCCATCACAGCTTGCATCTCACCCTCAAGTCCACGCATTGAACCATATTTCTTGGTTTTTTCATGGACCTGACTCACCTGCTGCTCCAACTTGTTCAGCTCTTGTACAAGCTGTTGCACTGAATCTTTGTCTACCATATCAACCCCCCTTGTTCCATTTAGCTATGGATTTCGAATTTACTACCGATAACGCCGCCCGGCTTGAAAAATTCGTCATCGCTAATAGATTGAGCCGCTTGTTGGTTCGGCACGGAGTATTCCTGTTCTTTTTTGCTACCGAAAATATTAGACAGCCAGCCTTTTACATTCTTTGCCATGGTACTTTCTCCCTTGACCGCTTCCAAGGCAACCTTTGCCCCATCCCTCCGTTTCTTTCCCATACTGTCATCCTTGATCTTCCTTCATCCGTATTCGCATAACCCCATTCCCTCCAATCATGTCCTTTTAAGTAGCACATTATCTTTCCAAACATATTGAACTCCTCCTTTTAAGGTATTCAGAACACCCACTCATACAGCTTATACATTGCAAATACGAAACCGATTATTAACGCCAACGAAAAAAGTCCTTTAATGATACGAATGTATTCAGGCTCAGGAGGAGGCCTGTCTGGAAGTGGACTTCCTGAATCCAAGTTCAATGGATTAGGACTTGTCATATTCGATCCCCTATCGTATGACTTTCCTTTCCTCAGCATCATCGAAGCAAACCATACTGCGGGGTGGACGAGAAACGCACGGGATACCAACCGGAGCGCTGGGTATTGCTCGAGTTTTCTTGCCAAGGGCGGAGAAATCTTGTAATAAAACTGAACTATGCGAACGCTCATTAAGTTATTCAATAGGTACTGATCTCGAAATTTTCTTAGAAGTATCAAGTCTGGATGATCCCTGTCACCAATAGTTGCAGTTGCAATGTAACATCCGTCAGAATCCTTATCGACACTCCTTATCTCTTTATTGCCTTGTAGTATAGCTTTTATTCTCTCCAGTCTTATTTTAACAGTTCCTACAAATAGCACACCATCCAGTATTTGTTCGTCAATAGGGTCGGCATTGTTCCCCAGTGTTCTTGTACTTGTAATGGCTTTTTTATCCTTGCAAAACTCCTTGGCCTTTGCCACAAATTTGTTGCATTTGGGAATGAGAAGTTTTCCGATAAAGTTTTCCAATAGAATCGGGTATAATGGCACTTTGAGCGATGGAGCATGCGGGTGGTAAGTTACGGAAAATGGATTTTCCCTCAAAAGCACGAAGTGATTGTGTATCCACTCTAAGTGCTTAACTGCTTCATCAATTAAACCTATAAGTTCGTCTGTGTTGTTGCATTCTACCTTAAGATATTCAAACTCTCTAAAGTGTTCATGTCTCATGATATAGATTTCCCACTCTTCAGGAATTCTAATAGGACTTGTCATATTTAGTTTCTTCCCTAATCGTTTGTAATGAAGAAATATTTATTTTACACTTGGATTGCCCCTAAAGAAACATGCATTTGTAGACATCGCATGACCACCAGCTTTCTGCCATCTTGATCCCCTATCGTATTACTTTCTTTCTAACGTTTTATAAACGTTTGCACGGGTTCGATGTGCCCATGTATGTTTGGGTTCCAGTTCAATTGCACGATTGCAATCTTCAATGGCCTTTTCAAAATATTTTATATGTAAAACTCTTTTTGAGCGCCACCGAAAAGGCATCAACACACTCCGCTTTTTAGGTTTAGAGGAAGATGTTCCCTATGTTTGATATAGGGTAATTCATGCGTATGTTTGAACAGAGCACATTGAGCTGCATCTGGGCTAATGAAATCATCATTTAGTCTATAGGCTCTGGCCTTACAGCCTCCAAGACATCGTTTCTTTGCCTCACAACCCCTACATTCTTCTATATTATCAGGCGTTGATTCTCTTATCTCTCTTAATACATCAGATTCTAAAAAGACAGATTGGATATTATCCTTTCTTATATTACCGATTACACAATCCCTTAAAATCACACATGGAACTATATCACCATCCGGTTTTACAGAAATCATCCTATTACCAAGGCCACATGAATTGCTACAAGGCTTGTCGAAAACAGGGAGAAGGCTAATTTGATCCAAATCATGCAAGCTGTTCATCTGATTTTTGTATTCTCCCATACTTGGGAATAAACCTTTACTGGCTCTTCCTTCCACATTTAATAAACTTGCTATGCAAGGGATTCCAGTGGCATTCGCAAACTCCATCATGACATCAACTTCTCCAATGTTTTGTTTCATAATTATCATTCTGGTAGTAACTGGCAGCCCATGTTCTTTGCATAGTTTGATTGCTTTAAGCGCTTTATCGTAGTCGCCTTTAACGCCACGTATTTGTTCATATGTTTTCTTGTTTATTCCATCCAAACTTATCTGGATGTTATTTATTCTCATTTCCTTAAGTTCAAGCACTAATTTATCATCTAAGAGGGTACCGTTTGTTGCAATTATTATGTTTAGACCGACCCCTGAAGCATACCTTGCTATCTCAATAAAATCCTTCCTCATTAAAGGTTCGCCACCACTAAAAGCGATTGTTTTAACTTGCGCTTCATTTAAATCATCAATGAATTTTAATACATCTCGGGTAGTTAGTTCTTTATCGCATGGTTTGCCAGCGTCAGCCAAACAATGCATGCATTTTTGATTGCATGCTAATGTTAATTCTAAGATTACCATCTCAAGTGAAGTCCCAGAATTATTGTCACTTGCTTTTTTAGAATATAAGTATTCAGTTGTTACATCTTTTAATTCAACCAAAGTATCTTTTTCTGGCTGACCACTTATCACCATACCGGCAGAGTTCAACATCCTCGTTTCATTTTCCGGCTGACCGCTTATCACCATACCGGCAGAATTCAACATCTTTTTATTTAAGGATGCTTTTGTCGAGGTTTCTTTCTGTGAAAATTGCTTATTATCATTAACATAATTTATGGCCTCAATTAAATCTTCATCGTATATTTCTTTAATTTCTAAAGTTTCTGTAGATACCATTATTATTCACTCCCATTGGAATTTTATTTCCTGCTCTTTTATTAAACTTTGAACTAAGACTAGCTCCTTTTCTACTTTCATACGCACCGTATTCAAATAAAGAAAATCATAACATGCATACTAATGAATTTATAAATACCACCCCCTCCTTAAAAAACAATATAAACACGTAATCTGTCATAATCAGGCCCAACTTCTTGTCATTAGAAAAGCTTTCTTTACCTCATTATTTTTTTAGCGCCTTATGAACGTTTTTACGGGTTCGATATGCCCATGTGTGTTTAGGTTCCAGTTCAATTGCACGATTACAATCTTCAATGGCCTTCTTGTAATCTTTAAAACGATAATGTATATCCGCACGACGAGCATAGGAGTCGGCAAAACCAGGATTGATTTTTATGGCTTTATTGCTTTCTTCCAGAGCTTTATCGTAGTTACCCATAGTCATGTAGGAACCTGAGCTGTTATGCCATGGGAAGTCGTAATTCAGATCGACTCTCTTTGCAAGTTCATAATTAGCAAGAGCCGTTTCATGGTTACCCAACTTTGAATGACAATTACCACGGTTATTTAAAACCCGGGCAACCATTTCAGGGCTAATCTCATCAATTATGCGTGCAATTATCCGATTATAGTAAGTAATAGCTTCCTTGGTGCGCCCAATTTGCTCCAAAGCCATGGCTATATTTGATAGATCAGCAGCAAGTAGTTCTTCCCCCTCATCTTTATATTCAACTCTCTCTCCAGTAACTTTATAGATGATGCCGTTAAGTTCATTTCTTATCTCTTCAAATCCGCTGAATCTGTTTTCCGGTTTTTTCTCAAGACACTTCATTATCAATGAATCCAACTTGTCAGGGATAGATAAGTTCAATTTATTAACTGGCTTAGGCATCAAGTTAAGATGGCAATCCTTAAATTTGCTCAAGGTAGAGCATTTAAAAAGAAGGCTACCGGTAATCATTTCATAAAGTACACAGCCAAATGAATATATGTCTGATCGGATGTCCATATCTTTTTCAGCTTTCCACTGCTCTGGGGACATGTAGGGAGGAGTGCCACATATGTTTCCGGTTTTACTGAAAGAAAATCTCTCTCCTTCCAATTCACCATTATCAATTTTTCTTCTAACATCACCGTCATATTGGGCACATACCTTTGCCAAGCCGAAATCTGTTATTTTCGCTATTTTCCCCTTTGATACGAGGATATTTGCGGGTTTAAGGTCTCTGTGGACAAAAGGTCTTTTTAGCTGGATAAACTTTCTTTGGGCATAAATCATTCCTGTACATATTTGAATTGCATACTTCAGACACAATTCAAGGGTTAGTTCTTCAGAGCCTATCCAACCGCTTAAATCCAATCCGTGTTTACCGTCCCCGATTATATATTCCATGAATATGTGTGGATTGCTGTTAATATTGCTCACCCATTTAGCCCAGACGATGTTTTTGTGCTTTTCAAGTCTCATCCATGATTCCGCCTCAAGTAAAAACCTGTCTATTACTTGTTTGTTATTGAGATATTTATCTTGAAAGGTTTTTATGGCAATCTGACTTTGAAATTCATGGTCATAACATAAATAAACAAAACCCATCCCACCGTGTTTAATATCTATGACCTCATAGCGTCCTAATATCCTATGGCCTTTGGGCCACCCCCTTGCCGATATTTCGTCTTGAGGTTTAGAACTCGCCGCTTCTTTGCTGTTTTCCCTTTTCGAAAAACTTCCAAATATACCCATTACTACCTCAATATTGGAGTTATTCCCAAGCGCTTAACAGACTCTAAAAGGGGTCTGAGTGAAATTGTCCTCTGGGGATGTATGGAATTGGATGAACCTTTGCAAAACTTTTCCAAGAAAAACAACATAGCTAAAACCATCTCTTCCGACCCCTCACGTGAAAGTTATATCATACTTTATCGTATAGTTGGAATATATATTTTTGATCAGTAGCAGAATGCCTTTGGGGCAACGCTATTGCGTGTTATAGCTCTACGACATCCTAATTTTCAACACATTATTTTGGAGTGCGCCCCTGTAGCTGGAGCGTTTTTTCATAAGAATTAGGGTGCCTGTCCGGCAAAAGATGGATAATATCCATGAAAGGAGCCGGACAAATGAAGAAGTATCGTCATTTTGATGAAGAGTTCAAGCGTGAAGTAGTAGCCCGTATAGATAGCGGGATCATTACGAAGGCTCAGGCATCGAGAGAATATAATCTTTCCTCATAAAGCTCTATATAAATCCACAAGCACAGCTTAGCAATAACCCAAGGCAGTTAAAAAACCCTCACTCCCTTATATTGGGCATAAAGACAAGTACGAAACTCTCAGGCCTATTTCTAGCGAGATTCTAGACCTTAAGAAGAGTGTCACCGTCGAAGCATGGCGATTAAGCCAAAACCCAAGTATGCTTAATTTGTGCTAGAAACAATGGAAAAGTGAGGGAGTTCATGGAAATAATGGAATTATTGGAATGGCTCTAAACTCCTGTTATTAAAACAAATAAGGGAAACCAGACTTTTTTCAAGCCCATACAAATTTCAATTACAGTTTACCAGGGGGCTAATATTCAAAGGTAAAATCATCCAAAGATTTTCCCCCAAAGGGCAATCCATAAATTCTTATATTTTGACCTTTTCGATCTAGAATAACCTTCATTTCAGATATATTATTATATTCTTCTTTAGGAAGTTTATTATAATATTCTTTAGCTACTTTTACCCCTGTTTCTAAAATTTTTTCACAACATCTTCTTTCATGAATCCTATCGAGCAATTTTGCTGCAAGAATAGGACTTATTCTCTATTTCTGTTATCCCATGATTCTTTGTAAATTCATAAGATAATTTTGATTTAATTAAGTCTACATAAGAAACTGGATAATCATAAACTTCTTTAGCTTGTTTTCTCCATTTTTTCTTCCACCTAAATTTCTCATAAAATAATAGTAAACGCCAATGTAAATTATCTATCCAAGATACCATTAAAAATTAAATGTCTTGAAATATTTAAACTTTCTGATATTTGTCAGATGAAGAAAGTGAAGTGATGATAAATCAATAGGAATTATTTGTTAAAAGGAATCTATTTAATTTAAGGTGCAAGTGGTTTATTTTTTCTTAACTATGACTGCTGGCCCTTTCCCTCCTAGACCAAGAAATCCCATTCTCTTTTTTGGATTGAACTGGACAGTAATTTTACGCTTATCGTCCTCTTTAGCATAAGTCTTTGCCAAATCTATTAGGCTCATTCCAATTTTAGCTTCATATTCTCTCTGAGATATTCTATCAAGTAACTTTGCAGCAATTTCGGGAGACTGTCTCGCTATTGCAGTCTCTGGACTTTCATGAGTGACAATAGGGGAAGAATAGCGAGGATAATCCAAATATGTTGGTTCCAATACTTGAGGAACTAAGTTTCTATTCATTTTCTTTACCTCCTTTGCAGTCTTTTTTTCAGCTTCATAATTTTTTCTTGCTTCATCGTTCCAAGATAATCTAAGAAGCTTTCCAGAGAAAATGCCTACTGCTCCTAAAAGACCTACAGGACCTATTAAGGGAAAAGATGCCAGACTCGCAAGACCTGCAAGCGTTAGTCTTTTCTGAAGTTTTCTTTCACTCATTTTCCTATCAAGTGTTGGCATTTATTGTATTTACCATACCACTTTTCACCTAAAAAATATACCTTTTCAAAAGTGTGCTTAATATGTGCTAGAAACACTGGAAAAATGAGGGGTCTTTGGAAATAATGGAACGTTTCAAAATTTACCATGCGTGGACGAATTCATGAAATGTCACAATTTGGCATTTCTATTGTTTAGTATCCCGATTGTGACGAAATTGTGTCAGAAATATTTAGAAGTATAGGAATTATGGGAAATAATGGAAGCAATGGAAAGTTTTAAGCGCATGAAAATTAAAGGAATAGGGGAAACCAGCCATTCATCAAACCCTTACAAAAAACGTTAAATCTTCCTCAAAATCCTGCTGGGCAGGCCGTGCAGCTTTGAAAAATGTGGCAGCCCACACTGTGATAAAAACGTGATAAAATCACTGGAAACAATGGAACGCATTTAAGGTATTGAAAACAAACTGAATAGGGGAAACCAGCCTAACTTCAAACCCTTTAAAAAGTCACCTTAACGTGCTTAGGATCAGATGGTCGGCCACCAAACTGGTTAAGCTTTTTGCTACAATCCACCTAAAATAAATCAATTCTAAAAAGATAGTTCAAATTGGAGGAATTTAGATGACTTATGAAAAGATTGTCTATAAGCGAGCAAAGTTATATCGGCAAGTATGGTCTAAACCCATGTCAAAGCTTTCTAAGGATTATGGGTTATCGGATTTCGGACTCAGAAAAATATGTGGAAAACTAAAAGTACCATTACCCAAGCTTGGTTATTGGTCTAAAAAAAAACACGGAAAAGCAGGGTCTCCTCCACCATTGCCTCCAGAGGAAGGATTAGAAGAATATGAGGCTGAGGTCTGGAATAAAAGCCAGCAGATAAGAGCATATATTGGGGAGGTGCGTAAAGTTCATAAAAAAATTGATCCAAATAGCGAGATAGGTAAATGGCTGGAATGGGCTAATAAGCAGGCTGATAGAATGGATCCTTTAGCCGAAAGCCCTCCATCAATTCTTGATGAGAAAGATAAGTATCCTTTCTGGGACTGAACTTTTTAAAGGGAATATGCCCTGGCGAAACGCTAGCCATACTGCTAGCCATACAAAAGATAGCAAAAACATGATGCATACAACATGCTTATATATTGGAGGTTATAAGTATAAAATGAACATTACCCTTATAAATAAAGGCTAATATTGATATTGGTATTATAAGATATTGATTTATATGGTGAGCCGTGCAGGATTCGAACCTGCGACCCGCTGATTAAGAGTCAGCTGCTCTACCAACTGAGCTAACGGCCCACGCGCATTAATATAAACTATTTAGACTTGCGAGTGTAGAGGGATTTTTGGAGATTGTATTGCGGATTGTATGCCTATTCCACAAATTGTTTAACCTCATTCCTTACAATGGCCGAGGCGCCGCATTTCTGCCTTAACATTCTCAGCGCTTCCGGAAACCTTTTACGCGGCATCAAGACGTTAACCGCGGAATATTTTTCTCCCATAGAAACCGTGGGCTCATTGGAGCAAAGCCCTTCGGACAGCAAATATTTTTTTGTTTCTTCCAAGGATTCGTTCGATACATTGAACTTTACGTCGAAATATTTTTCCCCTTCTATCGCTCCCTTCAACAACTCAAATATTTCTTTGGCTTTTTCCTTTTTCCAGCCGACGCAACCGGGTCCCGCGTAAAGGCCTGCACTGGATTTCATAATAGTTTCCAGTTCCCTCAGGCCGTATTCTCTCAACGTGCTTCCGGTTTGGGAGTTATCCGCTATAAGATCGGCTCCTTTAGCCATATACCCTTCGGTGACCCCGTCGGAATTAATAATTTGAACCGATTTATTCTCACCGTCAATCAGCCCTCGTACCTGCACCAGAGGTTTTGTATCCCCAAAATTCTCCCGATAACCTGAATTCTTCATGAACGCTTGTCTTACAATGTTAGGGTATTCCGTAAAACATAAAATCGGAGTCTTTCTCCCTTTTTGCGCATTAAAGAAATCCGAAAGCGATTCATACGGCGCCTCATTGGGAATTCCTATTACCAATCCGGTTTGCCCGTATTCCAAATCTCCAACCCTTGTGATATTTACACTATCGGCATTGGCCGTTTCTTCCCTTATCCAATCTTCGCCGACAATCGCAATATCGAGCAGCTTTCTGCCCAATTCGACAGGCGCGCTTTGCGGTCTTGTGAGGAATGCTTTTATTTGAGGGTCGTTCACAATTGTCAGCCGCTTATCGGACTCCCTGCCGGGATCGTACCCTTTAATATCGTAACCCGCCTCGGCAAATATCTTGTGTGTGTTGCCCCTTCCAACTGTATTCAAGCTTCCTTTAGGAAGACCTAACTTTATTTGTTCCATAATCTTTATTTACCTTCCTCCGTCAAATTCACCCGTTGATTCTATAGCGTTCGCCATCATTTGCAAAACCCCTTTTATTTCGGAAGATCGAATTTGCGCTTTCAAATCACGCGATAACCAAAGATAATTATAAATATGGAAAAGAAGAAAACGATACTGCGCATCCGGTGCCCGGACGCCAAAGGGATTATCCATAAAATTACCGGTTTCATATTGGGCAACAACGGAAACATTCTGGAGCTTGAACAGTTCGTCGACCAGAACGAGAATGAGTTTTTTATGCGGGTAGTATGGGATATGACCGGCTTTAATTTCTCTCTTTCCGATTTCGACGCCGCTTTTTCTGAAATGCAAAAAGAGCTGTCTGCAACCTATTGGATTGACGATTCGGAAACAAAGGGCCGCATGGCGCTTTTTGTATCGCGCGAACTGCACTGCCTTGCCGAGGCGCTGTCGCAAAGGTATATGGGCAACCTGTGGCTCGAAATACCGGCGGTCATAAGCAATCATGAAGAGGCGAGGGACATAACGGAAAAGTTCGGCATTGAATTCATCCACATACCAACTAAAGGCGCGGACATGAAAGAAGTTGAAAAAAAGCAATTGGCTATCCTTGAAAAGTGCAAGGTCGATTTTATCGGCCTGGCAAGATACATGCGTATTTTAAGCGCCAACTTTGTAGAACGGTATCGGGACAGGATAATAAACATACACCATTCGTTCCTTCCCGCATTTGCAGGCGCCGACCCCTACAAACAGGCACATGACAGAGGCGTAAAGATAATCGGCGCCACGGCTCATTTCGTATCCGAGAAGCTGGACCAAGGGCCTATCATCGCACAGGGCACACAGGAGGTTCATCACGGATATTCCGTTGGACTTCTCAGGCAGATCGGCCAGGAGGTAGAAAAAAAGGTTTTCATACAGGCGCTACAGAAGTATATCCAGCGAAAAATTATCCGGCACAGGAATAAAACGGTCATTTTCGAGTAGGGGGCGGCTTATAAAGTGGAAGCAAGTAGCGCATTATATTTATCGAGCCAATCGGAATAATCGCTGACGTAATTGTATCCGCAAACGTGTTTAAAATCCCCGTCTTCGATGACTTCCATTAATTTCTTTCCGCCTTCAACGGTCATTTTTTTATTTCCGTAAGGGTTGAAATTAAGCCCTCCATCGGACAGGAAAACGTAATCGCAAACAAGCAATACGTCTTCAAACGTGTAAAAGGTAAATCCGGGCGTATGCCCGTCTATGTGCGTCGCCTCAAGGCCGGAATGTGCGTAATCTTCAACAAATTTCAGGTCGAAAGGGAATTCCCGGCAAATATCGTGTACGGTGTCTTTCGCGTGAAGCCTTACTTCCGCCGAAAATAGGGATCGGTACTGATTTACCGCTCCGAGAAAATGATGATGAGTAAAAGTTATCACATCCGCAGGTTCAAGGGTATTATCGAACGAAGACGGGCAATCCACCCAGACGGTTATATCTCCGGTTTTCACCCTGTACGCGGCGTGCTCAAGCCCAAGCGACGGAACAGAGTTCAACCGCGTAACTTTATCGTTTACTTTAATCTCTTTAACTTTGAAGAGCGTTGAACACTCCTCGGAGGTAATGAAATTATCTTTTGTGACGCCGCAAAAAGGGCAGTTGTCCGGATGGTAGCCGATCATGTTGAAACCGCAAACAAGACAAACATATTGTTCGTTATGCATTTTAACCTCGCGAGCTAAATGGTTACGTTTTCGTGCTCATGGCTTTAAAATGGCCGAACTGGTATTTTATTTATCGACCACTATTAATTATAACAGCGATCATTCAAAGAACATACAGTATTTTTCAATAATTGGCCGGAGAAAAGAAGTAACCCCGCACGTTTACCCACCCATTTAATAGTATGATTATATACATGGAAGAAGGCGGCTCAGTTACCTGCAATGATCCCATGGTTTCCGTTAAATGTATTTTCTGCGGCGAACCGGAGGACACGGTTTTGTACCCCGCGCGTTTCGGTGCGGACAGCTTTTCCCCATACGCTTTCAGCGCCCGCCGGAAAAGGAGCAGGGAGCATTACCGGATCGTTTCGTGCAAGTGCGGACTTGTTAGATCGGACCCCGTACTTCACGAAGACGCCATAAACAGCCTTTATATGCAAAGCGAACTTATATCGTCCGTGGAAACGGATTGTGCGGCAAATACGTACGCCGAACTTCTTGACGCGATGCTGAAAAAATACGCTGGCGGAAAAAGGCCGGAAAGCCTGCTGGAAATAGGTTGCAGCGACGGAGCTTTTCTAAAGAAGGCCGTCGAATACGGCGTGCAGAACGTGGTTGGTTTCGAGCCTAGCGGCAAATCAATCGAAAACGCGGCGGATGCGGTGAAGGCCAGGATAATAAACGACATCTTCAAACCGGAACTCCTTGACGGCAGGCGTTTCGACACCGCGTGTTCATTCCACGTTTTCGACCATCTTATGCACCCGAAGGAAACTCTCCAATCCGTTACGAAACATTTAAACGTCGGCGGATATGTTCTAATCGCGTGCCACGATGTTGAAAGCTGGAGCGCAAAACTTTTGGGAAGTTTCAGTCCCATTTTCGACATTGAGCACATATACCTTTTCTCAAAATCCACGCTTTCAAGACTCCTTGAAGAATCCGGCGTTAAGGTTCTCGACGCAGGCTCTTATGCGAACACGTATCCGCTTGGATACTGGTTGCGCATGCTTCCGGCGGCCGGGGCGCTGGCTGGCATATTGCCCTCTTTAATGTTAAATATTCCGTTGCGCATAAGGGCCGGGAACATTTATGCTTTTGGAAGGAAGATATAAAAAGAATGCTGACAGATAAATTTATTTCAATAGTCGTCGTCTGTTACAGGGATGAAGGTTCCGTAAAGGAACTCCTTAAGCGGCTTACGGCAACGATGGAAAAAATTACTCCCAACTGGGAGGTTATCTACGTTAACGACGACAGCCCCGACGACGCCGAAAAGGTTCTCCTTAAAGAGGCCAAAACCAATCCGAAACTTACGGTAATTTCCCACTCCCGCAATTTCGGCGCACAAGTGGCCTTTACCACCGGCCTTATGCAAGCAACCGGCGAAGCGACGGTCATCATGGACGGCGACCTGCAGGACCCGCCGGAGCTTATTGAGGAATTCGTAAAAAAATGGCTTTCCGGCTACGATGTTGTTTACGGCATTAGGGCAAAACGGCACGAAGGTTTTATCCGCAACAGGGGTTATAAGCTTTTCTATTCGATATTCCGCGGGATCGCCTACATTCCGGTTCCGCTGGATGCCGGAGAGTTTTCGCTTATGTGCCGGCAGGTTGTAAACGTCATCCTGGACTGCCCGGAACGCGACCGCCTTATAAGGGGCTTAAGGGCATACGCCGGGTTCCGGCAGACCGGCATAGAGTTCGAGCGTCCGCCTCGCTTTGCGGGCGAATCGACACAAAGCTTTCTTGATTACCTCATGTGGGCTTACAAATCGTTCGTCTCCTTTTCATTCGCCCCGCTCAGGATAATTACCGTGGGAGCTTTTATTTTCTCGGCAATAATGCTGCTCGTCCTTGCCTATTACCTCGTTGCTTACCTGTTCGGGTTCCCGGCCCCTCCCGGTTTTATGACGTTGATTACCTTCATGCTGGGCATCGGGGCCGTTATCATGTTCTCTCTTGGAATAATCGGCGAGTACCTTGGAAGGATATTCATAGAGATAAAGCAAAGGCCGACGCAGGTTATACGCACCCTGGTAAACGATCACAGAAATAAGCCTCTTAACTGGATGGGGATTGACAATAGCGCTCACGACAAAGACATAAACGCCGATGACTGATACTAATTGGACGTCATACGTGGAGGAATATCCTCCCCTTTTCAAGGGGAGGTGTCCCGAAGGGACGGAGGGGTTTTGAAAACTTAAAACGGAGAACCTCCCCTGCACCCCTCCTTCCGCTTCGCAAGGAGGGGATGGGCGACAAAAATGGGAATTTAAAACTCTATGCTTGACATCCAATTAGTTTGAAAAGGAACCGTTAAAGAATGCGCATAACACTATACGATTACGCCTATGAAACCTTCGCGGTGCAGTTTCTGGCCTCAACCCTGAAAAAGCACGGTTTCGATACGGAAGTTTTTTACGACTGCTCGATGAACAAGGATTACCTTGGCGAGGATTTTTTCCTTACTTCGTTTTTCTCGCTTTCGCCCGAACAGGCCGCGGATGGAATCCTTAACACTAATCCCAACGTCGTTGGGTTTTCCGTCCTTACCGTTTATTACCCGCAGCTTAAAAAGATCATCAGGCGCATAAAAGAACTCAAACCGGAAATTACGGTACTCTGCGGCGGGCCGCATGCCACCCTTGCGCCAACGCACCTATTAAAAAACCCCGATATAGATTTCATCTTTTTAGGCGACGCCGATATATCGCTCCCCGCGTTTTTAAAGGAGCTGGGTTCAACTCCGCCCGATGAGATAAAAAAATATCCGGCGGAAAAAATGCCCGGTGTTGCGAACATGCGTGGCGAAGCGGTTGCGCTGCGGGGCCTTGGCCCTATCCTTAAAAACCTCGACGAAGCTCCTTTTCCGGAAAAGGAAGCCTATTATAAAAAGAACCCATCCCTTAGAATTCTGTACACCACCATTTGCAGCCGTGGCTGTATTTACAAATGCACATATTGCAACAGCAGCACACTTAGGAAAATATACCGCGAAAGCGACCAGAACTACTTCCGCATACGCTCCGTTGATAACGTTATCGAAGAGCTTAAAGGCGCAAAGGAAAAATACCGCCCCAAGTACGTAATGTTCATCGACAACCTTTTCGCCCCGAAAAAGGATTGGCTTAAGGAATTTGCCGAAAAATACAGGAAAGAAATAAACCTACCCTACTTCTGCGAGACGAATCCAAACGTCCATTCGGATGAAACGCTTGAGCTTTTGGCGTATTCAGGTTGCAAGATCGTGCAATTCGGTTTCCAGAGCGCCAGCGAAGAAGTAAGAAGGGAAATACTCCACCGCCCCGAAACAAATAATCGCATCAGGCGGCTTGTAAAAAAAGCCAAAGAGCTGGGAATATTTGTCTGCATAGACCATATCGCAAACCTGCCCGGCGAAAAGAAGGAACATATCGACGAAGCGCTTGAGCTTTACAGTGAACTCCGTCCCAACTGGATTAACCTCGGCTTTTTGCAGTATTACCCCAAGGCGGATATCGTTGAAATAGCGATTGCCAAAAAGGCAATAGAAAAAAGCTCCGTGCCCCTTATTTTCAGGGGCGAAAGGCAGACTTCGTTCAGGCTGCTTTCGAAATCGGGCCTCGGAGACGATTACCGCACGCTGCCAATACGTTTTCTCATAATTTCCAAACTTCCCCTGTGGATGCAAAAGGCCGCGCTCAAGCTGGTTGAATATCCGCTTTTTGCAAAACTCTATTCCCCTTTTGCATCGTTTTTCCTTTATGGAACGCGCATTTTCTATTCGTTTACCGACAGGCGCGACTTTCTTGTCCGCCATCACATAATCCGCAACCTTTACGTAATGCGGACAATCTTGATTGAAAAATTCACCGGATATGGCCGACACACCTGACGTAACCCAAAACCTGCTGGAAATGTACGGCCGCAACGACTGGGTCATGCGCTTCAACTTCAGGGCGTTTGTGCATATTTCCGGTATCGGCGAACTGCCGCGAAACTCAAAGATACTCGATTGCGGATGCGCTATGGGGCACCTGCTGTTAATGCTAAAATCATATGGATTCAGCGAACTGACCGGGATCGACGCTTCTTTGGAAATGGTAAACGCCGCCAATCAAATCACCAATGTTCCGATAATACATTCGGACGTTTTAGAGCTTGATAAACACGTCGAGCCTTCGAGCTTCGATGCGATAATTGTTTCCGACCTTATACACCACCTGCGAAGCGTTTCGGAATGGGAAAAACTCCTTTCAAACTGTCGGCACGCCCTGAAGGACGGCGGAATGCTTGTTATAAGGGAACCCCACCCTACCCTTGCGCTGAACCTTCTTTATAAAATGTCGCGCTACCGCGTTTTCCATATCGGGTTTTTGAAATCGCGCCTTCAATCTTTCATTGATGAAGACGAACTGTTAAAATATTTCTTTGACAACTGGTTAAAGAACCGCAAAGAGCTTTTAACCGCCGGCGGATTCACGCTGCTTAAGGAAACGGATTGGATAGTGCACAGAATCACAACATGCCTTAAAAAGGATAACGTATGAGGCCTTTATATCACGTTATTGCCGCGGGCGCGGGCGCGGTTCCCATATACTATGCAACCGGCTCGGCCGAACTGGCGGCCTTTTTCGCCGTTTCCGAAGTCGGCATGGACGTTGACCATCTTATAGATCACGCATTATGGAGTAAACGCCCACTCGATTACGGCAGGTTCTTTGAAAAAGGCGTTACGCGAACGTGGTCCCGAATTGTTTTCATACTTCACGGTTACGAAATTATCTTCCTTTGGGGGGTTTTTGCCTGGTGGCTAAACAGTCCGCCCGCATGGGCCGTCGTTATGGGATTTTCCGTCCACCTGCTTCTCGACGAGATTGGAAACAGGCTTCCCTGGGAACCCATCAGGATTAAATGGCCTTTTTACTTTTTTTCTTACAGGCTGATTAACGGCTTTAAGCCCGACAAGATAAGCTCTTTAAAGTCTGATGAGCTGCGATAAGTAAAGGAGCGTCCCGTAATTTTAAGGACTCCGCTATAAAATGTTATTGAACAAAATAAAAACTTTTACCGGCATCGGCCTGAACGTGCTGAAGGCCAAACTGTTTCGCAAGAGGATTCCGATATTCCTTAGCCTTTTTATCACCAACCGCTGCAACCTCCGTTGCAAATACTGTTTCGTTGTCGATGAGAAAATCGATAAGGAAATACTCAACTCCGATTACAGCAAAGAGGAGGCTTTCGCTATTGTTGACGAGTTTTACACAATGGGCACGAGGATGATATACATCCTCGGCGGCGAACCGCTTGTACACAAGGACATAGGCGAAATAATCGACTACATTACGCGCAAAGGAATCTACCTCCACGTAATCACGAACGGTTTGCTGATAAAACGCAAACTAAAAGAACTTACAAACGTTCACGCGCTTTGCGTCAGCCTCGACGGGCTTGACGATAAAAACGACGACCTGAGGGGAAGCGGCTCCTTCGAAAAAGCCCGTGAGGGCATAATAACGGCGGTAGGCGCGGGTATACCGACGCGGGTGCATTCGGTTCTTACAAGGCTCAACCTCAATCACATCCGCCAGCTTGCGGAATTCTGCGGGGAACTGGACGTGCCGCTTACAATTTCCCCGCCTAATTTTCTTGGGGAAACGGATATGCCCGATCTCCGTATCACCAAGGAAGAATATAAGAAGTTCTGGAAAGAGTACCTTCAGATGAAACGCGAAGGCCTTCCCATAGGAAACGTTGAAAAGGCCATCGTTAAATGCGCCGAATGGCCTATTGATTATCACACGTACATAAAACCGGACGAACATTTTGACGGCTACAAGCCCACTTTCTGCCTCAATGGCTATACTTACGTCGCGCTGGGAGCGGAAGGAACAATGTATAACTGCATAAACCGCGGGTGCCTTAACGGGCCGAATATAAAAGAAATGGGGATAAAAAAGGCGTGGGAAAAATTACTGGACTGGCGCCCGGACTGCGTATCGTGTTCCAGCATAAACTGCATAGAAACCTCGATGATGCTTGATTTGGATATTCAGTCGCTCATCAGCGGATGGAAGTTCCATAAATAACCTTAACCCTTCCCGCAACTCTAAAGATTATAAAGAGCATAGACCCAAGAAACGCCGCAATTGAAACGGCGTTGGCCAACTTTTGCAGAAAGGACATCTTAAAAGGATACCCTTTGTAATTGGCGAACGATTTTGCGTACTCCTTCTGACCGACCGTGAAGTGGTCTCCGGGGGAACAGTTATTTTCTTCCGGGTAAACGTAACACGCGGGGTTTTTAATATTCAGCTTCCCGCTTATCTCCTGCATTACCGGTCCCTGCCGCAACTCCTTTTGCGGAAATTTCTCAAGCCCGTACCCGAAAATCGGATCGTAACAATTTAGCTGTGAAATCCCGTATGCGATAAAGTTGTTTCGATCCTTAAAGGGCACTGCTACTGCTTTATTTCCCCTCGGAGCAAATTTCACCCTGGATATTTCCGGTGTCCATTTGCCCGCCTTGACCAAATTATGCGCTATTATGATGGGCTTCGGATCGTAATTCTCGGTATGGTAATGGTCCCTATCGGTAGAAATATTAAAGACTACTACCGCAATAATGCCGATAGCCGCCGCTTCCATACCATAGCGTTTTAACAACCTGCCCCTCTCCAATGCTATGCAGGATATGACGGTTACTATTGGAATATAAATTAGAAACCATCGTATAAGTATGGAACTGGTTTTTACAAGGGGAACGCTTTTAAGAAAGGCGTTCCATGGAGGAGTGTAGTAATTCAGCGCGACAGGTATTAGAAGTACCAATATGAGCGCTCCGGCCCAGAGCGATTTGCTTAAAGTCGGAATTTTGTATGGCCTTCTTACGATAAGACCGTAAATAACTCCCGCCAAGCCAACCACTATTATTATCAGAGGAACAAAGGTAATTCCATACTCAAACGTGCTCCGGTCATATGCATAAACCGCATTCACCATAGCCTTGTTTGCAAATTCGGTCGAAGGCGCCCAAAAAAGCGAATTCATAAGGACGGCGGCAATATCGGAAAAAGTTTCATAACCGGGCAACTGGTAATAGTCGCGCGGGAAATGCCTAAGGTAGCTTATAACGGCAACCAGTTTCGACGCCGATAGGGCTGAAGCGACGGCAACAGCCGTAAGTAGTTTTAAGATGAATATCTTTAGCCGAAACGATTCGCCATTCGTCATCGCGAACAGCGCGCCAATCCCCAATATTGCCAGCATGAACGGCGGCAATATCGAGGCCGCACCGGAATAGATCATGTAAGAAATTGCAAGCCCCGCTAGAATAGTGTCGCCTGCAAACCTTTTCTTATCCAGCCTGCCGTCTTCATGCACCGGCCTGATAAGCCATAGGGCAACAATCGGAAGAACCATGAATGGGTGGAAATTAAAATGCCCCACGACCATTCTGTATGAATAAAATCCGTTGAATAGGAAAATGGCCGCGCCCAACAAAGCGGTTGTCCTTGCAAAGACAAACAGGCGACGCAACAGGATATAGAATCCGGAAAAACCTATTGCAGAAAAGAGAAGAAAAGTAATTTTAACGCTTACAAGGGGATTGAATAAAAAACTTAAAACTTGCGGTATTGAATAGTATCCTGCCTGAGGATTTGGAAATTTCGGTACGCCGCCGCAAAAAGAGGGGGTAAACCAAGGCACATCAAAAATGCCGTTTTTCATGTACCAAAAGTAACCGTCCAGCAAGAAAGGAAGCGGCCCCATGTAATCATGGCCGAGGTTCCCCTGATTATTCGGAAAGAACTGCAGGTAAATGTGATTGTGAATGCCGATGAGGATCAGGCCAACCAACGGCACGGCGTATTTTTTCCACTGTTCGCCAGTCAAAATATTTTAATCAGCCTTCCGGTGCGACAAACATACTATAAGACTACATGCCCGAAATCAGAGCGTAGAAGCGACTGCATTCTCTTTACCGATTGGAGAGCTTTGGTCAGCATTTCGCGGTCACGCTCCGACAACATGTAGACCTTCATGTATGTATCCGGCTCTATTCCTTTTGCAACCTTTCGAAGCTGCGTTCTTAACAGAAAATAATAAAGCGAGGAGTAGCACGAAGAAAGAAACTCTTCGTCGGCATAGGTAATTACATCGATTTCCCCAAGCGCCTTCAGCCTTTCGATTGTACCGGGTACTTGTATTCCATATTTTATCGCCAGGATGCGCAGCGCCTCTACCATGAATATTATGCCGCTCTTTTTAAGATCGATCTGCCCTTTCTTCTCCTTATCTTTTTCCGTAATTATGCCGCCAAGAATGCCGAGAGGCGCTTTATGCTCGGCGGCTTCTTCATAAAGCCCTTGCAGTGCGTCGCCCCTTTTTTTCATTGACTGGAAAAACCAATGCCTTAAATCCATTAATAATCCTTCGTTTCCGTAGACCGGCGCGATATCCGCCAGAAGCGTAAGATAGCGCACACTGGTATTATCACTACCCCTGAGCCAAATTTTAAGTTGCGCTTTCCATTCCGGCAGCGTCTTACGCCAAACCGGATTTAGGCACATGACGTTTCCCTTGCAATACACCATGCCCGCTTGATCCAGCATTTCGCATAACCTTTCAGTAAACGGAATAAAGTAATCATTAACCTCGTTGTGCCTCTCCGGCGGGTAAGTCTCCAGTATCATCCCGTGATCCTGATCTGTGTCGAGATGATTTTCGTGCCTGCCGTGGCTGCCGGTAACGAAAAAGCAGAAATCCACGGGCGGAGAGCCCATTTCCTCCAGCGTCAACCTTATGGCGCGCCTGTGCACCTCGTGGTTTATGTGCGTAATAACGCGCGATATCTGCAGCGGCGGCACGCTCTCCTCCAGCATTGTGCGAAATACCGGAATCGCCCTATGGCGGATGATTACAAGCCTTGACGGGTCCGCCTCATCTTCTATCTGCGATATAAGATTAAGCGTTTCGCTGCTTCTCAAGATCATAAGGTCGCGCATAGTAACCATGCCGACCGCCTTGCCGTCCTCCACAACCGGAAGGTGGCGAATGTTAGTGTTTTTCATCAGGGCCATTGCCTGGTAAACATACTTCTGTGGAGATATGTATTTCACTTTTCTGCTTCCAACTTCACATGCCAGCGTATCCCTCTCCATGCCCTTGGACACGATTGATCTGACAATATCCTTTTCAGTAATGATCCCTATGACTTTTTCCAGCCCGTCGAGGATTATCAGGGATGTTATGTGCTTATCATTCATCATTTTGGCCGCGTCCACCGCCGACAATGTGCATTCGCAGGTATGCACGGGCGTCTTCATAATTTCCGATACCCGTTTGCGGAACGGGAATGTTTCGACCTTATCGATTGCCTGCGCCCTGTGCTCCGCTTGGAGATACTTGTGTATCATGAAGATAATCTCGTCAATGGCCCTTGCCACCGCGCCCGCAAAAGGCGCGCTTTGCTCAAACGCCTCCTTCATGATTTCCTGCGGGAATGCGCGCACCTCCGCGTCTATCGCAACGACTGCGCTTATAGGATTAGGCTTTTCAGGAAGAACGCTGAACCATCCAACCCATTCGCCCTTCCGCCTGTAGCCTATTACCTCGTCTTCCCCATCAAGTGAAAGGCGAAGCTCGACCTCGCCTTTCTCTATCCGGTAAAGCCATTGCGGGGGCTCTTCTCCCTGAGTGTAAATTCGCGTTCCACGCGGGAGGGTTTCCGTCTTCGCGCTGTCTTCCAGCCTTTTTGTAAACTCTTCACCGAGCAAGCTCCATTCGTCTCTCATTTAGAACTTCCCCTGCTCTTTCCTTATGCCGAACGCCTTTTTTGAAAACCGGACCGCTTCGGCCACTGTATTTACGCCACGGTTCTTCAGAAGCGGTAAAAGACGCAAAAAGACTTCCGCCGTCATCATGGCGTCGCCTACCGCCGTATGCAACCCCACTACCTTTATCCCCAGCCGCTCCGCAAGGCTTTTAAGGTTGTGATCCTCATAGTGGTCGTGAAGCACATATGAAAGTAGGAGCGTATCGAGCACGGGATGGTCGAGATTCTGCTTGCCTTCGCTTTCTAGCTGAATATCAATGAACTTTATGTCGAACGCCACATTGTGTCCCAAAAGGACGGCGCCGTCGCAAAAGCTTATGAAATCCGGCAAAACCTCAGATAGCCGCGGCTTGCCCTTAACCATGTCGTCGCTGATGTTATGGAATTGTATGCTGTATTCGGGTATTTCCATTTGCGGGTCAACCAGGGTTTCGTATATCTCGCCTTCCCGTATTTTGCCGTTACGAATACGCAAAGCGCCTATTGATATTATCTTATCGCCCTTGCTAGGCTGCAGGCCCGTGGTTTCGGTATCAAAAGCTATTATCGTAAGTTCGTCAAGCGGCGTTTCAAGGAGTGAAACATCCGAAACGGATGCCGATTCCAAAAGGCCGAAATCGTAGAACTCCGGCCTCTGCTCCCTGCTGTTCCATTCATCGCCTTTACTTTCCATATGATGATGCGGCCGCCAAATGGTTAGTATGTAGCCGGAAAAGTTTTCAGATTCGAAATATGGAGAAACGTAAACAGCGGAAACGCTTTCGCTGTCGATATCCACCTTGGCAAGAGCCTTGGCCGAATGCAAATCGGGATTAACTTCATCCATTGCGCTTGCAAGTATTTCCCGGTCGAAATAGTGAAAGATGCTTCGCCCCAAAACGGAAACCTTTTCGTCAATCCAGAAGTCCGCCTCCCTGTTGCAAAGTGTAATAAGGCCGTCGAGGTTAACTACTACCACGCCCGCGCCAATCGAGTCCAGAACCTGCGATAGGTGGACGCTCTCTCTTTTCATCGGGCTCATTTCCGCTTCAATAAGCGCATCCAGCCGGCTATATGTCTCCTGAACCATCCTACCTATGGCCTGAACCTGGCGCGCGGCTTGTTCCATTTCATCTCCGGTATAAATGTCTATTTCGTGCAGCGGATTTGAAAGGTGGATAACCTCTATTCCCCTGCTAAGCGTCTTTACGGGATGCACCCACATTCTATAAAGATACGTTATCGCCCCAGCCTCGATAAACCATGCAAAGGCCCCCGCAACAAAAAGGTAGAACCTACCCTCTTCGGAAACGGCGGACCAGGCGACAGTCATTATCACATAAGTGGCGATAACAAGAGGAACTGCGGAGAATATGGCAATTATCCAGAACTTGAATGTTATCCGCCTGTAAAACGGTAATTCACTGTTCTTTTTTACCATCGGTATCCCCTTGTCCATCTCCCCTTCCGGCCGAAGGTTCGCCCCCGGTAAGAACTTCCGCCATTCCTTCCTCGTGCGCCTTCATGAATCGTTCCAGAAACTCCAGCCTGTCCCTGATTGTATTAATATTGGACGGATTATACAAAATCCTGCGAAAGATGCCGGGCGGCTCTCCCAGCTCTTCGTTCAACTCCAGTGCTTTCCTGTAATCGGCAACAGCCTTTTCGTACTGTTCCATGTTGTCATAAAGAACCCCGCGGTTTGCGTAAGGTTCCCCGATATCGGGAGCTATTTTAATCGCTGTGTTGTAGTCCCGCAAGGCATCTTCATAACGGTTCATTATCTGATAGACGTTCCCCCTGTTAACGTAAATGCTGGCTTCGTGTGCCGGAGATTCTAACTCGTAGCCTTTATCCAGAATTTCGGTATACGCGCGGGCGGCTTCGGTATATTTTTCCTCTTTGAAAAAGCGGCTGGCCTTATTCATGTCCTCTTCAAAGGGAGTCACCCTTACGCACCCCGATAAGACCATTATGGCCGCAAATACCATTAGAGCTAATAACTTCATATTTGTAATCCTAACAAAAAAAAGCGCCGACGGTTCACAACCGCCGGCGCCCT
>SDBV01002983.1_pt1 | contig 25235 bp, 33 predicted proteins | sample 2277081 | NCBI WGS metagenome assembly SDBV01 (sample SAMN10402039, study PRJNA504765) | marine sediment metagenome | isolation source: marine sediment core GS10_PC15, 223 cmbsf | place: Arctic Ocean: Southern Knipovich Ridge | collected 2010 | reverse complement strand
GATCTCACTTGAGCCGCCGATGCTCAATTGAATGGTGGTGACCGCATTGAGTTCGGCGGTAGTGGCATTTCCAGCGACCAGATATTGGTTCACGTTATCCAATTGCACCTTGGCTGCCCCCGGGAACAGCATATTGTCGGTGTCGTCCAGCAGCACGCCGCTATCCTGGATGCCCTTGGCTCCGCCGTCGCCGCGAATGAGCGCATTGTCGGTGAAGACTGTCGGGGCCAGTGCAAATGCCGCCGCATGATTGCCGTCCAGCAAGTCAGCATTGAGATTCGTATTGAGCGTCGCGCTGGCAATCGTGAACGGCGCCGTGCCGGTAGCCACGTCGGACTCCAAAGTCTCGGCGGTTATCTTGAAGGAGCCCGCGTCCCAATCGGCAGTAAGGGATAGCGTGCCGTCCCGCAGAACGGCATCCGACGAGCTTACGAATGAGCCGCCGCTCGACAAATCCACGTTCGCATCCGGCATAGTGATGACTCTGGTCTCTAACGCCGTCACGGCCCCCACGTCAATCCTCACGAGCTTGGTATTGTCCGCGGGATCCTGAACCAGCGCCGTCGTATCGTCTACCGGAAAACTCGAAGAGAAAACGCCATGCTCGATGGTACGGTCTGAGTCCAGCGCCAGCAGCTCCCCAACAGGATACGTCTCGCGCATCGTTGTGTCCGGATCCTCCTCGCGCCACATTGGGTAATCGAGCGAAGAGTCGGGGCCTGATTCTCTGGGTCGGTAGCTCATAGTCTCCGCCAATGCTGAGTATCGCTGAATAAAGTGGCATTTTCGTTCGGCACTAGCACAATACTGGCTAGGCCGTCTATCAGTGCCCGTCTCGTCGTTGCAGCGGCGCTGGTCACAACGGCCTTGGCTGTTGCGGTTGCCGAAGCGGCTACTGCTAACGTCGAGTCTGCCGTATTCTTGATGGCTTTTGCAATGATATTCGTTGCCCCGGCAACGAGAGACAACTGCGCAGCCGCACCACTCGTTACCGCTTTGGCTGTAACGGACGCTGTTGCCGTGAGAGCCGTTTGCGCAGCAGCACCGCTCGTTGTTGCCAGAGCTGTTGCGTGTGCTGTGGCGGCTCTTATCGCACCTACATCCGGCGCGGCCGTTACCACAATCGCTTTGGCATCGACTGACGATGCAGCTTGCAGCGCCATCATCGCATCGGCCGATGTTGCCGTAGCCAGCGCCGTTACCGATGCATCGACAGCCCGCGCCACATCGGGAATCGCAGAAGTGTTTACGGCTTTCGCTGTAGCGCTTGACGACGCGGCAAGCGCCAACTGTGAATTGGCGCTGCTCTTGAGTGCCTTGGCGACGATATTGGTTGCTGCGGCAGCATGGGTCTGGCTCGCGGCGGCGTTGCCATGCGCCAGCGCCGTTACGCTTGCCGTAGCTTGATGTGTTGTGCCGCCACCGGGCTGGGTCAGAATAGATCGAGCTTCGTAACAGTAAGCCGAATCGTCACCATCATTCGTGAGTGTAAGCCGAACAGCGAATTTGCCGTCTCCCAGATCCCCATTCGCCTGGATGAACGCGACGAAAGCAGCGTCCAGCGTAAAAGTGTTGTAGACCCTATCGGCCATAGTAAGGGTCATCTCGTCAGTAGGCGAAGCGATATTGGCCGCCGTATACGCGTGCAAGTGCAGCGTCGCGCCCACTGCCCTGATCGACCACAACGAAATAGTATCTCCTACGGCGATGGAGGAGAGACCCGCATCCCAAGTATACTTGCCGCCAACGTCATAGTTCCAAGTAGGGCGATGCAGAATTTGAAACGCGATTGATCCCCCAAAGTCCTCCCCCGTCAAATGATCCGTCATTGGGATAGTAAAATCTCGGAGCAGTCCGTCTGTGGGGGACCCAATGGGGGTCAGCGTGACACGCTCAACTAAATCAGGGGCCTGGTGTGGCATTAGTACATATCCGTCGCAGCTTCGTCGCCGGCCTTAGTTTTCATGTAATCGCTGATCACCGCTGGTGAATGGAAATAGACCGCGTTCTTCGGAAACACGGGTGGCAGTCCGGACTCTCGAGACCCCGTCGCCGAATCGTTTTCTTTTACCCACACCCATCGCTCGACACCTCCAATTGCTTCCAGCATCACCATGCCGCCCTGCCTGGCTAACACCGCTCCGCTTGCCGGGTTGAACAAAAACGCTTGACCCCTGCGCTCTACGTCATTGCCGTCAACAGTTCTCCTGCTGCGCGCTGCCGTAGTCACGTCGCTCAAAATCACCGCCAGCACGTTCTCGCGGTCCAGCGTAGGCGCCGCGTCCAGCCCAACCCGCACCCGTAAGTAGCGGCCGGTGTCGGCATCCACCGTGCCATACATCACTTCCACCGCAATGGTCGTGGCCATTACTGCGTCTCAATCACCAAAGCATCGGCAGCGAAGCTCAGTGTGTCATTGATGCCAACAGTCTTGGGAACATCAAGAGAGCCGTGAAACAACAGACTACCGACCGTTGAAGCATCATAAATACCCCAGTGAGTAGCGGTGTAGGCTGTCTGTGTCTCCTGCGGAAACGTGATTGCCCCGGTGTTCTTGGCAGTGGTCACACCTCCTGCCTCGGCAACAGTCCAGGCGCCGGTCATCTGCACCCGCGCATAGTCGCCCACGCTAACCTCATTGGCCGTCGTGTTGGCGTCGGTCAGGTCAGCCGTGGCCAGTGCAACATACACCGATGCAGGCGTGATATCTACGCCCGTCGTCGCATCCAGTACATGCTTGAGAATCTCAAGCTCCAAAAAATTAGAAAATGCCGCCATTGGTCTCTCTCCTATGCTGGCACAACAGTTACCGTGTTTCCGTTCGTGCTGATCCGCTTTATGTCAAAGTTCTTGCCCGCCGCAGCCGCCACATCCGGCAGCGTAATCGTGATATCACCGCTCTCTGCGTCCACGAAAATCACATCATCCGTCACGACCATCGTATAGTCGCCGGTCTTGGTCGCGTACGTGCGCAGGTCTTTTTCAACCTCGAAATCCGTGACCTCGCTTGCCGCATGGGTGTGGCTGGCGTCGGCAAAAGCCGAAGCCGGCTCGCCGTTGAGAAAGGCCGCATTGAAATTGTCAACCTGCGTCGCGCTGTCCACTTCAAGCGGCGCAGTGCCCGTCCCCACATCAGACTTGAACGTCTCGGCCCGAATTTGACGGCTGCCTGCATCCCAATCGCTATCCAGACCCCGCGTGCCGTCTTTGGTCAGGTAGTCCGGGTGGTCAGCCTGATCGCTTAGCCCACCGATAGAGCCGTGGTCAATCGCGCTTTGTACAATGGTGAAGAGTGCGTTATCGCCGTGCGTCGCGTCATTGTTGGCGACAGTGATAGTCAGAAGGCCGTTAGCCGTTCTGAACTTGAATGTATCGGCACCGGAGGCCGTGGACGTGTTCGAGCCGTCCGTCATACTCGTGTAGGCGCTGGTCAATCCGCCGCTACTGGCTGCATCAACCAGCGGGCCGGTCACGGTGCCGGCGTCGTCCCGCAAGAACAGGCCACCGCTCTTGAAGTACAGAACCCAATTTCCGCTTGTCTCAGGTGTAGCCACGTTGGAGGCCTGTTCCTCCCACTCGCGAGTGCCGTCACGCAAGATATAGTTCGGCAACGCCTGTAGGACCTGCCGGACCTGATCCAGCGTCAGAACCGTTGTGCGGGTATCTCTGGTGGTCACTTACGAAACCTCCCGGCCGCTGCCAGTTTCGCAATGATGCTCTCGACGGCCCAAGGGTTGCCGTCGCCGTTAGCCAGCTTGAGATAGAAGTATCGCCCCCGCCCCTGCGGCCGAATGCTGTGGTTCGCACCGCTTGTGATCGTGCCCGTTGTCGTCGCGGTCGCTTTGGACGCCGCCTCGGCACTGTCGCCGACAAGCACGCTGTAGGCTACGTCGCCGCTGCTCTCGTCCAACGTAGGAATGAGTTCTTTGAGCTTGCCCTCCAGATATTCTCCGCCGCCGAGAGCAATGGGGCCGATGAGCACGTGGCTGCTGATCGCCGTGCCATCGTCCGACAGAAACGAATTTGTGAACTTACGAACGAACCCGTCGCGGCATCCCAGCAAGACGGCGATGTTTCCCGACGAATCTGCGTCATAGTGCAGCAGGCTATGCGGATGATGGTCACTGGAAACTGAGACGGGCCACAGCGATTGCCCCGCCGCGGAGAACCAGTAATGTTTGCCCGTCAGCGTTGTATCGTAGGGCACGACGAAAATGTGTATGCCGTGCCGCGATGTATCATATGCTAGCGTAACGATGTTGTCGGTCGGGCTGATGTTCAACAACTCATCAGGCATGTGCTTTGCCGACAAGCTGATAGGGAATCCGCTTGCCGAAGGTTGCAACATGTACAACCCGTCCAGACTCATAAAATAGAAAACGCCTTCCGGGCTGAAACACCACGCCTGCTTGCCGATAATGCCGACGTTACGGCTGATGTTGTCCAGAAATCCACCTACCGTGGCCGGGTTGCCACGCAACACCCACAGTGAAACCAGACCGCCGAAGAGCAGATAGTCATCGTGAAAGGGAGCCAGGGCCGTAATTATTTCGGGGTGCTGCCCGGCGTCGGTCGTTAAGCCCGCCACGGCTCGCCCAACGCCCGTTCCGCCGTAGTTGTAGTCCGTAGGGTCGCCCTCGGCGCTCATGTACCAGACCCACGGGCTTGCCGAATCGGCTGCGAGCACCAGGCGGCTACGATAGACGGCAATCAAGGAAGCGCCCAGCGGGATCGCTCCGGCTGAAGGCGCAAGAAGGGTCAGCGTCTCGGCAATAGGGTCCAGGACTTTGGCCAGGCGCTCAACACGATAATCGGAGGACTGCGGGCCATCCGACCAGCTCGTCAGCGTGATCCCATCGGTTTCCACAAGCGTGATACTGTATTGGCCGTCACCCGCCACGGCGCTGCTGATCGTGACCTTGAAATCGTTCTTATTAACCACCGCAGTCCAGTCACTGATACTGGCTGCGGACAGTTTGCCGCCCGAAGTAATCGAGCCGTCCGTTCCTACCGCACCAATCCCGTGGTCAGCGATATAGAGTTTCCCGCCCAGATGCACTGCTTGTGTTTGATGATTGCTGGCCAGGCCGAAGTCACTGGTAATCGCTGTGCCGGTTTGATCGGTATCATCCATGATGTAGGCGCTGCCGTTAGCGCTCGCGACCAGAAAGTTTTGATTGCCTCGATCATCGGAGGAGATCGGGTCTAAAGCGAAGGATTCGACTTCAAACCAATCTACGCGGGTAGTCGAGAACGGGAACCCACCGTGCGTTTCCATCCCGAAGCCTACCGTACTGCCGGCGGCCGACTCGCCGATAGCGGTCCAATCCAGAATAACAATCCCGTCTCGCTTGAACTTGACCGTATCGCTGGAGATCGCTATCTCTATTTCGTGCCAGCCGGATCCTCCGACATTATCAAGCGTATTCACGAGCTGCGTAAAAATTCCGTCTTTAACAGACGACAAAGTAACGTTCGTCAAGTATCGGTCTGGATCAAAGAACTGCTTAGGCCCGAGTTCTAAGTACACAGAATTCTGCAAAGGATTTGGTGTCGTATCATCCATTCTCAGGAAGAAATAGTAGAAGTGAAAAAGGGGGTACGGGTCTTCGTACAAACGAGCCCGGATCAAATAGCGATCAGCGCTGCCGATGGATGCGACGGTCGATGCATTGGTCAGGGCAGCGCTGCGCGTATCTCCGGCAGCATCACATCGCGCATAACCTTGTGATACTTCGGGAAGCAGTCCGTCCCACGCCCCGGCCTCCCAGTCACTCGACATTTCCGAGCCGTCGAACTGATCCTCGTAAATACCTTTCCAGGTGCCGGTGTGTATCTGTGTTTCGGAAACAGCCCGCACTTGGGCCAGCATAGTAACTTCCGAGCCGCTACCCAGTTCCGTGGCATAGGCTTTGCCCAGCCCCGGCCGGGAGCCACCGCGCAGGCGGTTTTCCAGCACGCCGTCCGGGCGCACGTTCAGCGCATCGACGGTAGTGAAAGGCGGTTGTTTTTGCACCGCAAACCGTTTGTTCACTCCGCCGAGCGGGAACTGAAGATTAACCGCTCGTTTCTTGGCCATTAGTCCTAGCCTACGGCCGGCGTGTCACCCTCAGGCTGGTTGGCCATCGCTCGCCACACCAAGTCTGAACCACTGCGAGCAGTCAAGAGCAGCATCATCTCCCCTGCCGTATCGAACGTCATGGTTGTATTGGCTGTCACGTTCACGGTCGTGGCACAGGTGACCACGATATCCCCACCGTCCGTCTTGAACGACAGAATCAGCCATTGGCCGAGGTACGACGGCCGGGCCAGTGTTCGCGTCTCAGAGGTAGCCGAAACCAACTCGCATACCCCCGACAGCCCCACCGGGATCGCCCCCGCGTCGCCGGGGTCAGCAATAGCCCAGTCCATCCCTGCATGATCTGCTTGACTCGTGTGCGCACTCATTTGCTTTCTCCTATTTGTTATCTCTTCCCGCCACGATAGACGTTGGCGGTAATGTTGAACGCCGGATCATTGGCTGTAGCGTCATACTTCAACGTCGATACACCCGGACCAATTCGCACGTATTCCCCAGGCTGAAGAATCAGCTTGTTAGCTCCCGTGCTTTGTGCAGGCACGGCACTTCCGAGAGACAACATAATAAGATCCGCAGCCTGAGCGTTACCCGCAGCATCAGTGCCCAGGTGATACAACTCATATTCAAGTTCGGGTAGCAGCGTCACCGTCGCAACGGTCGTGCTCGCTTCGATGATTGCCGCTTTCGTAGTCGTGTCCCATGCCGTTACGTTGGCCATGTCTCTCTCCTATGCGCTGGATAGCACTCCGTTGTGTCGAGCCAATTGATTGCGAACCGGGCGGTGTAGCCCGTTGGAACCATCGCGGTTGAACCCCAGCGTGGCAGGCGTGCGAATATCGTTGTCATGCTCCCTACTGCGCTCCAACGCCGCCCGGTAAAGCCCTTCGTGCAGTCCGATTTCATCGTCCTCGCCGGCCTCGGCCGCCGCCAAACACGCTTGCAAAACTGTTTCGGAATGCGCCATGCCGCCTAACGGATAAGGATTGTTCGTCGTGAGTTTGTTCTTGAGCGCCGGGTAAACGTAGGTCAGCGTGTAGACCGCATCTGGAATCGGGTCTAACAGGATTTCAAAACGCTGGCCTGAGCTTCCGGTACTCGACTTGTGGCGCACCGCACAAAACCGCGGCCTGCCGGCGGAAGTGGAGTTCTGTCGATTCTTGATGATCTGGCCTTCGCCAATCAGCACAATAACGTGGTAGGCCCCGGAGTCGGCGGCGAACGTCATGTTGCCATAGATGGTTCCGCCGAATTCGTCCGGTGCATCATAATCACCGGTGCTGGCAACCGTCGTAAGCGTGGTAGACGGCTCCAGAAAACTCCAGTCATGCGCAGCGTACACCCGCCGCACACCACTCTGGACCTGCATATCGACTCTGGCAAGGTCTGCTGCTATCAGGACCGAATAGTCGTCACCCAGGTGCAAAAAGTGCGAGACCTCGTTCATGTAGTCCCGGTAGCGCAGCGACAAGCTAGGCTCGAAACTGCTCGGCAGATTGAGAATCCATACTGCGGACATCAGGCAACCTCGACGTAGACCAGATGGCCCATTGCGGCGACGCCAACAGTTTCTAGGTTCAACAGGGTTGCAGCAGACGTTTCAAACCAGCCAACGGGATTGAATGGCACAACTACCGCAGCGTTGTCCGCAATAGTCATTACTCCGGTCAACGCTGAACCAGCGGCGCCATCTTCAAAGCGGAACGTCCCGGCTGCGGTCTCAGCCGTAATAGCGTAGGCCAATACTCGAATCTTCTTGCCGGCCACCGCCGCGACCAACGTATTGGTTTGCGAGACGGCGGTGCTAATAATCGCAAACTTCGGCGTCAGCGCCGTCAGGCCGTCGCTCATCCCGCTACTGTTGATTGTGGCGGTAATGGCGTGAAGTATTGCCGTCAGCGCCTGACTGTCCAACTCGACGGGCAAAGGACTAGCCGTGCTTACGTCCGTCGCGCTACCGTCCGCACCATGCTCGATTTTCACCCGCTGATGCTTGACGCTCGAAATATCATCAGCCGCCAGCGTGTCACCGCCGGAGCCACTATCGAGGGCTATATTGTCTGTCATCATTATCTCCCACTAGACAAAGCCGTAGCAAGTCAGATTACACCTCGACGTATACTAAAGAGCCTTCTGCCTCCGGAGTCGTTCCGGCAATGGACAACTCCAACAGGGCCCCGGAAGCCGTTTCAAAGTGGCCGAAGGGACTGAAACTGTACTCAATCGGATAGTTGACCGCCGCCGCCGTTGCGCCGCCGATCGTGCCGGTCAAAGCCGTTCCAGCAGCACCGCTCTTGAAGATGTACTCTTCGTCACCAGTTTGGACGTCTATTGTCATCATCAATGACAACACCCGGATCTTCTTGCCGCCAACGGCGGCAACCAACGTGCCCGTTGCCGCCAAGGAAATTTTGGCAAACTTTGGTGTCAACGCCGTCAGCCCATTCTGCAACGCATCAGTCGCCAGTTTGGCTGTAATGGTGTGCAGAACCGCCGTAATCGCCTGACTGTCCAGCTCAATGGGCAAAGGGCTGGCCGTACTGATGTCCGTCGCGCTGCCATCGGCACCGTGTTGAATCTTCACCCGCAGGTGTTTGACACTGGAAATCTCGTCGGCCGCTAGCTTGGCGCGCCCGCTCGCAGCATCAAGTTGTATATCATCAGCCACAGTTTCTCTCCTTCAAGAAAGACGGGGCGGGGCGCCACGGACGGCGCTCCGCACCCGTCAAAAAGCGCTACTTCACTTCAACTGCGCAATGCGAACCCAGTCCACGTCCAAGGTCGCAATGGCTCCGGTCTGATCTACCGCAGAGGACAAGACGATGCCCAGCCCGGTCCCAGAAGTCGGCAGTTTTGAAGCCGTTGTATGGGCCGTGCCAGCCACGTTGTTGACATACGGCACAACAGAAGCCAGGTCCGCGATGAAGCCCAACTGAATCCATGTAGCATTCGCCACGGTGGCAGCACCGGTCGTCTGTTCTTGGACGGTCGTTTTCGCCGTGATGAATTCCATCGTCAAGGTGGTAGTACCGCTTTCGGTATAGAACAAAATCTTATCTACCACGTCGTCTATGGTTCCTCCCGCACAGGCTTCGGTGAGGGTGTCGGCCAGCCCGATGGTGTATTCGTCCGGCGTGACGACGTTGTTCATCTTCACGCGGGCCTCAAACCAGATCCGTTTACCGGAAGTCGGAACCCACGGGGTTTGACGCCACATGACCGTCAGGCCGTCTTCAGCAGCAACATTCGCTTCAGAACTGACCCGCAGCACACCGCCTACGTCTTCGGTGAACGCCGTCAGACCGCTAGTGTTTTCCGTCTGAATCCAGTCATTCGTTTCCGTCGTTGACGTTGCAGTCAACAGGGCGGTGCCGTCGGCAACATTGCCAGGCCTAATGTTCACGAAGTCCTCGAAATACTTGTGAACCAAGTCCGTGTTCCACGGGCAGGTCTCCCATATCTTCGACGAGAACGAATTGACCGTGCCGCTAGGAGTCAATAGACCGTACGGCAACTGAAGAATATCCAAAGCCCCGATAAGAGCCTGCACCAACCCGTTGCTACTGGAGCGGTTCACGGTCTGAAGCGCCCTGCCGATTATCAGGCCCTCGCCGGCCCCGCCAAGGATGTAGCTCCCCGGCTTGATGGTCAGCATGGTCACGTCTGCCGTGCAGTTCTCCTCAGTGTAGACGTCCATCGAGCGCGCAATAGAATCCGGCTCGATGATCGACACCCAAAACGGCCCCGTTTTGTCAGGCGCATCTGCAACAATCCCTGCGAAGTTGTGCAGGTTGCCGCTAGCAGGCTTCTCGACCCAGCCGTGCCGGCCCCAGCTCGACGCTGTAGCCGCAATAGCCGAGCCTGAGCCGTCTTTCGCAGTAATGTTGTCACGGTCGTAGCACAGGGCATAACCGCGCTTAAGCGTGTCCGTGCCGCTGTAGTACACCGTCTTCTTTGACTCTTTCTCGTTTCTGTAAAGTCCTTGTCCCATTGTCTCTCTCCTTTGGCGGGGTTGACCCGCTCGTAAGGGGTTGGCCGAGCGGGGTTGGCCCGCCCGGCCGCTTGATCAAAATCAGGTGTCGGAGTTCGCCTTGGCCATCACAAAGTTCTTCCGGCGGTCCGTACACTTCAAGTTCAGCGACGTGTCGTGGTCGGTAGCAAACACGTTATGCTGCGTACCGATCAGCCGGTTCGGTCCCAGCCGTCGCATCCACCAGCCTGCCAGAACCTGCATGACCATCGTTGCCCAGTTGATCCCATAAAACGGAGCGTCACTGTCACCGTCGAGCTGAGGCACGTAGACCACCGGCTTGCGCATGAACATGGTCTGACCTTCAAACGTATGGAGGTCAGGGCCCAGGTTGTCGTTCTGGGTTTCAAGCAACTCCGTCAGTTCGATGGTGTTCTGGATTCCGGTGTAGTACGCCCGGCCCCTGTTGCTGCGAATGTTCAGAGCAAGGTCCGTAGGCGGCGTGAAGTTGGTCTTTAGCTCCGCGTACTTGAGCTTGCGCAGCAAATCCAGTTTGCTAACCTCGACGTACTTACAGGCCCAGTTTTTCCAGCGGGCCACATCGGCAACGGCAACTCCGCCTACCCCGGCTGAGAAGCCGGCGGGATCAATGCCGTTGAACCCACCGGAGTTGGTGGGCCAGCTATCGCCCGCCGACGTGCCGATAATGCTCTTGACGACGTACATCTTGACACCGTACGGCGTCAGAACATCCGAACTGGACGCAGGCTTGCTCCAGAAGAACGTCTCGAACAGCTCGGCGAAGTCAACCAACGAGGCATCTTCCTGGACCTGGATCATGTCCAGGATCTGCTCGGCGCCGCCGTTCATGGCGATCTCGTGCTCGTCGTACATCGAATAGGCATGGATGTGCCGATACGGAATCGTCACCTTGACCCCGTGGTCACCGCGCCCGTAATCATCCTGCTGGAACAGCCCTACGGCCGAGGCCGTTTGGTCCGTTCCGGTTACCAGCATGTACGAAATATCCCGACCAGTTTTCTCAACGACCCGCTCCGTATTCATAAGTTTCGGGAGCGCGACGTGCTCGGTCGTATCCGTCATCAGGTCGGTGTATTTGTGCTTGTCAACCTTGCTCTGCGTAAATGTGAGCAGGTCTTGAATGTCATCAGCTTGTACAACAGACATCTAAGTCTCTCTCCTTTCGGGCCGTCAGCGCATACCGCGCTCGGCCTTGAACGCCTCAATCTCCTGCACCGCCCGCTTTTGCTTTTCTTCCTTAGTAGCTCCTGGCTCTGCGGCGTGATGCTGGACGGGTCGAGCGGTTCGTTGGCTCGCGCGTTTATCGAGCTTGGCGCTGAGTTCATCAGCAGCCCGTTTGTGTTCGTTTTTCAGTAACTGTTCAGACAGCAAACTGTGCGTTGCCCGCGTCACCAACTCAGGAATACTGGGCACGGGAAGGCCGGCTTGAGCAAGCCCTCGAGCCAGTCCCACGGCTGTAGGCTGAATCTGGGCGCGCACTTCCGGCGTAATCAGGGCCTTCAGGTCGCCATTGAAACCATCGATAGACTGGTTGACGACTTGCGCCTCAGACTGTTGCTGCCCAGCCTGCATCGCCGTAACCAACCCAACGAGCACTTGCTCAAACTGATTGGCACGGCCCTCGTAGTGGGCGTGCAGCTTCTTGAACTGCTCCACAATTTCAGGGCTGTGCTCCTCCGGGTCGAGGTCGATGGTCAGAGCATCAACGAGCTGCTGAGCAGCCGGAGCCGCTGCAGGCGCAGGCGCGGCCGCTGCCGCAGGTTCGACCGCTACAGGCGCCGGCTTGTGCAACCCAATAAGCCGCTGATCCAACACGGTCAGCGCAGTTTGCAACTTGTCCGGTGTGCCGAACGACTGGGCAGCTTGCTTGGTGAAGCCCATTTGCTCGGCGCGAGCGAGAAGCTGGTCATCGAATTCGGCCGCCGGAGACTCGTCCGCCGCTTCAGCAGGTTCGGCCGATTCGGAAACTTCAGGCTCAGCAGGCGCGGGCTCACGGGAAGGTTCATCCGCGGGCACAGCCTCGGGTTCGACAGGCGGCGTATCAGACGCCTGCTCAGGCTCGCGCGGAATTTCTGCCTCGCGCGATGCCGCAACTTCTGTAATCTGTTCCTTCAGGTCCTCGTACTGTTTTGCGGTGAACAGTCCACCGGGAGTCATTTTCTCCTGCTCTTCGAGGACTGCCGTACCATCTTCGGACATCAAAAAACCCTTTCAGGAAATGGCCGCGCGGTTGCACGGCCCTCCCGAAAGGGCGCGATAGTTCGGGCCATCTACCGAGTTAGCTACTTCTCGGTTCAACCCGCCGGGGCGCCGCACAAACGCGGCGGCCGTTCAGTTGTTCTAGCAGCTAGTGCGTTTCTCTGTAGCCGCCATCGTTATCATGCACCTCGTACGCCTTCAGGTACCGGGCCCTGTGCCCGGCGTCAGTAAATGTGGGCTTCCCAGTTCTACGGCTAAACTCAGTCTGCACGCCGCGCCGCACAGAGTCGTCGTGCATTTCCTGTGCTTGGCTAGGATGGCACGCCAGCGCGTCCGACTCCATCGGCCAGCCCGGACTACCGCTGGGACCGCGCAGTCCGCCTGAAAACACATCGGTTCCAGCGGCTTGGTGCTGCTTGCGACATTTTCGCAAGTGCGCCTGATACTGATACTCATCCAAAATCCTACCGTTGACTTTGTACACTACTGCCACATCAGCCACCGTTCATCAATTGAATTATCAGCAGAATGGCAACGGGGATACACGCACCCATCGCCCCCCACACTCCTGATTTCACTTTCAACATGGCGACCTGCACCCGCAGATCGTTGATCTTCTGAACAATACAGTCCTGCCCGTTTGACAAACGCTCTAGCTCTTTGCGCACAAATAGAGCTTGCTTATCCCAGCCGTTCGCGTCTTTCCTGTCAGGCATATCTCTGGGCGGCATCTATATCTCCCGATTCCTCGAACTTACCGTTCATCACATCCGCCAGTTCGTCGGCCACCTCATCCCACCCCCACGGCCTGAGCCTTTTGACCCTGATTGGCGCCGCCAAGCAAATTCATCATCGCCGCCTGTTCGGCACTACGGCTCCCGCCGCCCGAACGATTGGTCCGCACCACATTGCGAGTCGTTACAGGCGCCTGCCTCGGCTGCGGGTCGTGGCGACCCTCTTCTTCCTGCTGTGGACCCACGTCTCGCATCACGCGCAAAAGCTCCGGCATGTTGCGATAGCGTGCAAATATCTCCGTCAGTTCACCGATGTCCGGCGCCTTGCCTTGCTGTGGGAACGCTTGTGCAAGCGGCACCGCCACCTGAGTAACGTATTGGATTAGCGCCTGAGCCAGTTGCTCCGGGGACTGGTCGCGCATAGAGTGCGGGTCAATTTGTAAGTCGTATTGCACGAAGTCGCCTTCGCGCGTCTCCGGCGACCAGCGCACGGTGAACGAGCGCCCCGAACGGCTTTGCCGCTCCAGAACTTGTGTTCTTACGGGCTCCGTCCATTCGTACCACGCCATCGACTGCATGACCTTGCGCAAGAACTCGTTATTTCGGCGGCGCATGTACATGACTCGCTGAGACGCGGCAGTGGAAATCAGTTGCGACTCCGTAGCCGTATCACCAAGCGAGCCCATGCCGCCCAGAGCGTTCAGACCGCCGGCGTGGTCGTCGAATATCCGCATGGTCTGTTGTGCCAGGATCTGCAACTCGGAGCTGGGTCCGTTGAAGGTAACCTGTTTCATTTTCTCCAGGTGATCCACACGCACCGCTTGCAGATGGCTTGCGCCCAAGATTCGTTTGGTATCTTTTTCGGCGCCCGCCGTGTAGACCAGAATTTCCTTTTGGTCTCTGGCCGACTGCTCTATCTTGCGCCAGACGTTGTTCACCAGGTCGTGCAGGTCTTTCCTGAGCCCGAGCGGCGAAAGCGGTATGATGTTGTTGGGCACGTCGTGAAACGTCAGTATGGCATACGGCCCGCCTTCAGGGCCGTCGTAATCCACAACGCCCAGCTTCTTACCCGTCTGCGAATCAACCTTGACGATGATGTTCTCATGCGGAATCCACAGGTTGTATATTTCGATGTAGTCACGGAACTGGTTCTTGCCGGCCAGCATATTCTCATGCGACATGTCTTCCGTGCGCTGCTCCCCGCCTTCGTGGCGATGATGACCGGGGTCAGGCTTCATGTTCGTTTTGGCCGACTCGTCGAACTCCTTGGACTCCATGAAAGCATCAAACGGCATACGGTAGCGGTGGCCGCAAAAAGCCGTCTGATCCATCCGCTTTGCGCTGACGTCATGTACCCAATCATCAAAGTCGATTCGTGCCGCAAACGACTCCATCATGTCGAACGAGCGACCCATGTGTTCAACGGTCTCGTAGTAATCGAGCCCCACGTTGACGATGCCCATGAGTAGCATGGCATCCTGCACTACAAGTTGATGCGTCGCCGAATAATCCATCTCTTCGATACGTTCGTTCATCCGAACTTCAAAGTTCGCGGCAACGTGTTTGAGGTTGAGCGGCTTGGACGTGACCAGCACCTTCGGCGCACTGGCCGCAAGCTGCGCAATCATAATGGTCATTTGCAATTCGAGCATGTTGACCGGCACCGGTAGCTTGAGTTCGTCGCCGGGGTAGGTTGAGCCTACAATTTGGTCGAGCAGCGCATTGCGTTCGGCGCGCGGGTTTTTGAGTTCAAGACGAGACTCACCCACTGCGCGCCACAAGCGCTGCATATGCTGGTCGTTGCTTGGATTGAAACTCTTGTGGGCCAGTGGGCTCTCTCCTTCCCAGGCCGATACTCAGTCGTTAAGTACCCGTTTCGTGTCGCTCCAAGATCGCATGTCTCATGCTAATCATCGCCTCCTGCAACTTGTCTCGCGTCGTACTGTTGTGTGGAAAACCCTGATCCTCGGCCGCCCGGTCAATCAGAATCGCCAGCAGCACTTCGTCGGTCAGTCCGTTGTGGCCGAGAATCTGCGGGTCGTCGTCTTGAAACTGAATGCTGAACGTGTTGATGGACTGGTGCCCGGCCTCGGAGTCCACGGCATTGATGCGGTAACACTTGCTCTGCGGCTCCGGCTTGTCCAGCGCAGTGATCTCGTAGGCGCGGTCCAGCGACTCGACGCCGACGTGGTGATGCGTAACGATACGGCCGAGACTCATACCCAAATCTCCTGTCTGGCCTCTTCATCTTCGCGGACTTTTTCCATGCGGCGGTACAAGCAGCGTGCGGGGATCTCCGGCTCCGGCTCTTCCTGATAGCGCGGGCCTTTCATTACCCACCAGGCCAACGCGTCGGCGATCACGATATCGCCGTGGTTCTCTCTGGCTCCGCTGGGGTCTTGAGACGACACGGACTTGACGTGCTCCACGTTACCGCCCGTCACGTACTGAAAATTACCCATCTCCCGGATAGCCTCTACATCCCGGTTAATCACGTCCCGGGCCGCCAGTGCCCGGCCGTACTCGCGCAGCAGCGTGGTCTTGTTTTCGCGCCGGGTCCACCAGCCCGGCACTTTCGAGACCTTGCGGCCGATGCTTTCCTCGTTGGTGCGGTAGTAGAAGTTGCGATAGCCCAGGCTCAGCACTCGCGGCCCGAACTCACGGCCCGGCCCGTTAGCCTCCCAGATTATGTAAGCGCCCTCACCGTCACTTCCGGCGAACCAGCGGGCCAGTGCCACGGCATATTCAGCCGTACGGTGCGAACCCATGTTCGGATTGATCAGCGAAGCCACTTTCGCAAAGGTCTTCGTGTCATAGACCGCGATGGCGGAATTCGAGGCACCGGTACCGGTCGAAATATCGACACCCATCACGTAATTGCGGTCGGCGGGCGGGCGATCGCCGATCCCCAGCGGTATCCATAGCTTGATGACCGCTTGTTCGTTGTCTTCCCACGTCAACGGCGTGCTGTCATCACGGTCGAAGGTCAGGTCACCAACCCGCAACGGCGGCCTGCCGTATTGCACAACCAACTGTTGCACTTCGTCGCTACTGAAAAACGGCTTACCGGACCCGTGGAACTCGGCGTCCAGCTCCTGAGCGATCTGCGACTGTAGCGGCGTGCGTTTACACTCATTGTCGTAATACGGAGCCCGCAGTTTGCCGTCCAGCAGGAACGGGTAATGGTCACGGGCCAGGGAGTTCGGCAAAGCGTCGATTTTTATGAGTGGCGCGATGCGGTCGATCTTGCCGACTGTGGCCCGATCCCAAAACTCTCGATCGACAAGCTCAAGCGTGCCGTCTACTGACGTGTACAGGCCCTGATTCTGGACGGGATGGTCCGACCACAACAGCGACAGCTTCTTAATATCCAATTGCCACGTATCGTAGAAAGCATTGCCGACGCCCTGCGGCGTACTAATTATTATCCGACAGTTTGTTGCTTTCTGGGTGGCCGCCAGCGCGTCGTAGCCATCTTTGACCTCGAACGCCGCGTGCTCATCCTTAGCGATACCCGTCCGGCGCCCGCCCCGCGCCATGTTGCCCGTTGTGGCGGCGCCGTCGATGGTGTTGTTTCTGTCCGGGTTGTGAAAGTGCAGGTTCAGCCGGTCGATGCCCGGCCGCATATTCGGCCGCATCCATTTCGGCAGATGGTCGTGTACCCAGTCGATTTTCCAGAACAGGCAATCGGGGTCCTGTGTCTTATCCACCATCCGCTCCGTGCGACTCACGCACAGAAACGACCGGTTCTTCTTGAAAATGAACTGATGATCGAACAGCAGCAGGAACAGCCAGGTCAGCCCCAGGTCGCGCGACTTCTTGATTATCACGTCTTCGCGGCCCAGCGCAGCCTCCATCGTCAGCAGAATCTCGTCCTGAAACTCGTAGGTGATGAACGGGCGAACCGGGTCTTGCCCCGGCCCGACCATCCGCGGATCGTAGGTCCACACAAACGCATTGATCCAAAACAGAAGGTCCCGATTGCACATAGCCCACAAGTCAGCCCGGTCCCGTCCGGTCATACCGTAGAACTCGATCCGCCGGTCCATGTTACCGATGGGATCCTTGGGAATCAGGTCTGCAAAAGATTCACGTGCGTTGGCGATCATTACATCTTCGCGCCTTCCTGTTCCCGGCGATTAACATCTTCACGGGCACCGGCTTCCCCTCCAACTCAAACAAGTCACGCAGAGTCAGCTCACAAGCCTCTAAGAACTTGGGCCACCATTTCTCATCCTCCAGGTCCGCAGCGTACACCACTTCGGAGCTTTCTACGCGGCCCGTCGTAGTGAAGCCCCAAAACACAACTTGCCACTCCGGCCAGTCCGCGCAAGACTTCTCTTGACGAACGACCGTCACATACACGTCTTGCGGACAAAGCTGCTCGGCAACCCTCAGCAAGAAATCCTGCGTAACTGCGTAGCCGATTTCACGCCTTCGTCCTCACAAAATGCCGAATCCCCTCGCCCGAGTTCTGCCAGATGTTCTGCTGAATGTTCCAAACGCGCCCTCCAAGTTCCGCCTCATCCCACATCAACCCGCAATCACAGCATTTGAGAATGTGGTGCTGTTTGCACGAACGTACCACGTTGATATCAGAACAATTGGGACACGGCACACCCCAATCCCCCGCCGCCCAAATAGCCGGCCGCATCACCAGCTTGTCGTGTGCTCGTCGCATTAGCTCGATCAGTTCTTCTTTCGTAGGCGATGACCTTACGGCAGATTTCCACCGATCGGGATCCTCGACTTTCATGACACCAGGAACATGGTCACCCGCAGCCTGGCGCGTAAACAGCATCCCGATACCGCCGGCAATCAGCCCTGCCACGGATTTAGCAAACGTACGACGATTCATTGCTCCACCAACTCCGCAACCTTCTCAGCTCGAAAACGCTCGCACAACGCAATCTCAGCCCGACCATCGTCAGAATGAAGCTCGCCCTTCGGCTCACTCTTCAGCAAAGGCTTCGCAATCTCCTCCAGAAAATTCCGGATGGTCGAACCATTGTCCCCGAAGTGCCTCAACATGTTCCACGCGCCCTGACTCGGCGCCTGAGCCCGAACAACCCCCGCCCTGCCAATCTGGTTGTACGTCCAATAAGCGTCACGACGAATATCCGGTACGCTCAAATCAATCTCGACAACCTCATCCGTCCCATCCTCCGAAACAGAGCCCCCAGACCGAATCTCCCAGCCCTTCGAAACCTCAGCACCCGGAGGAGGAAAATCGTGGTGAGCCAGAATGTCAGCCTCCTTCGGAGTGCTGCCCTGCTCGCGATACCGCTGCTTCCTCTCACAAAATGCCTTCCAATGCCCCTCAGACACCAACCGAACCTTCCGATCCGTGCTCTGCTCCAAAATACGACCCAAACCCCGAGGAGATGCAGGCACCATCGGTAACCGCTTGTTCAACACAAATCAAACCCCCACGATATATCGCGGAATCACGCCCCACCTATACACACCATGCCAAATATACCACCAAACACGAAATCCGCAACGAAAAATACTGAAAAACCCCATACTACAAAAATGGTAACCCCGACGCCGCAGTAACCCAAAAACGGCGCCACGCTGAACAGGGGATATATTATGGGGGACCCGCTTGACTGCCGGGGGGGTTAGGTTCAAATCCTACAGCTAAGTCTTTGGGGACCCTACAGTTAAGTTAGACAGCCGGTCTGTGCTTGGGGCTATGCGACCGCATACATCCACAGGCTACCATAGCCTGACCACACGTAAACCGTACATAAACGCCCTGTAAGCCCATCATACACCAATGGAGACGCGCGGGCTGAATCGGTTTGGTAAGTGATGAGGGATATGCCAGCCTTGCTCGGCCTGGTCAGCCTGCTCAGGCTACTCATGCCTACTCAGCTTGAGCCTACTCATGCCAGCTCAGCTTGGCTCAGCCTAGCCTCGCCAACTCTTGCTTCACTGTTTCTCGGTAGGGGTAGCGACGATATCGCCGTCCGTTGCTATCGAATCTGACCTTACGTCTGCAATCATAGCACAAGGCGCCCTTGTGTTTAGCTTTGATTCTGATGAGCTTATTGCATCGTTTGCACGGGTAGTCTATCCACGCCTTAGCTTGCGCGTGCTTTTCTTCGTGGTGCGTTCTACACAGCGGCTCAAGGTCTGTGATCTTCTCTCTACCGAGCCGAACATAGGTTTTGTGGTGCATTTGGACGTGTTTACTACCACAGACCGCACAGGCTTGGGGTAGGTTGCTGGCCCTGTACTCTGCTTTCAGGTTGCGCCAATGATCACTATTGAGGTAGTTCTCGTAGGTGTTGTACTTACTCCCCACGAGTCTATCAAGAGGTGAGCCCATAACTGCGCATGACAGTTTGTGTCCGCCGTTCTAGTTTGTCAACAAAAAAACCCTTTTTTTGTTGTGTAACGTGTTGGGTTTAAGGTGTTTGCGTGTTTGTGGTCCGTTTTCTTTGTGTTTATTGTGGGTTTTCTCTTGCTTTTGTTGTATTTGGGTGTATGGTTATACCGATGATAGTTAGTAGTGAAGGTGAGCCCGACCGAGGTCAGTCAGCCGGGCTCGTGCGAACAGTCGTTTGAGCGACTGACGCAAGCCAATTCTACTGGCCCGAAGGTCATTGGGCAATGTCAAATCAGACGATCACTTGGTGCCGTATCTGCGGCGACGAATCCGCGGTATGGCGTGCGAGCAAGCGCCAAGCGTTGTGTGCGGGTTGCAATGCCGACACGCCACGCAAGGCGTCACGAGCGGTGTTTGAGCGTCGCTATTGGGGTATTCGCTTTGAAGATGTGCCACGCGGCACGCGTTGTGAGTTCTATGCTGATTACTTGGCGTCTGAGCTCAATTTGACGGACTACATCGGCGCTACGTCGGTCGATATCAGCGACCGCGCTGCGGCTGTGCTTGAGACGGTGCAATCGTGACTGACTATCCCCCCGTTGCTCTCGGCCGGCTGGACGACGAGTCCAAGCACGTCTGGCTTTCCCCGCGTCCCGTGGGCTGCCTGGACTGGATTGAGACGGTGTGCTTGTGTGTGCTGGCCTTGCCGGTGCTTGTGACATTTGGACCCGTTGTGCTCGTGCTGCGAGCGTTTGGAGGATCGAAATGATGAATATGTGGCAATTTGCAGTTGTGGCGTTCGTTGTGGGCTTGCTCTTGAGATTTGTGCTCACCCTGTGGGTTGTGGCTACGCGCAAGCACCAAGCCGTAAGCCTAGAACCGCTACAACTCTTCCTTTGGGGTTTCATGTTCGGTTTTGCCGGTCTGGGGCTTGGCTGGCTATGGAATTTATCCTAACGCTCGCTCTGCGGGCGGTTTTGAAAGGACGTGAGTGATGAGCAAATTAGGCAACGAATCGGCGTATCCGGTAGTTGATCTCGCGGGCGACCCATGGTGCCGCGGCCTCACCAAACGTGAGCTGTTCGCGGCGATGGCAATGCAGGGGTTTGTGTCAAATTCTGGATTGACAATCCAAAGGGGCGACACAGAGATTTACCCTACCATTGCACACGACTCTGTACAGTTGGCCGACGATCTGCTCGCCGAACTGGCCAAGGAGGCCGTGCAATGACAGCCCTGACTCAGAAGTATCGCCCGCGCTCGTGGTCCGACGTTATCGCTCAGCCCAAGGCCGTGGGTATGCTGCAGCGCCTGAGCAAGCGCGGCTTCGGCGGGCGAGCATTCTGGATCACGGGCGGATCCGGGCAAGGGAAGAGCACCATTGCCCGGCTGATTGCGGCCGAGGTTGCCGACGATTTCTGCACGTTTGAACTCGACGCCGGCGCACTGTCGGTCTCTGAACTCAAACGCATCGAATCCGAAATGAGACTGTACGGCATCGGCAAGGGTGGCCGCGCTTACATCACCAACGAGGCACAGGGATTGAGAATTGACGTCATCCGGCAACTGCTGGTGCTGCTTGAACGCCTACCGAATCATGTTGTTGTGATCTTCACGACCTCAATCGACGGCCAAGCCGAGCTATTCGCAGACCACGAGGATGCCGGCCCGCTACTGAGCCGGTGTGTGCCGGTCAAGCTGAGCCGTCAAGGGCTGGCCAAGCCGATGGCTGAGGCCGTACAGGCCATTGCACGGGCAGAAGGGCTCGATGGGCAACCGCTGGCCAAATACGTTAGACTGCTGCAAGAATGCGGTAACAACATGCGACTGGCAATCCAAATCATCGAGACTGGAGAAATGCAATGAGCGACACGAAACATGACGAGTTGCCGTGGGAGCAATGGAACAAAGACGAGCAAGTGATTGCCAGCAAGACCGGGTACGTCTGCCGATTCGGTGTGCCGCCACAGGAGATTCTGACCTCAGAAGACAAGGCTAATATGGCGTTCACCCTCACGGCCTGCAACAACCACGATGAACTGCTTGCAGAGAACGCCAAGCTGAAACGGTCCCTAGAGCATCACGGATGCCTTGGGGGTTGCTGTGTCTGCGGCATTTGGGACAGAGACAAACCGAGCTTCCTCGAATGAAAGGAGACGCATTGTGAGTGACACGAAACACTCGCCGACGCCGTGGATGACCGGCGACGTACATGGTCCGTATATCGTAGCACAAACCACAAGGGATATGCACCGTGGAACAATTGTCAGCTTTGGCAAATACAATCCATCGGCGGGCTGTTACTAGCCTGGAATTGGAGCGGGAGGAACAAGTCTTGCAGAGACGCAAGCCAACGCCGAGTTCATTGTACGAGCCTGCAATAACTTCGATGAGCTGGTGAACGTGCTGGCCAACACCATAGCGCTTATTCACAACACGCACCTCCGTGCGGAGTGCCATGACGATTTCGACGAGTGCGATTGTTTCCCAGTGGCCCACGCCATTCTCGCCAAGGCCAAAGGCGAAACGAAATGACCGAACAAGAAGCCAAAGAATGTGCTGCACTGGACTTGGCCTGGATGGATATCGAGAAGCAAGTAGAAATGTTGCATGCCGTCTCACATGGGCTTGTAGACCTTGGCCGTACATCACCTGATGTTGACACCTTAATTCGTGGTGTCTGCGCGCTCGTCGGACTCGAATGCAAGCGCAGAATACGAGAGCGAGCCGAGCAATAACCGCCCGCAACCCACGGGCTTTTTCGGGGTATCGCCGCAGGAGAACGAACATGAGAAAGAACCTGTTGGAATGGGCGCCGCTGGCGTGTGTACTGGCGGCACTGTTGCTGCTAGTCGCGATGAACGGCGGCTGCGCTGTAAATGCGCAGTTGATGACCGACAAACAACATCGTGCCCGAACGCTGAACCGCGTGTTGATCGACAGACAACACGGCAGCTACACAGGTGACAACGCGACCAGCCTGGAGGAGTACCGCGAGCGCTACAGATTAGCCAATGACCAGCAGAACGGCTCGTAGCCGACTCTGCCCGGAGGGCCTGCAAAGGCCCGACGGAGAGAGCCGAACTACTCTTGAATGGAGGATTATCCAATGACCACTGAACAGTTTAACTTGGTGCAAGGCCGTACGCGAATCATGGACGCGCAGACCGCGATATCTTATGCACTACAAACGTTCAACCTCACCAAAGTATGGTCTGCCCATAACTCTGCACGTGCAGCAGCGCTCCAGGCGATCAACTCGCTAACCAGCGTCCTTAGAGATTTGGACGACATCATAGACATTGACGATGCCAAATGAAACGAGACGCGATGTACTCGCCAAAATGAAGGGAGAATCACAATGAGACAAGCAGTAATGGTGAGTCTGTACGCTGCAATGTGTTGGTGCTTGGGGGACATGGCCGGGACATGCCTCAAAGTTCCCAGCGTGGAGCAAGTAGTGGCGGTTGAGAAATGGGCGGTAGTGGAAGTATGGCCAAACCGTGCGCTGCTCGATGCGCTGGCGTTTGTCGAATCAAGTAACAACCCGCGTGCCGTAAGCCCGGCCGGCGCCCGTGGCCTCTATCAACTTATGGAACCCGCTTGGAGGCAAGTAATGACAGAACCATACAGCGAGGCGTTCAACCCGCAACTGTGCGAACTGGCGGCCGTCCGCTACTTGGAGTGGATCAAAACCACGCTAACCACATGGCGGGGCTTCGCGCCGGACGTGATTGACATTTTGTCCTGTTGGCACGGCGGGATCGGAAGATACAAGCGACGCGGGTATGACCTAGCAAAGATGCCGAAAAGCACACAGCAGTTTGTGGTGCGGGTTGTTACGAGAATGCGGATTCACGAGAACTGAAAGGACACGCAATGACACTCCATCTATGTGACAACGTGAGCCATAAACCAATCTGCCACGAAGGCGAACGGTGTCCAGCGTGCTTAGTTATTTGGGAGCTCAAGGACAGGATGGAGCAACAAGATGACCTAGTTGTTGATTTGCGCGCCGCGTGCAGCAATCACGACAAGCTGGTGGCAACGCTAGAAGAATGCAATGCAGCATTTAACCGTTGGGATTTCGGCATGTCGCCGGCGGCGATTGGGATCTGTATGTCCAAGATAGACGCCATTCTCGCCAAGGCCAAAGGAGAAACTATATCGTGAGCAATTGGCAAACATGGACAGATGAACAGCACCAAGCGTGGGCCAAATGGCTCGATGAGCGCCCGCCTAAAGTCCGAGCCTTGGCTAAGCAGTTCCCGCCCTACAAACTGTTCAGACTAAAAGATACGCACCAACGAGTATACCCGAGCAGCTATAACGAGGACGGCACACTCTGTGTCGTTGTAGATGCGCGATTCAATTTCGTCATGTTTGAACGGAACGTCTTTGGGATTAAGCCGGAAGACCTACAAGAATGCGAACTGCCCAGCAAAGACGAAATGACCGGGAGCCTGTGTAACACCGAGGATGAGGTCGAGGCCGTGATTGACGTAATCAAAACCACCGCCAAGGCCAAAGGCACGAAATGACCCAAGCAGTCACCTACGCCCGCTTCAGCCCGCAGCCGATGGTCTGCCCGAACTGCCAAACCCGCATGAGTAGAATGACGGGGCTGGACGTGTTTGACTGCTCAACGTGTGAGCACGTGGCTGAGCTTGGCGACGGCGATCAAGGCTCTATCAAAGCGCAACTCGACCTCTGCCGGAAGTATTGCCACCAAAAAGGTTACACGGTAACCGACGAGTTTCACGACGAAGCGCTATCCGGCGCGAGTCTGGAGCGCCCGGGCCTCGACGCGGCGATCGATGCACTCAGGCGCGGCGACGTGCTGGTGATTCACATGCTCGACCGCTTGAGCCGTGGCGACGGAGAGGACTGGACAGATATAGAGAGACGCATCCGGGCCAAGGGAGCCCGTTACGAATCCGCCAGTGATGAGGGCACTTGGAATAACGATGAGGATGCCGATTTGCTGCGAGACATACTTCGCGTTCTCAACAACTACAACCGCAAAAAGGGCAACCGGCGCACGAGAGAACTGATGACTGCGTACCAGAACGCCGGGCGGCGCATGACGCCGAAGAACAAAGTACCGTTCGGCATGATGGTTGACCCCGCCGACCCGAGCAAGCTGGTCAAGAGTCCTGCCGAACAGACGACCATCGAAGCCATCATTGCGACTCACGGCAAGGTGCTGCTGGGAGAGCATCGCGGCAAGGGTTATCGTGAGACAGCCCGGCGGCTGAAAGAGCTAGGGGTCAAGGCTCGCAACGATGGCCCGGTCACGCACACGCTGGTTAGAAGCATCCTGAAGCGCGGCGGGGCGTTTGAGTAGCTGTCAGCCACGCCGGCCGACGCATCATGTTTTTCGGCATTGCATATTCCTCAATTCTCAGTCTTTTTCGGCGAGGGTCCAATCATATCGCCCGTATTGCAGGCTGCGGTCCTGCCCGAATCCATGAACAGCGCCGTACTCAAGACACTTCTCGATATGCTTTTGCTTGATCTCTGATCCCTCCAGCAATTGCAAGGTTGCGGTCATCGAGCAGGGAGCAATGAAGTCCACCCGCTTCAGGCATGTTCGCGGCCCCTGCGCGGTCATCACCGACATGGTTGCATCGCGGAAGCCCGTTGCCTCAGTCACCGTCTTGCCGTCGCCATTCAGCAACAGGATCTGATCCTCCTTGACATACAACGAGTCCTTCAGTTTGACGGCAAACACCTTGATGGTGCTCATGCCTAACACGTTGCCGAGCTTGAAGACTCGTCCAAGTACCTGTGCCGCATCCTTGAGATGCGCCCGGAGCGCTCCGCCGCGAACGAATAGATTGCCGTCAGCATTCCTGCTGAAACCAACCCACACCT
>SDBV01002981.1_pt1 | contig 25238 bp, 23 predicted proteins | sample 2277081 | NCBI WGS metagenome assembly SDBV01 (sample SAMN10402039, study PRJNA504765) | marine sediment metagenome | isolation source: marine sediment core GS10_PC15, 223 cmbsf | place: Arctic Ocean: Southern Knipovich Ridge | collected 2010 | reverse complement strand
TGTTACATGTGTTACATGTCACGACATACATTCTGAAGATGAAACTGACTCAGGTGAAAGGACATACTTGCTTAGAAAAACCTCCTCTGACGACAAGTCTTTTTGCATTTCATGCCATAACGAAGATGGTATGTACGATCTATCTTTAGCAAACAGTGAACACATTTATGGAACTGATATAGCTCATGTAGGAGTCTACTATAGAAAACAAAAAAGCTCTACTGAAATTGATACTCTGTCTACGGCATGTTTATCATGCCATGACGGTACAATAGCATATGATCCCGGGCATAATGGGGTTGGTGCGCACCCTATTGGCATTGACTATAGAAATGCCAGGATGGACAATCTTAAACTGAGACCCTTTCGCGATGTTGTCGGTGAAATCAAGCTGTTCAACAGGAAAGTTTCTTGCGGCACATGTCATGACTTCTATTCTAACAGCAAAAATAAGCTGGTGAAGAGCAACAGAGGCAGCAAATTGTGCTTAAGCTGTCATGTAACATAAGCAATGGACCACTCTCAGGGCTAAAGCCCGGAGTTTCCGGTATTCCGGCATAATCCGTATTTCAAGCTTTCCTTGATCTCGTATAAATTATTACTATCTCTTCGCCCACAGTGCCTATTATCTCGCTAAAATCCCATCCGCCCATAAACCATCGCCCAGGTGAAACTCATCAATTAACTACGGCCCATCATTTGTCTCACACTCTATCTCGGACCAGTAGACGTCCTCTCTATGAAGAGGGCAGAGCACTACGATATAGCCGCTTGTGCACCCAAAGAAGACGCAATCCATAACCGTTGCCGTCCCTCGTGGAGTTATTGCTGGACGGGGCGGCTCATAGGCGCGTATCTCCTTGCGAACCCCTATGGGCTAAACCTCCCTGCGGCAGAGACCGCAGGGTATCTTTGAAAAGGCAAGGAACTTTCACACCCCGCGACAAGGGGTCATGAACCCCCGCAATAAAAGGGTCATGGACCCAGACCACGGGCAATGCACTGGTGCATTTAAAGGCTTCAGCGCTACTGGATATCACCGCACGCCACTGCACCACAGGCCAGAGAACAGTCTAATGATCAGCGATTCTTCACTAACCGGCAAAAGTGTTAAAAGTGTTAAAAATGTCTTCTTCGATATAACACTTTGACTTGAACACTTTGCGCGAACAAGAAAACATAAAAGATACTGAACAGGTAGTCATGCATTATTTTTCAGGCCATAACTCCCTGATATCAAAAATAAAATGGACGTTGCCCTGGACGGCTCCGGTCTCCTTTTGATCTTCTGGCACGGTAAATGCTCTATGGTCGGCGTAGATCGGAGCAGCAGAGAATAACACAACTGGAGGGGAAAAAACATGAGAAAAGATAAAAACAATAGGGAATCGTCAACCGATTTCATTAAAGGCCAGATCAGGCTCTTAAACGGCGTGGTACTTCTAAGTGTAACCATAGTGTTTGTAATGGTCCTGAAATTCCTGTACGACCTGTACACCTTCCTCCCCATGTATTCTATTCTCGCCTTGCTCGGCATTGTCGTCATGTTGTCAATTATCGGAATGTTCGTCGTAAGGAAAATAGCAGGCAAGGCCATATTAGCCATCGAGACCTACAACATCAAGCTCTCAAAACTACTCAGCGTATCACATCAGATACAGAGAGTTGAGCACAGTGACCTTGTGCTTGAAAAGCTCGTGGATATTTCCAGAGGACTTTCCAACGCCGACATCGCGAGCCTTTGTCTTGTAAAAGACGGAACCACGGTAGTCAGGTCCATACGCGAAGATGACAAGGCCGATGGTGATACTTACAGGTCCATCTACTATGAGGACGCTGTGGAATGGGCGCTGAACAGGAACGAGATCTTCCTCTCGGACGAGATGGACGAGATGCTGGACAGCCCGGATGAGGAAACAGTCGTGTGCGTGGTGCCGATCTCAAGCGGCAATAAAATGCTTGGGGCCCTGCAGCTTGTCAAGCACGATAATGGCGGCTTCATGATGGAAGAGATTGGAGCGGTCAGGTACTTCATCGAGCAGTCGGTCATGGCATACGAGAACACCAAGGTCCATGAGGACGAAAGGAACTTCGAGATCCATGTAACGAACCTTCTTGTCTCAGCCATGGAAAACCATGCAAAGAAGAGGGGCCACTCAAAGAACGTGGCAATGTACTCGCTCCAGATAGCCGACGAGATCAATATGCCTGAGGGCCAAAAGGCGAACCTTTACAAGGCTGCGCTGCTCCATGATATAGGGGCCCTCAAACTGTCAAGAAACCCTCATAATGAGGAATACCTGGAACACTCTAAGCTGGGTTACGAGCTCTTAAGGCCCATAAGCATCTACTCTGATATCTCAAGGGCAGTTCTCCACCACCACGAATGGTATGACGGGGGTGGGTATCCCTACGGACTGAAAGGCAAGGACATACCTGTAGAATCCAGGATCATAGGCCTGGCTGAAGCATTCGACACGATCCTCGCCTCCAACAAGACAAGTAGCACCTCTGACTTTAACAAGAACCTGTTCCCCTCCAATGACGAACTGAAGCATGCACTATCCCAGATCGTAAGACATTCAGGTGTAAAGTTCGACCCCAGCATGGTCAAGGCCCTCTTAAACAGGATCGACGACGAGAGCCTTTGTGAGAAGTCCGAGAATTCGCAGTTTATGTATGAAATGGCCATTTAAAGGAGGAGACAAGATGATATCACGCAAGGAGAACATAATGATCGACAGGAGCACTGTGATAGAGCAGCTCTACAACATCGACGAGATGATGAACGAGTTCAAGAGAGGGAAGCACCTGGATCGCTTTGCAGACAGGTCCATGGAGATTTTCAGGAAGCTCAGTGACAGGAGTATTCAGCAAAGGTATTCCACCATCGCTGATTTCTCAAGAAAAGTCACTTTTCTGATCAAAGACATGAAAGCCAATAACATGCATATGGGCAAAGAGTTTATTGAACTGGTCATGGTGGCAAGAATCGAGGTCCTGGATCAGCTGGACCATTATAATGACGGTCTTTTCCTGCTGAAAAACTCCAGGGGCGATGCTTTTATCCGCTCATTCAGAGATCAACTGAAGCTGGACCATGAAATGGTCACGAATAATGTTATCGATATAAACAGGGGATATGCCTGGATCTTTGCAGTTTGATCCTTGCTTATACCTATAACAATTGGAGGGAATAATGGTCCAGGCGCTACTTCAGAAACGGCACCCTATGCAGCCCCATAAAAAGGGCAATGACAGGCAGTCGTTTAAAGAAACAATCGTATTACTTAAAAAGGTAATCCAATTAAGAGACTTTGAGAGCACTTCTCATATAGAGAGGATCGGGCGCTTCTCATACAGGCTAGCACAGGAGCTTGGTTTCAATGAAGAGTTTTGCAGAGATATATCCTATGCCAGCCAGCTGCATGATATCGGAAAGCTTGCATTGCCGGACACCCTGCTGAACAAGCAAGGAGCGCTAACTCCAGATGAGTTCAAGACAGTCAAGACCCATACGGTGCTTGGTCAGAAGATGCTTGGAGCTAGCGGATGCAATACCTTCAGGATGGCCTGCGACATAGCCCTCTGCCACCACGAGAGATGGGACGGTACTGGCTACCCCTTCGGCATCAAGGGAGAAGATATTCCGGCTTCAGCCCGAATAGTCATGCTTGTGGACCAGTACGACGCACTTAGAAGCAAAAGACCATACAAGGATGCACTGTCTCACTCGGAAGTCTGCGATATTCTCCTTTACGGAGACAACCGTACCATGCCGTATCACTTCGACCCGGACGTTATTTCGACGTTCAAGCTGATACATGGCGACTTTGAATCCATTTTTGACAGTTATAACTCACCTGGGCCTGTAAACACCATTGTGAAGCATGGCTTAGTTTCACATCATAACAGCCTGAATGCCGAGAACCCTAACAGCTTCTCCATCTTTGGAGAGAACCAACAGCATATCGCTGCAAATGACCAAAAGGTCTAGATGGAGGCTACTGTGCTAAAAGAACACGAGAATAAAATAATCGAGCTGTACATAGAACAGGAAAGAATGCTTTCGCTGCTCTACAGAAAGATCTCAATCTGTTTTCCTGAAAACAGGGTGTTTTGGGAAGGGATATCACGCAATGAAAGCGAACATGCAGGAATGATCGTGGCGCTTTACAATCATATCAAAAATGGTGATGCGATCTTTGTTGAAACCAAGACAAGGACCTATACACTTAAAACATTTATCGACTATATAAGGAGTATCATTCAAAAATTAGAGGAGAACAAGCTTGATTCCACGCAGGCAATATCCATATCCATTGACCTTGAGAACTCACTGATCGAAAAGAACGTTTTCAACTCTTTTCAGGGTGATGCCGATGCTGCAAAGTTGGTACTGAATCGTCTGAGAATTGAGACGATAGAGCATAGAAACAGGTTAGCGAATATGAAAGATAAGCTCACCAATGCCCCAATTCTGAGCGATAAACTCCAGGCGGTCGCTTAGTAATGATAAAAACAATATCCATAAGTGGACATGGGCCGAAACATTGTATTAAACCATCTGTCCGATGCGCATTGACGGCTGGAAACAAACAAGAAAATAAGGAGAAGGGCCTGAGATGAAAAAGTCAGTGAGAGCAAACAGAACCATGAAACCAGCAATAAGGAATATCAGCACAGTGGTAATGTCCATCATGCTCTCATTGGTCATGATGGGCTGTGGCCAAGGCGGTGGTCCAGGCGGTGGCGGTACGGATACGCCCTCTACATCCCCATCCGACGTCGGAAGTAAATATACTCTGGTAATCTCTGTCTATTTTGTTGGCGGTGGCGTAAGCGGCCTTTCTGGTTCATTGGTGCTACAGAACAACGGAGTAGATGACCTCGCAATCACATCCAACGGAGTGTTCACCTTCGAAGCCTCCATAGAAGACGGAGCAACTTATGACATCACTGCCGCAATACAGCCAGAGGGACAGATCTGCACGGTCAACAACGGAAGCGGCATTGTCTCTGGCTCGGATGTGACGGATGTGGTGGTTAAATGTGTTTTCTCGTATGCCAGAGTCAGTATATCGTATGACGGCACCGAAGTCTTAACAAACAGCGATTCCTCCCTCATAGGTGACAATGGCTATTATGTAATTTTCGAATCGGAGGCGAGCGATCTGGTCGAAAATGACACTAACGGCAAGAGCGACATATTCGTCTACGACCGTGTTGAGAGGCAGGTAAGCAGGGTCAGCGTGGCCTCAGACGGATCAGAAGGCAACGGCAGCAGCACCCATCCGGCCATTAGCAGAGAAGGCAGGATCATTGCTTTTGTATCAACTTCTTCGAACCTCGTCCCCGGCGATGACAACAACTCAGCTGATATCTTTGTGCATGATCTGGACACTGGCATTACAGTCCTTGTTAGTAAATCAAGCTCCGGTGTGATAGGAAATGGGGATAGCAGCGATGTGTTCGTAAGTTGTTATGGAGATTACGTTGTTTTTACCTCTAACGCATCCAACCTGGTTCCAGGTGAAGTAAACAGAAGCCGCGCCGTGTTCCTGCACGACTTGGTATCGGGCGAGACGGTTCTTGTGAGCAAGTCCAGCGAAGGCGACATCGCTTATGGCAGCAGTAAAACCCCAGCTGTCGACGAAAACGGAAGGTACGTGACGTTTGCATCAAATGCAAGCAACCTCGTTAACAATGACTACAACCGTGCCTGGGACATATTCATTCACGACCTGGAGACCTCAGAGACGTGGCGTATAAGTGAATCTCCAGACGGTTCTGACGGAGACGGACTAAGCATAAGCCCTACGATCGACTGCGAAGGGACGCACGTAGTATTTATCTCCTATGCCTCGAATCTGGTTGCTCAGGACAATAACTATAGCGCTGATGTTTTCGTCTACGACATCGTGGCCGACACTCTTGAACGTGTCAGCGTTTCCTCAGCCGGTGTGGAAGCCAACGATTACACATATTCCGCTTCAATAAACGAAGACGGGAGATATGTCGTCTTTGAGTCAGATGCTACCAACCTCGTGCCTGATGACCTGAACGCCAGGACGGATATTTTTGTTCGTGACATTGTCAATGGAGTAACCAGTCGCGTCAGCTTGGCATATGACGGCGCCGAAAGCAACGGATACAGCTTTCAGCCGTCCATAAGTTGCGACGCGCTCTTCGTGTCCTTCGAGTCCGATGCCACTAACCTCGTGCTTGATGACTTCAATAACCGCACTGACATCTTTATCGTACCAGGCCAGTAATACACGGCGAGGAAGGCAACCACATGATCACCATTAGGAATAAAGGCAGGCATGAAGGAGAAGGGGAAATGAAAACAATCAGGCCCCATAGATCAGGGAAGGAGCACGGCCACGAGACCCGCTATCTCTTTCTCTTTCCATGCCTTGCCACGCTGTCCACCCTGTTGACAGCGTGGAAGAGTATTAAACGTCAGATAAAGACCCCACGTCATATAACCGTGAGTGCTTGAACATGCCTTATGAAAAATACAGCATTCATAATTTTCATACTACTGATCTGCTCTGCCCCTGCTGTGGCCGGAGAACCTTGGTCTAAAAGTGACATAGCATTTGAGGTCGCCTATCAGACTCTTCAATATATTGACTATAAGCAAACGCTGTCAATAGCAGCAGATGATGATTATACCGAGAACAATGTTTTACTAGGGAAGAACCCTCAAGAAGAATACATCCACGCATATTTTCTCGCAGCCGCTTTGGGACATATTGCCATAACTGATATGTTGCCCCCAAAATACAGGAGCATTTGGCAAATGATAACGATAGGAATAGAAGTCGGGTATGTAACTCACAATTACTCGATTGGGATACGTGTTAATTTAAATTGAACCGATCATTTAACGTCTGAGATCGGGCTTCATACATCGATGCACACGCACCAATTCCATCATGCAAGCAAATGGCCCCCGCGTCCCAAAACGCGGGGGCCAAAAAGCACAGTGAGGTTAGGATGTGCTTTTTAAACACTACGCATTAACTTTTACCGATGACCTCTCAGACTCTTTGAGCCATAGCAGCCTTGAAGAGTTCAGAAGCGAAGAGCTTACAGCATCAAGTATCATCTCAGGGGCGACGTCCAGGGCACTGTCCCTCTTAAAGGGCCTGACCTTGACCTCCGGCTCCACCTTGTATGCCTTCTTAACTTCCTCGATAGTGGCCTTCTTGAGCTTCTTGCCCATGGCCTTTGCCACTTCCCTGAATATCTCCCTGTGCGGCTTTGCCCTGCCAGCGGGGTCGATCATCCGTGGCATGTGCCTCATCCAGCCCTTGAAATCAATGATGGAGCCAGAGGTCTCAAGGTAGGTGACAGAGGGCAGAAACAGGTCAGCCTGCTTAGCGAGCTCCGTGATGTGCGAGTTCTGCACAACAAGAAAGTCCGTCTCGGGCCTCTGGGCAAGCGGTACTTCCCCGACCACGTAAAGGAGCTTCATGCCGCCGGTGACCATCTCCTTGTAGGTCTTGCCCTGTGTGACAAGGCCCATATGCGCCACGCCGCGGGCATTGGCCTCATAGGCAACCGCCACGGTCTTGCCTTTTAGTAAAGAGAGGTTCGAGGCAGCATTAAAAAGAGCCGGAGAGGTCAGCACCATGGGGTTTTCCGCTGCCACAAAGAGCTTGGCCGCTTCCTCAACTTCAGGGCTCACGCTTGCGCCCTTTACAGCGTCCTTGAGCTCCTTATCAGCCTTCATGCCCATGTCTATGGCTGCCTTTAGAAGGGCCTTGAGTGTTTCCACCTCATCGCCCCTCATGATCTGGGTGGCTACCTTGTCAAGCTTGGTCTCAGAGGAATTAACCACCAGGAGCTTGCTGCCGCGGGCGACCCTCCTTCTGATAAGCACGTTCAGCATTGGCAGCACCCTCTCGCGCTGTGAGGGGTTAATGCCCACGGTGACCAGAAGGTCTGAGTCCGTCGTATGGGCATGCTCGGAGTTTATAAGGCTCTCAGGCTTGGCATAGAGGCTCATTGTCGTATCAAAGTTCTTTGTCTTAAGAACGTCAGTGGCAAAGTACTTCATGGCCAGGGCGTCCTCGTTTACTATGCTTGCCACGCTCACAAGGCCAGTGTCTTTGCCAGCACTTTTGAGCTTGCCGCTCATTATCTGAAGGGCGTCGGCCCAAGTGGTCTCCACAAGTTCCCCATCCACCCGCTTCATCGGAGAGGTGAGCCTGGAGTCGGATTCTATATAGTCATATCCGAACCTTCCATAGGCGCAGATGTAGTTCATGGAGGTGCCCTTGTCCTCGCCCGCGTTTATCTTCTGTATGGAGTTGTCCTTGTGGTTTACCTGTATGTCGCAGGCATTACCGCAGAGCAGGCACACGGAGTTGGTCTTCTCGTGCTCCCACTCCCTTCCCTTCCTGACACGGTCGTATTCGATGATGGCGTTTACAGGGCAGGCGTCAATGCAGCTTCCACAGAAGGTGCAGTCTGACTCGTGCAGGGAGCGGTCCACCACGGTGGTCACCTTGGAGCCCATACCGCGCCCCATGAACTCAAGCACGTTGGTGCCCTGTTCCTTGCAGACCCTGACGCATTTTCCACACATGACGCAGAAGTCAGGTGACATCTTTATGAATGGGTTGCCCACGTCCACCGGGTGCCCGAACTTCTTGCGCTTGAAGGAGGACTCTTTGAGGTCAAAGTCATAGGCATATTTCTGGAGGTTGCAAACGCCCGCCTTTGTACAGGTCATGCAATCAAGCGGGTGCATGGAGAGGATGAGGTCGATGACGAACTTCCTCTGCTCAAGTATCTCGGGTGTATCCGTCTTTACGACCATGCCCTCCTTTACCTTGGAGTTACATGCTACGACGTGGCCCTTTGCGCCCTCCACCTCCACAAGGCAGAGCCTGCAGGCCCCGACGCCCTTGGTCCCCTTGAGGTAGCAGAGGCTCGGAATATGTATGCCCGCTATCTCGGCGGCGTCTATAAGGTTCATGCCCTCAGGGGCCTTGAACTCCACTCCGTCTATGGCTAGTTTTACGGTCTTTACCATTATCTGATACCTCCCATGTCTAAACCGGTACGCCGGCTGTTGTCTCGATGTTTAATTTCACTATGGCGTTGGTGGGGCATACCTTTATGCACTCACCACACTTTGTGCACCTCTTCTGCCTTATCTCAAAGGCCATGTGGCAGCACTTGATGGAGACCTGCTTCTCCCCAAGGATCGCGCCATAGCGACACGCATCCTGGCACTTGCCGCACCTGATACAGTTCTCAGGCACATTACGGTATTCGTAAAAGGCCTCGCACTGCATCTCATCACAAATGCCCTCCACATGCTCCTTGAAGGAACTCTTATCAAGCATCTTGATGAGGAACGCTCCCACGTCCTTGCCCTTCTTGCACATGCTCATCTCCACCATCTTCCGGCCCAGATGTTTCAGCACCGCAAGGTCCTCGTCAGAGCCGGTGGCGCCCACTACCTCGTCAAGCCTCAGCATGCTCTCATAGCTGCCAAAGGAGCAAGGGAAGCACCTGCCGCACATCGGCCCGGCAAGAAAGCTCTTTATCACGTACTTGCTCCTGTCAACCGGGCAAGGGATCTCTGCCGCCGCATCGAATATCTCTACCATCTTCGTTGTCTTTTTTGTCATATACCCTCCTGCTATACCTTCAGCTCAAAGGCATCTTTGGTGCTCTTGAACACCTTGATGGCATTTGGCTGGCACACACCAAGGCAGGCCTTGCACCTGGTGCAGTAATCCAGATCAATAAAATAGGAATCCCTGGTCTCTTTGACCGCGTCAAAAGCGCAGACCTCCACACACTGACCGCAGAGTATGCACTGGTCGTGGTCAACAACAAAAATACCAAGCCCCTTGCACACACCGGCTCTACAGTACTTATCGTTTACGTGCTCTTCATACTCATGCCTGAAGTACTTGAGCGTTGAGAGCACAGGAAGAGGCGCGCCCTGCCCTAGGCCGCAAAGAGAGGTCTTCTCCACGAGTCTGCCTATCCTCTCCAGCTCGTCCAGGTCCTCCATGGTGCCGCTGCCCGTGGTAATGCGCTCAAGGATCTGCAGCATGTGGTGAGTGCCCAGCCTGCACGGGGGGCACTTGCCGCATGACTCGCTCTGGGTGAAGGCAAGGAAGAACTTGGCCACGTCCACCATGCATGTGTCCTCGTCCATGACCACCATGCCGCCGGAGCCCATCATGGAGCCCAGTTCCCACAGTGAGTCGAAGTCCACGGACATGTCCAGGTGCTCTTCCGTTATGCAGCCCCCTGAGGGCCCGCCTGTCTGCACAGCCTTGAAGGCCTTGTCATCCAGTATGCCGCCGCCGATGTCGTAGATTATCTCCCTCAAGGTTATTCCCAGGGGGACCTCCACGAGGCCGGTGTTCTTGACCATTCCGGTAAGGGCAAAGACCTTTGTGCCAGGTGAGCTTTCGGTCCCAATACCACGGAACCACTCAGAGCCCTTCTCTACTATGGGGGGCACGCAGGCGAATGTCTCGATGTTGTTCAAGTTGCTGGGATAGCCCCACGCGCCGCCTCCGTGCTCGGAGAGCCTTGGGGGCCTCGCCCTTGGCATGCCTCTGTCGCCCTCCATGGAGGCAACAAGGGCCGTGGACTCGCCGCATACAAAAGCGCCTGCGCCTTCTTTTATGTCAATGGTAAAGGAGAAGTCCGTGCCGAGTATGTCCTGGCCCAGAAGCCCGAGTTTCTCGGCCTGCGCTATTGCCGTGCCAAGGTTCTTGACCGCAAGGGGATATTCGTGCCTGACATATATGATCCCGTACCTTGCACCTATGGCATAGGCACAGAGGGCCATGCCCTCGATCAGGCTGTGGGGGTCGCCCTCCATTATCGCCCTGTCCATGAACGCGCCGGGGTCTCCCTCGTCACCGTTTGCGATGACGAACTTAACATCGCCGCCTGAGTCACGTGTATGCCGCCACTTGCGCCCGGCAGGGAAGCCTGCACCACCGCGCCCACGGAGATTTGCTTTGTCCACCTCGTCAAGCACGTTATCCGGGCTCATCCCGCCCAGTGCCTTCTGAAGCGCTGCATATCCACCGACGGCTATGTAATGCTTGATGTTCTCCGGGTCTATTATGCCGTTGTTTCTGAGGGCTATCCTCACCTGCTTGCTGTAGAAGGGGATGTCCTCCATCCTCTCAATGGGCTCGGACAGGAAGTCCTTCCTGTACAGTGCCTGTCTGTAGGGGATGTCCTGCTTAAAGGAATATTCCACCATCTTCTCCGCATCCGCGGGCTTTACCTTCTGGTAGAAATAGCCCGTGGGCTCAAAAACCATAACCGGGCCCTTCTGGCACAAGCCCTGGCATCCGGTCTTCACGACCTCCACGTCTAGCTTGCTCTCCACCGCTGCCCGCTCAATGGACTCGATGGCATTTTTAGCCCCGCTTGCCATGCAGGCCGTTCCGCAGCACGCATGCACGCGTTTTGAGCCTTCAATAAATGTCTTCTTCTCAAGTTTTTCTCTGAGGGCCTCAAGGCCCTTGATATCCTCAAGCCTCTTCATTCAGCCCCCGTATCTGCTCCACAAGCTTCTCTAACTTTTCCGTTTCAACCTCTCCGACGATCTCCTCGTTCACCGTAAGGACAGGGGCAAGGCCGCAGCATCCCACGCACCCCACGGTCTCAAGCGTCAAAGCGCTGTCCTGGGTGGTCTCGCCCACTTCTATCCCGAACTCGTCCTTCAGCGCATCCAGTATCTCGCTTGCGCCCCTGACATGACATGCTGTGCCTGTGCACACACGCGTCACGTTCCTGCCCCTTGGAGTGAAATAGAACTGCTTGTAGAACGTTGCTGTGCTGAAGATCTCTGAGAGCGGTATCCTCAGTTTCTTTGAGAGTGACTTCAGTTCGTCCTCCGGCAGATAGTTGTGGCTCTCCTGGATGCGCTGGAGCGAATGGATCAGCAGACCTTTATTCTTCTGGGCCTCGGTGAGGACCTCACCTAGATGGCCGATGTTTTCATGGTCAACAAGACGACCTTCTTTTTTCATAGGCTAAACCTCCTTAGGACTTGAATGGAAAAATAAAATGAAAATAGATTCTCGTTTTTTTCCTTCTCTAATCTTACCTTTTCTTCACCACTAATTAAACATTTTAAATTCTTATAACACCTATTTGATTCATTTATATATCATATGCTTATTCGAATATTAACAAATCCTTACCCCGAACTTTATAATATGTTATTTATATTATATGATATACAATATCAAATACGCCCTAACCATCTGTTTAATTGGCATTATACGCTCTTCAAAAGGAATGGACTGTGTATCGGGTCAACGGATATACTCTACGTGCTTAAATTTATGATACAGATCAACAGCATGCAACTTAAAATATATTATCCCTTATTATGGTTGTTCATAAGTGTGATTAAGGGGTTGCTGAAAACTCAATACACCGTTTCAACAAACAGCAGTGCGGCAAAACAAACATCTGAATATGATGGCTAGAAAGAATTTTTAGACGTAAAGCGGGAGGCCAGGTACTTATTCGTGCTCCACAAGCTGTTCTATGATCTCCTGTATCTCAAGGTCCGCGTGTGTGGGGTCAAGCACGCACGCACCTGCTCCCCTGTGGCCTCCGCCGCCGTACTCGCGGCAGAGCTTGCCCACGTCCACCTTGCATGAGCGGTCGAAGATACTGTGGCCCAGGTTCACGACCACAAAACTCCTGCCAGGGCCCCACTGGGTGCGCACTGAAACATTGCACTGCGGGTGTGTGACATACACGAGGAAGCGGTTGCCAATGGGAGGCCTTTGGAAGTCTCTGAAATCAGTTATAACCACATTGCTGTCAACTTCGGAGTTGGCCAGAAGGAATTCCTGGAACTTGGCGATATTGCTTTTGTACCGGGAGGCGCGTATCGTGAGGTCAGGCTCATTGAGCATCTCCTCGGGTGTTTTGGTCCTGAGCCTCTTTACCAGGTGCATGAAGAAATCCTTGTATCCCACGCCCATGCCTGTGCGGGGGTCGATGAGAAAACCCAGAAGCACCGCGCCCTGCGGGTCCAGTATCTCATCCCTGGTGAACTTTGCCGAATCAAAGCGGTTGGTGGCCTCAACCAGATCGCGATATCTCTCGTGCTCTGGAAAATCGTAGTGGTCAAAGATGACCTTGGCAACGCTGAACTCACTAGCGTGCCTTCCCTTAAAGCTGTTGTTGTCCGGCTTTATCGTGTGCTCATGGTGGTCGAACCACATGCCGCATTTGGGGTCATAAGGCACGTTGACCAGGATGTCGGTGGGCCTGACCGAGAACTTCCTGTCTGTTATGTCCTGCGGGTGTATGAGGGCTATCTCCTCTACCTGTTCCACATCGAACAGTAAAACGGACGAAGTAAGCCCGTCAAAATCCCCCCGGGTGACTATACGCATGAAATCTCCTGTAAAACACGTATTCAGATACATATTTTAACATATATTCAGAAACTTTCAAGAGATATAAAGAGTGGCTGCAATGTCCCAATCTGATTTAGCAATTGTCTGGCTAATATAAAAAATCAAGACAAACATCTTAGTAAAAATTACTGTCCAAGCATCTGATATGCCTTTAGATATCTATCGGATGCTGCCAAAGAAAACAAAAGCATTGCAAACAGGCAGTAATTAAGGTAAGTTTTAGAAACGCCATGGAAGCCCTGTCAAAGGAATATCTTCTGGACTTCTACTCAAGCCGGCTGGGACTTTTCGGCCAGAGGCCTGAGGCCCTTCGCTGGAGTACCCAGGGGCAGGAGGCCAGATATGCCTGGATCTCAGATGTGATAGGCCTCAGAGCAGGAGCCACTGTGCTGGATTACGGGTGCGGGTTCGGGGACCTTTTTGCTTACCTCAAGAAGAACAACCACAGCGTTGGCTACACAGGCATGGACATAAACCCCGACCTGATCGAGCGCGCAAAGGGCCATAATCCGGGCATTGCCTTTGGAGTATCCGATATCGAGGAGCATCCTCTTGCAGGAGGGGTGCGTTTTGACCATACAGTGCTATGCGGGGTGTTCAATACAAAGGTGGAGGGGGCCACTGAGAGCATGATGAACATTATCAGGCTGCTCTTTTTCCATACGAACATATCGCTGGTGGCAACCGCCCTTCCCTCTAATGCAAGACAGAAACAGTTCGACCTGAACTATATCGACCCGGAAGTACTTCTTGAGTTTATCAGGCAGGAGGTTTCACCTTCTGCCGAGCTCCTGTGGCATCAGGACATAGAGGACTTCATGCTGCTGGTCAGGCGATAGCAAGCACCAGTTGTACAAGCCCTTGATTTCCATCTCGCTGTTGTTCCATGATTGTACGTGAACTTTACAATGGACAGACTCAGAATTGGCAAGATATCTTTTCTTAACATACTGCCCATCTTCAGGATGCTGGAGGGGCAGTGCTATTGCCCTGAGTACGAGTTCGTGGAGGGCTACCCCACGGAACTCAACCGGATGCTACGGCAGGGTGAGATAGACATCAGCCCCTCCTCAAGCGTGGAGTACCTGATGGACAGGGACCTCTACCACTATCTGGACGGGCATTCCATAAGCGCCAGGGGACCGGTCAGGAGCATACTGCTTTTTAGCAGCCTGCCCATAGAGGACCTGGGGGGGCACGAGATCGCTGCCACCCACCAGTCAGCCACCTCGGTATCGCTTCTCAAGATCATACTTGCGAAGTTCTACGGCCTGGACTTTCGCATAAAGGTCACCGACACTCCAATAGAGGAGGCTTTAACAAAACACACGGCCTACCTTGCCATTGGGGACGAGGCATTAAGGCTGTCGCGCGCGGCCCTTGATATAAAGACCACATCAGGGGAGGTGTCAGGCAGGATGCAGAGCATAAACCAGCAACCCTTCCATGTCTATGACCTGAGCGAACTATGGCACAGGCACACCGGGCTTCCCATGGTGTTTGCGCTCTGGATAGTGAAGCGCGACACACTGAAAAACAGGGAGGCTGAAGTGGAAGGGTTCAGGGCGACTCTGGAGGCCGCAAGAAAAATGGCCTCCGAGCGCCTGCGGGAGATAGCATCAACGCCAGGGCTGTTACTACCGCCGGAGGAGGCCTTCTCCTACTGGAATGACATGATATTCGACCTTCCCGAAGACTGCCTGAAGGGTCTTGAACTGTTTGGGAAACTCCTTAAAGAAGTTGACAATTGACGTAATTCGGGGCTTTAGCTTATAGGTCAGGCAGACACTAACATATTAAGAAGTAAGCTTTACTTCTTCGTAAAAGTCTTGCCCATCAGCTTCAGAGCCTTATCAATGACCTTCCGATCTGCACTAGACAACTTGGATAGAGGATTTTTCTCTTTGACCTGAATCTTAAGGACTGGCTCGTTAGATTTTCTAAAGAGGTCTCCAACTTGCACACCAAGGGCCTTGGAAATAGAAACTAAAGAATCAAGGCTGACATTAACATTACCTCTCTCAAGCTCTCCGATGAACTTGTAGCTTAGGCTTGCCTTATCGCCGAGCTTCTCCTGAGTCAGTCCCTTTGCCTTGCGAATTTCTCTGATTTTCTTGCCAATTGCCTTTCTCGCGCTATCTTTGCCCATGAGGAATTATATGGGGCATAACTATATATATTAAACCCCATATATAAGGCATATCTAATTATTGCAAATAGGAACTATATATGGCATTATGAATAGTAATGAACAAGCAATATGTGAGGCATTCTAACTACCTTCAAATTCAGGGGGAACCTGATTTGAAGATGAATATAATCATGAGTATATTGTTCTTTCTGGTCAGTGCTTGTGGTTCTTCACCATCAGAGACACCTGCTGGGTTCAATGAGTTTCTGACCAGACATGAAAACAACAGTTATATCGTAAACCACACAGTTGCTGACCCTCAAGAGGCAACAATCAACTCTCTTGAAGATGCTTGGGTAGATGTTAAAGCGCATTGGCTTAGTGGACCCGAATTTTATGAAATAGACTTATGGGGCGTAGTAAACTACTGGCCCACTCCTGATGAGTCAGAGGCAAAGGCAGATGACTATCCCGGTTATTGGGGAGTTGGAAATTGTAAAGCATTCGCAATATACCTATACTTCTATCTCAGTGAAGAATATAGTATAGAAAGTAAGCTGGGTTTAATGATTGACCCTGATATTGGTGGTCATGTTGTTGTAATTGTGGCTGATACATGGATTATAGACGAACGGGGAGTACGTGAATTCAATCTAGGAGATGATTGGCAGTTCATTATGAGAACAAACCAATTCTCTGGTGGATGGAATGTTCCCGTGTACATATAAAAGAAGCCTTCTAACTAACTAAATAGGTATTAAATAGGTACACACCCCGATTTATGCTGTACTTATGCTACCGCGAATGTCGAGCAACAAAGCAGTCGGTACGACTCGCTCACGAGATGAGGTGCATTCGTGCCCTAAGTCCGTCTATTACTTTAGAGCCTCAAGAGCTTTTATCGCGTTTTGCATGTCCTCCGGCACAGGCGCGTTGAAGTCCATGCGCTGGCCTGTCACGGGGTGGTCAAATCCCAGCGTGGCCGCGTGGAGCATCTGGCGTGGGAACTTCACCACCTTGCTCTTGTACTCCACTTTCACCTTCCTGCCATAGGCCCTGTCGCCAAGGACCGAATGGCCTATGCTGATCATATGCACACGTAGCTGGTGGGTGCGGCCCGTGGAGAGCCGGAGTTCCAGCAGCGAGGCCCCGGGGAACTCCTTGAGCACACGCCAGTGCGTAATTGCCTCCCGTCCGCCTGAAACTTTTGTGGACATCTTCTTTCTGTCGTGGGGCGAGCGCCCGATGGGCGCATCCACAGTGCCCTCATTATCCTTTAGCCTGCCGTTTATGAGCGCGATATAGGTCCTTGAGGTACTGCGCGCCTTGAACTGCTCCACCAGCAAATAGTAGGCCTCGTCCGTGAGGGCGACGACAATGGCCCCTGAGGTGTCCTTGTCCAGCCTGTGCACGACCCCAGGCCTCAGGGGTCCGCCTACGTTGGCCAGAGAAAAGCGCGCCCTGAGGGCATTCATAAGCGTGCCGTCATAGTGCCCTGCCGCCGGGTAGACGACAAGCCCGGAGGGCTTGTTCACCACCACCAGATGGTCGTCGCTGAAAAGGATATCAAGGGGGATGTCCTCGGGCACAAGAGCTGCCGCCTCAACGGGCTCAGGCATGTTTACCTCCACCTCCTGGCCCTCGTGGAGAGTAGAGGAGGCCTTTTTAAGGGTCCTGCCATCAACCGTGACCAGGCCCTCTTTTATCAGCTTTCCAGCTCGTGAGCGCGTAAGCCCGCTGCGCGCGGCGACGAACAGGTCGAGCCTCTGGGTCGGATCGTCAGGATTTACGGTAAGGTGCAAGGTTATAAATCCCTGTGGAGCACGTTCACGTCCGGGACCTCGTCCCTGAGCATCTCGGCCATCCGCTCAACTATCGCGGTGGAGCGGTGGCGGCCCCCGGTGCATCCAATGCCTATGGTGAGGTAAGCCTTGCCCTCCTTCTTGTAGTGAGGGATAAGGAAACCCAGCAGTTCATTAATGCGCACGAGGAATTCCTGTGTAACGTCCTTTTCGAGCACGAACTTGCTTACAGGCGCGTCCTTGCCAGTGAGCCCGCGAAGCTCGGGGATGAAATGCGGGTTCGGCAGGAACCTGACATCAAAGAGCAGGTCCATGCCCTGTGGGAGCCCGTACTTGAACCCGAAGCTCATCAAGGTAACACGCATGCCGCCGCCCAGTATGCCCTCGCCAAAAACGGACGTAATATACTCGCGCAACTGGTGGGGGGTAAAGGGGGAAGTGTCCACAATACGGTCCGCGCTCTCCCTGAGCGAGTTCAACAGCCCCTTTTCAAGGGAGACCGCATCTTCAAGCCCGCCCACGTCTCCCTGCACCAGCGGGTGCGGCCTCCTGGTCTCCTTGAAGCGCCTCAGCAGGATGTCCCTCTCCGCTTCCAGAAACAGGATGTTGAGTTCGTACTTCTGGCAAAGAAGGGGCAGGACCGTATCAAGTACATAGAGAAAATCCTTCTCGCGGATGTCTATGCCCACGGCCACGCGCTCGCGCTGGCCGCTCTGGGTTATGGTGGAGGCGTAGGAGTCTATAAGCTGTGGGGGCAGGTTGTCCACACAGGAGAAGCCGCTGTCCTCAAGCGCCCTCAGGGCGATTGTCTTTCCTGAACCGGAAAGTCCGGTGACTATAAGGACATGCGGCTTCACTTTACCTGAGCATCCGCCTATTTGATCACCGGCTCTATGAGCCCGTAATTACCGTCCCTGCGCTTGTATATAACGCTGAATAGTCCGGTCTCGGAGTTTGTGAAGACAAGAAAGTCCTTGGTGTCCATGTCCAGCTGCATGGCAGCTTCTTCCGGGGGCATGGGCTTCATCTCGTAGTCCTGCCTGATGATGTTGACATCCTCTAAAGCCTCGTCAGCCGACTCCACGGAGACCGAGGCCCCGTCCTTCCGGCTACCCTTGTCCTTGCCAGCGTCCGCCTTGCGGCGGGATGTCTTCTTGTCCTTAAGCCTTCGGGCCTGCTTTACAAGTTTGGCATATGCATCGTCGATGGAGGCATAAAGTTCCTCTGTCACGCCCTCTGCCTGCAGTGACGTTCCGTTTGCACGGATAAGCAGGTCAACCTTGTGGAAATGCTTCTGGATGCTGAATGTCACCGTGGCCTCGGTGATGTTATTCAGATACTTCTCGAACTTGCCGATCTTGTCCTCGGCATACTTCCTGAGGGCCGGAGTAACTTCTACGTTTCTGCCGGTAACGGTGATCTTCATAACAAACCTCCTTTACCTTTATCAGTCTATGCGCTTCCTGAGGTATTGGGGCGGAATCCTCAATTCCTCGCGGTACTTCGCGACCGTACGACGGGCCACCTTTATATTGGACGCCTTGAGTATGTCCATTATCTTCTGGTCGCTCAAGGGCTTTTGTATGTCCTCTTCGTCAACTATCTTCTTTATCATCTCCTTGACCGAGGTGGAGGACACCATGCCTGTGTCGGTGCTCAGCCCGCTTGAGAAGAAGAAACGGAACCCGAACAGCCCGTGCTGGCACGAAAGGTATTTGTTCGACGTGGCCCTGCTGATGGTACTCTCGTGCATGCCAAGGTCCCTGGCCACGTGCTTCAGGTTCTGGGGCTTAAGCACGCTCACGCCGTCATCGAAGAAATCGCGCTGGAACTTCAGTATGCTGTCGGTGACACGGTAGAGGGTCTTGTTGCGGTGGTCCAGGCTCTTTAGCAGCCACTCCGCAGAGCGAAGGCTCTCGCGGAGATACTCCCGTTCTTCCCTGTCCAGAGAGTTCTTCTGCTTGAGTATCTTGCGGTAGTAGCTGTTGATGCGCAGAGAGGGTATGCTGTCGTCGTTTAAAAGTATGCGGAAGTTATCTCCGTCGCGGACAACATACACGTCGGGCTTGATGTAGATGGGCGCAGAACCGCTCATTGCAGCACCGGGCTTGGGCTCAAGCCCCTCGATCACCTTCACGGCCTGCTTGATATCATCGAGCCCCACGCTATACTGCGACGCCATGTCCTGATACCTCCGGCGCTCGATATCACTCAGGTTGTTGCTGATGAGATTGTCCACAAGGGAGCCGGTAAGCCCAAGGGGCTCCAACTGGAGTACCAGGCATTCCCTGAGGTCACGCGCACCCACGCCCGAGGGGTCGAACCCCTGCACCACCTTTATGGCCTCAAGCGCCTCGGTGATGTCCACCTCCGCATAAGCGGCTATCTCCTCAGGTGTGCTCTGGAGGTAGCCGTTGTCGTCAATGTTTCCGATCACCGCCAGGGCCGCCTCCTTCACCTCCGGGGTGACGTCCACGAACCTGAGCTGCCACTCCAGGTGTTCCGAGAAGTTTCCGTCCTTGCTGGTATACTGGTCAAAGCTCTGGGTGGGGTTGTTGTCAGGCGAGAAGTAGCCCAGGTCACGCCCGTCGTAGCTGCGGTTGTCGAAATAATCGTCCACCCCGGTGTTCATCAAGCTGTCAAAAGGGGTCTCGGTGTCGTCCCGCCCTGTATCAAAGGGCTCTTCCTCGGAGACAACATTCTCCTCTGGCGCAGGCTCCGTCTCGTCGTCCGCCTCCTCCAGGAAGGGGTTCTGTATGAGTTCATGGTTAAGTGTCTGGCAGAGCTCGAGCTGGGGCATCTGAAGGAGCTTGATGGCCTGCTGAAGCTGGGGGGTGAGGATCAGCTTCTGCAGCATTTTCAGTTCAAGTCTTTGCTCAAGCGCCATTAGAGGCTGAACTCCTCTCCCAGATATGCGTCCTTGACCTTTGGGTTTGCCACAAGCTTCTCCGGCACGCCCTGGTCAAGGATCATCCCGTCGCTGAGTATGTAAGCCCTGTCTGTGATGGAAAGTGTGTCACGCACATTGTGGTCAGTAATCAGGATCCCCAATCCCCTGCCTTTAAGATATTGCAGCATCTTTTTAAGCTCCACAATGGCTATCGGGTCTATGCCCGCAAAGGGCTCGTCAAACAGTATGAATTTGGGGTGGGTCGCAATGGCGCGCGCTATCTCGGTCCTGCGGCGCTGCCCGCCCGAGAGCCTTACACCCTGCCTGTCGGCAAAGTCCTTGAGGTTGTATTCCTCAAGAATATTCTCTATGATCACATCGCGTTCGTGTGCCGGTATGCCGCGCACCTCCAGAACGGCAAGTATGTTCTGGCGTACTGTGAGCTTCCTGAAAATGGAGGGCTCCTGTGGCAGGTAGCTGATGCCCTTAAGGGCCCTCTTGTACATGGGGAGCCCGCCAATGTCCTCATCGTCAATAAAAAGCTCGCCCTCTTCCGGTGGCACCATGCCGGTTATTATGTAGAAGGTGGTGGTCTTGCCCGCGCCGTTTGGGCCCAGCAGGCCCACGATCTCACCAGAGCTTACCTCCAGGCTCACGCCTTTGACCACATGGCGGCCATCGTATTTCTTCACAAGGTTCTCAGCCCTCAGAGTATGCATATCATCTGCTCCCGCTGCCGCTGGAAGTCTTCTCTATGAATATCTTACTGTCCTGCACATCGTACCTGTCCCCGTCTATCATGTACGTTATCTTCGTGCCAACAAGCACGTTGCCGTCCTCCACAACCCGGGCGTTCTCCGTAAAGGTCATCTTCCTGCCCTGTGCTTCGTATACCGCCCGCTCGGAGGTGATTATCCTGCCTTCCCGGATAAGCTTCACTGAACCGTCCGCCTCTATCCTATCGAGGTCGCCCCCGCCTGCGGCATAAAAGACCTTCATCCTTTCGGCCGTCATGTAGAGGTCATCACCGATGGCCACAACCGAGCCGATAAAGGTCGCTGTGCCCTTCCTTCCGTCGGCCCGCAAGGTGTCTGAGGTTATGACTATGGGGCCTGAGACCCCTCCTGACTGTTCTGACTTTTCTGCCTTACTAGCCTTATTAGCCAATTCAGCAGCCTCCTGCGCAAAAACCACAGTGGCTGATACAGTGGCCGATAAAAGCACCGCAAGCACCACGAGCATGACCCTACTCAACTTGTGCCTCCACTTGCTCAATTATCCTCACCTCTTTGCCCCTGGCCCAGAAACCCCGGCCCTTGACCGTGAAACCCCTGGCCTTTACAAGCACATCGTCGCTGCTGGTGACCACTCCTGTGGACGCATTGAGTATGGCTGTCTCGGAGAACAGCACCATTTGTCCCGTGTCAGCCTCAACGCCGTTGCCAAGCCTGAGGTCGCTGCTTGCAAGGTCATACACGCCAGAATTGGCCTTTACCACCAGGCCCTCGGAGGGTATTTCCACATCCACCTTGCCAAGCCTGGCAATTAAGCCGCCGGAGGGCATCACCGCATGGTCGGTGCGCAGTTTCCAGAGCACTTTACCGTCCCTGCTGGCTACAACGCTCACGCCCTCCAGGACTGCTTCCACATTGGCCTCAATAACAGGCTCATCTGTGTCCGTGCGGTCTGTTCCCGGCAAAGCGGCAAGAAGGACCACAGCAAAAATCACTGCAGCAAGAATGAGAAAAACGGGCTTCATAACCCATATTAGCATAAGCAAGGGGAAGTAGATACAAGAAACGTGCCAAAATCAGCCAATGGACTTGACAAGTTCTCTTTTCATGATATCCACAGGGGGTCTGTGGCCTGTCCAGAGCTCTGAGGCAAGCACCCCCTGCCACAGCAACATCCCAAGACCGTTAAGGGTTGTGCAGCCCTTGGAGGCTGCTGCTTTCAATAGGGGCGTGTCCTTGTAGATCAGGTCCACGACGAGCTGCCCGGAATGGAGTGCTCCCGGGTCAAGTGGCAGTGAATCATCACTGTTCAGGCCAAGGGGGGTGGCGTTTATGACAATGTCCATGGTGCCTGCGGAGGCCTCGCCATCCAGGCTCTCCAGCAGGGTGACGTTCTTGAAGTTTATGGAAAGGTCAGCATGCAAACGTGAGGAGGTCTCGGGGTTTCTTGAGTGAATGTGCACGTCCGCGCCATCCTCGCATAGGTACCAGCTCACTGCACGGGCCGCACCCCCGGAGCCGACGATCAACACACGTTTTTCCTTTACATCTATGCCCTCTTGTTCCAGCGATAGTTTAAAACCCCTGCCGTCGGTGTTATGGCCGGTAAGCCTTCCCAAGTGGTCTGAGACCACGGTGTTCACGGCCCCGATGAAGGAGGCCTCGGGGGACAGCTTGTTTAGCAGGGGCAATATCGCCTCTTTATGCGGCACGGTGAGGTTGAACCCAACAAACCCAAGCGCGCGCAAGCCCTCCACAGCCTCAATAAGGAAATCCGGGCGCACGGGGAGCGCTACGTAGCAGAGATCTTCGCCCATCTCGGCAAAAGCAGCATTGTGCATGGGGGGCGAGAAACTGTGCTCCACGGGCCAGCCCAGAAGGGCGATGACGCCTGTCTTTCCGGTTATGTTCATCTCAACGCTCATCTATTTCATAGCCTCAATAAGCCCCTCGGGGCACGGTTGAATTACCTTAACACGAATACCAAGCTCTTGCCCAAGCTTCTCCACGGGCATGTCGTCGAGGAACACGCCGTGGCCCTCCCTGAGCACAACGTCCGGCACGAGCAGGACGTCATGGCCCCTGACATGGGGGGCAAGGGTGCGGGCAACGTCGCGGCCCGTAAGGAGCCCTGTCACAGTGACCGAGCTGCCAAAGAAATCGTTGGTCACAGGGACGGCCTTTATCTTCATGCCCCCACGCGTGAGTTTGTCCAGGAAGCGCTTTAGCGAAGGGTAGAAGGACATGCCGGTGAAGGTCAGGAAGCTTGATCCTGAAGGGGATGGTTTTATCCTCCTGGCCTCGTACCGGAACAGCGGGACCATCCCTACGCCGTTCTCGTACTGCGGGAGGTCGCCATAGTGTGAGAGAGCGGGGAATGCGCGCCGGGCCTTCAGGTACAGCTCGTCGGCTGAGTAGACAAAGGCCTCGCCGTGTTTTTTCATGTACCTGCGGGAAAATGTGTCTACAATGTCCAGGGCCTTTATAGCGTCTGCCTTTTCCACCGGCCTGAGCCCCGAGCGGCTGTGTTCGGTGAGCCCAAGCGGGACTACCGCCACGCTCATCACCGAGGGGTGGAGCGAGTAGAGGTCTCTTATGGTGCGCTTAAGGGACTGGCCGTCGTTGTATCCGGGGCAGAGCACTATCTGCGCGTGGAAGCGGATGCCGTGGGAGGCAAATCCTCTCAACTCGGCCATTATGTCCCGGGCCTTGGGATTGCCCAGAAGCTCGTTTCTGAGCTTTGTCTCCGTGCTGTGCACCGAGACATACAGCGGGCTCAGGTGCTGGCGAATTATACGTTTGCGGTCACGCTCGGCAAGGCCCGCCAGGGTCACGAAGTTTCCATAGAGGAAACTCATGCGGTAGTCCTCGTCCTTGACGTAGAGGAGCCTCCTCAAGCCCTTTGGCAACTGCGAGACAAAACAGAACTTGCACTTGTTCCGGCAGGTGCGCACCTTGAAATGCTCAAGTGCAAGCCCCGCGTCCTGGCCCTCAAAGAGCTCTATCTCTACAAATACCCGCTTGCCGCCGCGTTCTACCTCGACCTCGGCCACCGGTCCCTCAAGGTTGAACATGTAATCGATGATGTCCTGGACCCTCTGCCCGTTTATCCTCAAGAGCCTGTCGCCACGGAGCAATCCGGCACGGTGGGAGGCAGAGCCCACCCTTACTGATTCAACTAGGATGCCTTTGAGAGACGAGCTGGACAAGAGGGTTGCCCTCAGCCCTAAGGTATGTTCATGGGGAAGAATTTAAAGGAGTGTCTGAGCCCAAGCTTCCTGTAGCACTCCACCGGCCCTGTTGTGCCTTCAAGGAGCTTCCGGGCGGCCAGGGCGTGGCAGCCCTCAACAGCGAACCCCCACTGTTTTGCCTCTTTTTGGGCTTCGTCAATAAGTGTCTTTGCGCGGGCCTTGTTACCCCTTATGTAGTTCATCTCTGCTATGGAGAGCTTGCAGTAGATTATGCCTCGGGGGTCGGAGGTCTTCTTAAACAGGCTGCGGGCCTCCTTCACGTACTTGTATGCAAGAACGGAATGCCCGCTCATCATGTGGGTCTTTGCAAGGCTCCACATGGTGTAGGCGTAGCTGACTGTGTCTCCGATGCGTACGTAGAGCTGCGAGGCCCTCACAAACTGCTCGCGCGCCTCCTCAAATTCGCCCCGCATCCTCAGGGCATTGCCCATGCCGCAGTGGGAATACGCCGTGCCGAAGGTGTCCTTTAAAACCCTGAACATTGCGTTTGCCTTTGTGTAGTGCTCCATGGAGCGGGCCGCCCTGCCAATAACGCGCGCAGTGCCTCCCATGCCGCAGAGGCTGTAGCCCTCGCCGCTCCTGTTGCCAAGTTTTTTAAAAAGCTTTCTTGCCTCGCCGAAGTTTTCATACGCCTCGGGGATGTCGCCCTTTATTCGGAGCGCGCCGGCCTTTGCCCAGAGCGTGAAGGCCAGCCCCTCGGAGTCGTCGCTTTTTTTGTAGAATGCCTCCGCCTTTTTCAAAAGCGAGATGGATTCCTTCCAGAACCCGAGGGCGCGTTTACTGAGCGCAAGGCCCACGGATGCGTCAATTGAGGCTTCCCTGTCAACTGTCTCCGTGAGCTCTACCGCTCGCTCGTAGTGGCCCACAGCCTCGCTGAAATCCCCTGTCATGCGGCACGTGTCGCCAAGGGCCATGCGGCACTGAAGCTCGTCCTCGTCGTTTTCAGCACTTTTGAGCGCGCGGCGGTATTTCTTGA
>SDBV01002980.1_pt1 | contig 25238 bp, 29 predicted proteins | sample 2277081 | NCBI WGS metagenome assembly SDBV01 (sample SAMN10402039, study PRJNA504765) | marine sediment metagenome | isolation source: marine sediment core GS10_PC15, 223 cmbsf | place: Arctic Ocean: Southern Knipovich Ridge | collected 2010 | reverse complement strand
GCGGCGCGTTATAGAGGGTAGCCAACTCTTCAATGAGACGTTTGCGAACCTCGATCTCGCGTTGAACGGAAACGTTCAAGGCAAGAAGCTCGGCTGCGGTTCTCCCCTCCACCAGTTCGTCGAGTTGGGGATCTGTCCTCACTCCTAGCCATGCACCAACGCCCCCGCGCGACCCGACAACGTGGAGCGGTAAGTAAGAAAGTCCCGCTCAGTCGCGTGCCCCTACCGCACGATGAGCAGCGCGACGCGCCCGCCGAATTCGTCCGGCACGGTTGCGACGGCGTCAGGTACCGTCCACTCGGTTCCGTCCACAATGATGCTGAACTTGTAGACGCCCGGCGGTAATGCGACCTCCACCGACCAGCGACCCGGTCCGTCCGGGGTCAAACGAACCGGCGTCCAATCATTCCAATCGCCGGCGATCTCCAGACGCTGCACGGAGCGATAGGGAAGGGTAACACGCACGCGGCCGCCACCGAGCGATTCGACGGTTGCCCCGAGGTCCCGGATGCGTATCGATCGGCCCGGCGCGCCGCCAATGTGCAGTCTGATTCCCGCACTTGCGAACAACCCGTCCGTCAAACCAGAGAGGCTGCGCGGGTAGCGGCCCAGCGACGCCTCGAACGAGACGCTAGGTGTCAGTTCGGACCTAACGCTGGTCTGCCCCCAGGGATCGTCGGACAGATCACCCGCTCGGGCACCGAACGAGGCGGAAACCGACCCTCGTTCCCACTCGAACCCCACAGCCAACATCACATCTGCATGACGGATGGTGTCCGCCACCGTTGCTGCCAGACTACCTTCCACCGAGACACCGCGAGGCGCCGTATAGCGAAGCGACAAGCGTCCCGTACCAAGCGCCAGCGACGTTTCGTCCACCCGCCGTACGCCACCGAAGGTTGCACCAAACGAGGTCAATAGTGAGCCAAACGTTTTGGCCACGAACGGACCTACCACGCCGGTCCCACTCCACGTGCCGCCCTCATAGTCCGCGAAGCGTCCGCCAAAACTGAGTCCCAAGATCACCGGGTCGAGTTTAGGACGCACCGCGAAGCCTTGGGCGCTCAGCTCTGTCGCCCACTCACCGGTGACGAATTGAGTAAAGCTCAACTCTCCGGACCCGCTGGCGTTCGTTGACGTCCATGACACACCACCGGCAACTGTGGCGGCGGTTCCACTCACGGAGTCGGCATAACGCGCGTGCACCCCACCGGCGAAGAGCGTGGCACGCTGTGCGTGGGCCGGTGAAACCGCCGACAGACACGAGGCAAGAGAGAGAATTGCACAGCCTACGGCGAATCGGCACGTTTCGCCGGGCGAAACTAGTTGTTTCATACAGTGGCACGCTTGGGAATCACACCCTGTCGGCGTGAACCTACACACGGCCACGCGTGAGAACAAGCTGGATACGAGTCGAGCCAGCCCGGGGGCTGGCTCGACGAGGGGAACTCGGCTGCCCGTTTTGTACTAGTTGCCGCGCCGGCCTCGTCCTTTTCCCTTCGCGGGGGGCACACCTTGGGGCCGCACGCCTCGGCCTCCGATCGGCAACCCACCGCCCCGCAGGATCTGCTGTGCTATCGCACTGGCAGGAACCCCCCGGCCCAACATCGCCGCGACGCCTGACGGCAGCTCCAGCAACTCAACGGCCGTTCGTCCGCGTTGGAGGTCGTCCTCAACGGCTCGCACCGCGGCGGCGATGTCGAGTCCCTGAGCTGCCAGCGAACCCGCCACGGTCATACCCGTCGCCGCGGCTTCGGGGGTCGGAGCAGCGGCAATCACAGCACGGACGTCGGCCGAGGTCATGCCCCGCCCAAGCGCCTCAGCCGTTGCTGCCACCAGGGTTCCCGGCGGATTATCGACGCCTGCCGAATTCGCCAGCTCTCGCGCCTCGCCAAATCGCTCAGCCAACTGGTTGAGAACGGTGAGAACCCGGTCGGGTGGCACCCGTCCCCGCTTCGCCCATCCCTCGAGGGCTTTTGAAACGAGTGGCCCCGTCGGCAAACCGTCCGCGCGAGCGGCGGCCACGATGTCGGCCACGTTCCGCGCCCACGCAACCGGCGCTCCACGGGCAACCAGCTCGCGCTCGACATCGGGAAGCTGCTCCTGCGCGGCCAAGGTCACCGGCAAGATCGCCAGCGCAATGCCGATCATTATTCTTGCTTGTTTCATGATCGTGCTACTCCTCGCGGACCAACGACAATGACGCTATTGGTCATCCCGAAACCATCGTCCACTTGTGCGTGCGCACCGGGATCGGGTACCCACTGCTCACCATCGACGACAAACAGGTATTGATGTTCGCCAGACGGGAGCGGGAGGGTAATAGTCCACAATCCAGTGGCGGAACTGACCGCCAGCTGGTGTTCTATTGGATTCCAGTCATTGAATGAACCCACGACGCTCACTGCTTGCGCGGCAGGCGCCGGAAGTTCAAACCGCACGAGGACCACAGGAGTTTCGCTAGACACGCCGGGCACATTACTGAGAGTGGCTTGTCGTAAAGCGACCCCCAGGCCAACCGCCGTCAAAACGGCCGCCGCGGCCAGCGCCGGCCGTAACTGCACCATCCGCGGCTGCACCAGCCAACTCCACCATCCGAAGGACCGCATCTTGCCCTGGCGTGCCCGAATCACCTTCATAACCGCCCAATCCACCTCCCGGCCTGGTACATTCAGACCGGTGACATACGCGTCCACCGCGTTTTGAAATTGCGCGGCCGCGGCCTGCGCATGCGTGTCGCCACCTTCAGCACGTTCGCCGTCCAGTATCCGATGCATGTCGGCATTCATCTGGTTGTCGTTACTCATGCGAAATCCCGTAGCTGTTCCTTGACGACCTCACGGGCTCGGTACACCCGCATTTTCAACGCATCGATCTCGGCATCCAACACATCAGCCATCTCGGCGTACGAATAACCTTCTATGTGCTTCAGGACGAAGGCCTCTCGTTGTTCCCTTGTCAGTGCCTCCAGCGCTTTGCCAATGGCGTTCCCTATCTCACCACTCGTGAGCTGTGCATCAGCGCCATCACTGCCAGCCACGTCCAGTTCATCCAATGCTACGTGTGTTCGCGTGCGTGTCCGCATGTTGTGGCATTGGTTTGTCAAAATTCGTGCAAACCAGCTGCCAAACTTGTTCGGGTCGCGGCACGTCGCCAGCGAATCGAACGCTCGTACAAACGCTTCTTGCAAGGCGTCGGCTGCGGCATCGGCATCACCGCAGAGGGAAGCCGCGTACCGCGCGTAGCGCGACCGGTACCGCTCCACCAAAACGCCGTAACACTCCATATCGCCGGCGAGCACCCGCTCGACCGCTGCCCCATCCGAGAGGCTCGCACGCTCCTTCATAGAGACCTGTCCACGCCATGAAAAGTAACGCAGCGCTGCGGATCAGGCGTTGGCGGATCAGCGCCTCTGATACCGACGTCTCATCTACTGGCCGAGACCGGATGATTTACGAAGCCCGGTCAAGCAATTCGGCCTGTCCCCGCACCTCAAAACAAGAGTTGATCAATATGCGCTTGAAACCGACACGCAGGCTCAGGGGAGTCGCCAGAGACCACAATTTCTTGGTCGCTTCCACGAACGCGTGCGTCATCGCCGTATCGACAAGCTTGGAACCGCCGCACAGGACTTCAGCGTACGGGATGAGTTCTTCACAATGTTTTGCGAGCCGTAACCGCTGTTCACGAGACATGGGACGGGGTTGGTCTAGATGTGGACGAAACGTCGCACTTAGGCGGACGGCGGGTTGACCGAGAGAAAACACGTTGCGCATGAAAGGTCTCCGTGGAGGTGTCGATTACTGACTCAATGACACACCGTAGCGCACCGAGGTAACGTTCGGATTTATGTCACAAAAGCAGAGTGACGTAGGTCACACTGTGATCTCCCCCTGGTGGATAATCAACTCGCCGTCCAACCACACCGACGGTTCGCATATGATCGTATCGAAGTGCGTTTTTTCCCTGAACCGTGCCGTCTAGGTTGAAAGACGTGCGGGTCCCCATGTGGATGTGTCAACAACCTACGTGGTCGGCGCGAGATGGGTCGTGGAGGGAGGGGGGGCGGTTACCATTGCCGCCGTCCTGAATGGCAGGGTGACGAGTGTAAGCCGGGCCGTTGCTCTTGTGGTGAGCGGGGGAAATGTCGATGCGACGGTTCTCGCCGAGGTATTGACCTCACCGGTGGGTGGGAAGTGGGCGGACTCCTCGGGGTCCCGGCGCAGCGGCCCCGGCTGGGATTCGCGAGGAAGACCTCATTGAATTAACGTTTCCACATATTTCCCTCTGCGAGTTCCCTCCGTGTGGCTCGGCGAGTTTAATTGTCTTGACGTTGTGAGCGGTCGGATGGGGGTTTTTCTGAAGCGGGTGCCACTCCCACAGCAACACCTGGAGGTTGCCAATGCGAACAGCAGGCAAGGGCGAAGAGACCGCTGACCAGATTCTCCAGACAATATTGGATATAGCCCCGACAGCTGTAGTGGAGGTCAACTACGACGGGAGGATTGTGTTTGCGAATCGCGAAGCCGAAGCACTCTTCGGTTACAGCCACAACGAACTCGTGGATGAGCCGGTTGAGCGCCTCGTTCCCCCCCGGATTCGAGACGCCCATCGGATCCACGTCAAGAATTTCTGTCAGGCGCCTCAGACGTATTCGATGGGAAGAGGGTCGCATCTTTTTGCTTTTCACAGAGACGGCAGTGAAATTCCGGTCGCCCTTACCCTGAAACCTCTGGAATTGGCGGCTGCAAAGCTCGTCCTAGCCTTCCTCAGGGACCTCCGTGAGGAAAAGCCGACGGAGGAGGCCTTCGGGCAGCGCGAGCATTGGTATCGCACTCTAGTCAATCTCTCCCCAGTCGGCATCTTTCACACCGACTCCGCAGGCAACTACCTCGAGGTGAACGAGAAGTGGTGCAGTATCAGCGGTGTGTCTCTGGATGGAGCTTTGGCCGACGGATGGATGAAATGTTTGCACCCCGAAGATAAGGAGTGGGTCGCACAGACATGGAACGCTACGGTGTCGAGGGGCGTCCGCTTCCGTTCGGAGCACCGCATGGTGCGGGCGGATGGGTCCGTCGCAACCGTATCGGTTGACGCCTTCCCACGACTACGCGATACAGGAACTGTCGTCGGTTACGTCGGCACCGTAACCGATGTCACCGAGCACAAGCGGATGCAGGAGGCTGAACGCGAATCGGCCCGCCTCCTCGAGATTTTCTTCCAATACACACATACCCAGATAGCCTTCTTGGATCGTGATTTGACCTTCATTCGCGTCAACGAGGCCTACGCGCGAGCGGATAACCGTGACGTGTCCGGGTTCCCGGGTCGCAGCCACCTTGACGCTCGTCCGTCTGACGTAAGGCAAATTCTCGAGGAAGTGCGAGACACGAAACGGCCGTTTCGAGCATTCGCGCAGCCCTTTGACTACGCAGGCCACTCGGAGGGGGGCGTCTCGTACCGGGACGTGCAGGTCGTCCCTGCATTCGACGACGCCGGAGAGGTCGAGATGATCGTGCTTTCCCTCGACGATGTCACGGCGCGGGAACGCGCAGTCAAGGCGCTCCGACGGGGCGAAGAGCACGTGGGGTGAGGGCAAGGCCTTGGAGGCAATGGCCCGCCGTTGCCGTGGGGTAGGGCATGATGTCGAGAACATGCCGATCAATGGGCAATGGTTCGTTCCATCGCCTCCAGAAACTGGGAGTTCTGAAAGGGCTTTACGATGTATTCCCTTGCGCCCGCTTTCAGGGCTTCATCGGCCAGGTGGTCCCGTCCCACGGCGCTGCAGATCAGAATTCGCGCATCGGGATCCAGCAGCTTGATTTCGCGCACGGTCTCAATGCCGCCCATATTGGGCATCACGACATCCATAGTGACGGCATCCGGTTTGCACTGCTTGTACTGTTCGACCGCCTGTAAACCGTCCTCGGCCTCCGCGGCGACTTCGTAACCAGCTTGTTCGAGTGCCTGCCGAATCATCGCCCGCATGAAGAGCGCGTCATCGCATACTAGTACCGAGTAGCTCATGCAGCCTCCAGGATTCTGGCCTGCCGGTGCGGACGCATGCGCGCAGCGGGACCGCTCACCAGTCGGAACGTCATCAGACGCCGGGGTGATCTAACTCTTCGCGGCAGTGTACACGCCGGGCATGACTCTGGTGACCCTGCTCGGTATGCCGTTCAGGGTCTCGGCGAGTCCTACCATGATGTATCCCGACGGGTGCAGGTGGCGCACCACGCGCTCCACGACATCTTTCTTGGTTTCCGTGTCGAAATAGATCATGACGTTGCGGAAGAATATCAAATCGAAGAGTCCGGACACCGGGTACTGTTTTGCATTGAGATTGATCCGCTCGAACGTCACGATCTCCCGAACCCCGTCCCGGACTTTCATCTGGCCGGCCTGGGAGTCGCGTCCCCGCAACATGAAGCGCTTCAGATAGTCTTCCGGGATCCCTTCCGCCTTCCCGATCGCCCAAATCCCAGCAGCCGCCTGTTCGAGAGCGCGGGTGGAGAGATCGCTGGCGAGTACGTCCAGCTGCCATCCGGAGGATGGCGGAAAGTGGTCGAGCAGGAGCATGGCCAGGGAGTACGGCTCTTCTCCCGTGGAGCACCCGGCGCTCCAAATCCGTATCTTCTTCTCTCTCTCTCTGGCTCTGGCCTGTGACGCCCACGTCGGGAACACCGTGTCTTTGAGAAAATCGAAAGGGCGGCGATCGCGGAAGAAGCTCGTCTCGTTGGTGCAGATGCAGTCGAGCATCCGAATCCGTTCTTCGGTGTCCCCACCTTCCGCCACCAGCTGGTAGTATTCTCGGAACGAACCCACCCCGAGGTCCCGTAGCCGCCGGCCCAGCCGGCCGACGACCAGGAACTTCTTGGTGGGAGCCAGATGGATTCCCGCCTCTTGTCGGATCAATGCCTGAAACAAGCCGAACGTTTGCTCCGTGATCGAGGCGGGAACCGTGTACTGCGTCTTCCTGGCCGTCCCCACGAGGCCTCCCTCCTTCATGCGTCCTTCGCTCCCTCGTCGTCGGTGTCGGTGGTCTCGGACGGGGTGTCTTCGCCGTGCTCCTGGACGTCCTGGACGTACGCCAGCGCCTCGAACTCCCGGGTGCAGAGCACCTGATCGACGTTGAGGAGCAGCACGAATCGCTCGTCCAGCTTGCCCAAGCCCTGGAGGAAGTCCAAGGACACCGTGGTGCCGAACTGCGGCGTGTCCTCGATGTCCTCCTCCGCCAAGTAGGTGACCTCGTTCACCGCATCGGCGATGATACCCATCACCGTATCCGTACCGTCCAGATCCACCTCCAGGATGACGATACAGGTACGCTTGGTGATCTCGCCGGTTGGCAGCCCCATGCCCACCGCGAGGTTCACCACCGGCACGACGCTGCCCCGCACGTTGATGACGCCGCTAATCGATCTCGGGGTCCGGGGCACCACGGTTGGCGGCACGTACTCGATGATTTCCTTGACCCGAAGGATGTCGATGCCGAACTCCTCGCCTGCCAGCGTGAAGGTCAGGTATTGGGTCTGCTCGAGTGCTTCGCTCGTCGTTGTCATCGTCGCCTCGCCGTTAAAACCGGGTGAACTCGTGCTGCTCGGAGCCCGATCCGGGAGACCGCTGGCGCTCCGCCGGCTCGCCATCGGGCCTGTGGCCGGCCTGCGGGTTCGTGCCGTGCACCGCTCCCCTCTGCGCGGCCGCCCCCTGCAGCTGGTGTCCCGAGAATCCCTCGTGTTGGAACCCGCCCCGCAGCGTCGCGGCTGCACCACCACCGTTCCCCCTGGTGTTCCCCGTGAAGAAGGAGACGAGCTCGTTGAGGGTTCGGGCCTGCTGGGCCATCTGCTCCGCGGTGCTGGACAGCTCCTCCGCCGCGGAGGCGTTCTGCTGCGTCACCTTGTCCATCTGGTTCATCGAACTGTTGATCTGCTCCACCCCGCTGGCCTGCTCGTTGGACACGGCCGACACCTCCTGCACCAGCTCCGCCGTCTTCCGGATGGAGGGCACCAGCTCTACCAGCAGGGTGCCGGCCTTCTCGGCCACGGAGACGCTGGAGGTGGCGAGCCCGCCGATCTCCTTGGCGGCCGACTGGCTTCCCTCCGCCAGCTTCCGCACCTCCGTCGCCACCACGGCGAACCCTTTGCCGTGCTCGCCGGCCCGGGCCGCCTCGATGGCGGCGTTGAGGGCCAGGAGGTTGGTCTGGTAGGCGATCTCCTCGATGATGGAGACCTTCTCGGCGATGGACCGCATCGCCTTGACCGTGTCCTGTACGACATTTCCGCTCTCCTCGGCGTCCTTGGCGCCCTTGAGGGCCGTATCCTCCATCTGCTTGCTGCTGTCGGAATTCGCCTTGATGGACGCACTCATCTGTTGGAGGGACGCCGAGGTTTCCTCTACGGAGGCCGCCTGCTCGGTGGTGCCTTGGGACATAATCTGGGCGGAACCCGAGAGCTGCTGTGCCGCCGTGGACATTTCATTGGAAATGTTCAGTGCGATACCCAACTGCTGCGTGATGCCGCGCGCAATGAGGATCGAAAGGGCTCCCATGAGAATCACGGAAACGATTCCCACCAGTATGATCACCATGTTCCCAAACGCCTGCGCGTCATCCCCTCGCACCTCGGATTCGTTGGCGTATTCCACAAGGAGGTCACTGAGCCCCGCCAAATCAATCTCCAGACGTTCGAAGGACACGCTGAAATCCTCCAACTGAACGAATCCGGCGGGCCGATCCTCGAAGGCAAGCTCGATGGTGCGTTGAGCTGCCGTGATGTACTGCTCGATCGTGCGCGAGGCCGCAACGATGCCGCTCATGGCGTCTGTCGCCAGCTCCCGGCCTTCAAGGGCGGATTGCGATGAACGCATCATCCGCGCGCGGTCCGCCAATTCGTCCAGTACATCCGCTCGCTCTGTTCGGTCACCGCCCTCCGAGGCCACCAGACCCCGAAACACGGTTCCCTGAATGCCTTCGTGCATCATGTCGACGTCGCCTAGGTTCCGTAGCGCGTGGGCCATGACCACGATGCTTTCCAATTCCGTGTCCAGCGTCGCAAGGCTCCAAAAGCCCGTGCTCCCAACTGCCGCCACCAGTACCACGGCTGCCGCGCCGAGGACCCCCAGTTTCTTGCCAATCGTGAAGGTCATTTTTCCATTCCTTCCTTTCCGAAGATCATTGATCTGGAGACGGTTCTCTACTAACAGTGCGTTCTATCGATTCCGCCGCCGGCAGGTTCTGCCAACGGCACCGTTGCTCTACTCAAGCCAGGCTGGGAGCGGCACCTACCACAGCGCCGCCAGTTTGAATGTCCAGACTACGTCCGCCGCGTTGTCGTTCGCCCCGATGCCCAGCACCGCGTCGATCTGCACGGCCTCGCCGATCATGTGAGCCGCCCCGAAGTTGTACGACGCGACATTGCCTCCACGCTCCACGGGGGCGAGCTGCTGGACGGCGAGTTCCCCGAACGTCCAGAACGCATCCGTCCACGACTTCGCCAGGAACGCGCCGAACATGCCTGCAACGAACCGGCCGCTGTCGTCCCCATCCACGATCACTCCCGGCATAACGCCGGCGGCGATCCCGTGGGGAAGCTCCCATTCCCCGACCGCGCGGAGCGAGGGACGAATCCCGTTTCCCCTGAATGTCGCCGAGCCGACGGCGACGTCCGCGTGCAACAGCCATCCGATAGACGGGATCGCCGTGCCCGGGGTCCCGTCGTGGGTGTGCCACGCGACTCCTACGCTGAGGTCGGAGAACCCGGTTTCGTTGGCCAGCACCAGGCCACTGATCGACTCCTTGGCGCGAACGAAGCCGTCGCCCTCGAACCGCAGCTCCCAGGTCTCGGCAAACCCATAGACCAGGAGCGTCGGGGTGGCGGTTCCACTGTATGTCACTTCACCCACCTTGGTCCTGTCGGTGCTGAAGCTCATCTCGGAGAAGAAGACACCGGACCCCACGGTGGTGCTTGCCTCCACGAAGTCCTGCGCCGAGCCGTCGTGCGGCGTCGCCAGCAACATCGCGGTCAAACACGCCGCGACTGCCGGCACGCCGATCGGCCGCCATACGCGGCACGTCTGAGAATTCGTCTTGAGAAACTGCATGATATGCCTCGCCCGCTAATGGTGCGTTATGCCACGGCTGCGGTTCAGATTTGAGGGATCACAGCCGTCGAAGCCAAACACTGCCGTCATCCGTGTTGTAGATCACCTTCCGGCCCTGAGCGCCGAGTACGTCTTCTGCGACCACGGGTATCTGCGCTTGCGAGAGGAAGGCCATCGCCACCTCCACGTTTCTCTTCCCCACATGGAAAGCGTGCCCCGATGCGCGGCTGGCGCCCTTCAGTACGTTGGCGCCGCCGAAGACCTTGGCCCTGAGGTCCTCGTTGCGACATCCCAGGGCGCTCATTCTCGCTAACAGCCGGTCCATTGCCACGTCGCCCATCCGCTCAGTGCCGGGGCGTCCGCCTTGCTCGTGTGGCAACAGGAAGTGATTGATGCCGCCGACGCGCCGCTTGCGGTCCCAGAGGCAGACCGACACGCACGATCCCAAGATGGTGCAGACGTACTCCGCCTCGGCCGAGACGAAGATCTGTCCGGGATAGAGGAAGACGGCGCTTCGGGCTTGCGCAACGGGGTCTCGCAGTGCGGAGATCGGACATGGTGAACTAGTCATCACTCTTCCCCATCCGCTCAGGCGTTCCCGCCTTGTGAAGCGCAGGGGCCGCCAGTGATCCGAGTAGGGTCAAAAGATCACGGTCGAGCACGTCCACGCTGAGCTTCTGGGGTAAGAGGCTAAAAATGGCAATCGCACCTGTCAGCGTCCCGTCGATCTTCAATGGAATGCAGGCGGTCAGGTCGGATACTTCAGCACTCCAAAGCTCGGGGGGGATGCCCGCGATGCTCACTGTGTCCATCAAAGCGGCGCGGCCTATCGGACCGGCGCCCAGGAGAACCGTGTGGTGGAAGGCTTCGTCTATCCCGTGGGAGCGCACCAGGTTCAGCACCGACGCTGTGTCGTCGACGGCGTAGACCGCGAATTCCTCCGAGCCGATGAGGTTCAGAATGATCTCCTCGACGGCATCGATGGCGTCGTCATCATCGGCAGCCGCGCGCATGCGGCGTCGCAGTACATCCATGGCCACATGTTTTTCTTCGTCCACGTTCATCTCCAGAGACCAATGCATTACCATCTCCGCTCCACTTGCCGCGCCACAGGGTTTCAGGTGCCGAGCCAACTCGCCACTTTCGAGACCAATTCCTTGGGATCCACGGGTTTTGTGATATAGTCGTTGCAGCCGACCGTATACGCCGCTTCCATGTCGTCCATCTCACCGGAGGATGACACCATGATGACCGGAATCGATTGGGTCTCCTCCCGCTGTCGCAACTCGCGCAGCATCTCGAACCCGTCCATGATCGGCATGCTGATGTCGAGAAGGATCAAGTCTGGCCGGTCGCCGGTGGCCTTCTCCATGCCCTCCACACCATTGCGCGCGGTCGTGACGTCGTACGACTCGTGGCGCAGCACCATCTGGCCCAGCATGGTGCTCGTAATCGAGTCGTCCACCAAAAGGATTTGCTTGCGTCTCGCTATCATGCCTCACCTGGCGACTGTATCAATCCGTCACGGCAAGAATGTCCCGTCGTTGGAGTTCATAAGCAACCACCGTGCCAATCGGGCAAATCGTTGCTACAGTTGACGTTGGAGAGTTTGGCGAGGGTGGATTCCGCTCGAAGTTTGTCTGTAGTCTAGAATTCTCGTCTGAAAACCGGACTCCGACGCGTCTCGCGGTGCTGGGAAGGATCTGTGCAACGGCGCGCAAGCTGTGCACGCAGCGATTGCAACGTGCACAGTCGTTGTGACGGCGGTCCCGCAAAAAGTGTGGCGTGGATCACCAGGGGGTACGACGTGTTACTTCGCGAGGATGGCATCGAGGATCGCTTTGATGGTGGGGTTGTCCGCGATGAGGAGGAAAGCTGCCTTGAGGCTGGGGCCGGCGTCCTCGAAAGAAAATGCCGTCTCGATTTCGCAGATGATCTCCCGCTCCTCACTGGCCTGCACGGCCTGTGCAATGATGTCCGTGGCGGAGCGATCGGTGACCAAGGTCGGCGTGGACGGCAGCAACACCATTTTCGTGAACGTCGAGAGGGCGCTCAAGTAGGCTCCGGCGAGGATGTTGCCGGCCTCCATGAGGCACGACCGCTCGATTTCCTGGAAACCCACGGTCGTGCCGGGTGTGCGCTGCAGCAAAAGGTCGCACAGCAGCGTGGCCGTATTGTTCTGCATCATCAGCAGCGTGTGGCCGGTACCGTCACCGAGCATGTGTATCAGCACCGCCGTGACATTGCCCCGCAAATCCGACGTCAAAGACGATGCGTTCTCGATGTGCGCGAACATGATCTTGGGCACGCTTATCATCACGCTGAGGTTCGTGAGCTGCGACAGCGCCGTCGCAGCGTGACCTGCTCCGATGTTAGCGACCTCGCAGAGTGCATCCGCCTGGTACTCACCCAGCTTGTGAGCCACTGTCATTGTCGAACCTCCTTTTACCGTGTCGCGTGAAATCGTGATCGTGTTGCGCTGCCGCGGCTCCCGGGTGATGGTCGGCGGGGAGTGTACACCGCCTCTGGCGAAGCAGCTCGCTCCCAGGCGTCACCTGAGCGCGCGTTCAGCCGCCTCGAGGATGTGAGAGGACCGGAATGGCTTGACTACGTATTCCTTTGCCCCCGCCTCCATAGCTTGAACGGCCAGCGCGTCTTGTCCCATGGCGCTACAAACGAGGATGCGGGCGTTGGGATCCATTTGCACGATCGCGCGCACCGTGTCAATGCCGCTCAAGCCGGGCATAACGATGTCCATGGTGACGAGGTCGGGCTCGCACTCCTGGTATTTGTCGATGGCTTGCCGGCCGTCCTCGGCCTCCCCGACCACCTCGTAACCGGCTCCCTCCAAAGTTTGCCGAATCATCGCTCGCATGAAGAGGGCGTCATCGCACACAAGAACTTTGTAACACATGTGATCTCCCGGTCAGAACGGATACGTATTCGACTGTCGCGGACGGACGGTTGGGTAGGCATCCTCGTCGCACATGTCCGCGCCGGCGTCAAGATGGAGCCGGCCGCGGATGCCTGGGGCGGCGTGCAGCGGCCCGTTTGCCTTGTGTAGCCAGGCGTTTCGCCAGCACGTTCGGTATCGCTGCCAGTGAGACGACGACGTCCGCAGCGCCGAGCGCGATCGCCGCCTGTGGCATTCCGAAGACGACGCAGGACGCCTCGTCTTGCACGATCGTGGTCGCTCCGGATTGCTTCATCTCGAGGAGCCCGGCTGCTCCGTCGACACCCATGCCGGTCATGAGTACACCGACAGCGTTGGGCCCGGCGATCTGCGCCACGGAGCGGAAGAGGACGTCGACGCTGGGACGGTGCCGGGAGACGAGCGGACCGTCGACGGTCGCTACGCGGCGGTCTCCTCGCACCACCAGATGTCGATCGCCGCGGGCGATCAGCGCACGGCCCGCGCGGATCTCGTCGCCGTCGGCGGCCTCTTTGACCTCGAGGCGGCAACTCTGATTCAGGCGTTCGGCGAAGGCGGCGGTGAAGTGCTCCGGCATGTGCTGCACGATCACGATGGGCGGCGTGTCGGGCGGCAGGGTTTGCAGGAGGACGCGCAACGCCTCCGTGCCTCCCGTCGAGGCCCCCGCGGCGACCACTGTCTCGGTGGCGGCCGGGAAGCGTCTCGGCGGCCGGGCGGGCAGTACGGCGTCTGCACTAAGCCGCGGCGGGGGCTTGCGGCCGGCCGGGCGGCCGCGCCGAACTCGGGCTTCGGCCGCTCCCCTCACGGCGTCGATCAACCGCACCGCCGACTCGTGGAGGAATTCGTGCACGCCCAAACGCGGCTTCGTCACGATCTCCACGGCGCCTTCCTCCAGCGCCCTGAGGGCGGCATCGGTGCCGGCGCCCGTGAGAGCCGAGCACACGACAACGGGAAGGGGGTCCTCGGTCATGATCTTGCGCAGGAAGTCGAGACCGTGCATTCGCGGCATCTCGAGGTCCAGGACGATCACGTCGGGGCGGGTGTGCTTTATCTTCTCGATGGCGATGATGGGATCCGCGGCCACCGCCACGTCCATCCCGGCCTCCTGGGAGAGCACCGCCGTCATGACCTGACGGACGACGGCCGAGTCGTCCACCACGAGCACTTTGAGCGGTTGTCGCTCTTTCCGGTTGTTGGGGTGCGCTCGTCGGTTCCGATTGCTCACTGGATGATCTCGCTCCGGCTGATCGTTCGGCGTCGGTCCATCATCTGGTGGGGCTCAAGAGTGGCTGTGCTCACCGTCTTCCGATGCTTCGCTGTGGTGGGAAGCGGCTTCGGCGATCGTCTCCTGCAAGAGCACCGGGACATCGAGGATCAGTGCGACCCGACCGTTTCCGAGAATCGTGGACCCGGAGACGCCGCTCAGGTCGCGAAACATCTTTCCCAGAGGCTTGATCACGGCTTGGGTGGTGCCATAGAGGTCATCCACGACGAGACCCGCACGGCATTCCCTGCACTGCACCACCACCAAGCGTTCCCGCAGGCCATTTGCGCCCGGTTCGTGAAACAGGTGGCGGAGCCGGACATAGGGGAGGGCTTGTCGCCGCAAGTTGACGATGCCGTACGTACCCGGTTGCCGCCCGGCTTCGCCGGGCATGCCGAGGCACTCCACCACCACGTCGAGCGGCAGGACGTAGGTCTCGGCGCCAACGCGGACTGCGAACCCGTCGATGATGGCGAGGGTGAGCGGAAGACGGATCGTGATGGTGGTACCGTGTCCTTCGCGCGTCTCGATGCTCACGGATCCCCGGAGCGCCTCGATATTCCGGCGAACGACGTCCATCCCGACACCGCGCCCGGATAGCTCGGTCACAGCATCCACAGTGGAGAAGCCCGGCTCGAGAATGAGTTGGTTCAGCTCCTGGTTGCTCAATCGCTCCGGTTCCGCCACGAGTCCGACCGACCGCGCACGAGCCGCGATCCGCTCGCGATCGAGACCGGCACCGTCGTCCTTGACCTGGATGACGACGTTGCCGGACTCGTGATAGCTGCGCAGGGTGATTTGGCCGCTGGAGTCCTTCCCACAGGCAGCCCGGACATCGGGCGATTCGATTCCGTGGTCGACGGCGTTGCGGACCATGTGTGTCAGCGGGTCCCGTAAGTGTTCAATGACGGTCGTATCGACCTCCGCGTCGGCTCCCTCGATGATGAGGCGCGCCTGCTTCCCGGCTGCGGCCGCGAGGTCACGCACCGTACGAATGTGCTGCCGGAAGGTGGGCCCGAGCGGCACCATGCGGACCTGCATGACCAGCTCCTGAAGCTCCTTGTGCAGGCGGTCGGCTTCCCCGTGCGCCTGCCGTATCGCCTCCAGGCTCTGTGTGTCCTCGGATGCGAGCAGGGCGCCCATCCGCCCGCGGGCGATCGCCATCTCGCCTGTTAGGGTGAGCATCTGATCCAGCTTGCCGATCCCGACACGAAGTGTGCGTGACCGGTCGGTCAACGAGGTGCGGTCCACCGAAAGCTTCCGGGCGGCCGCTGCTGGGTGTTGTGTCGCGGAGACCTTGGTGCGTTTGGCGCGCCCTACCGGAGCTGCCGGGTTGATCGCTCTCAACTGCTCGATGATCGTACGTTGCGTGTCGTCCAGCTCGTCATTGCCGTCGGCTGCTGCGGGCACCAGTTCCCCCAGGACGTCTATCGCGTGGAGTAAGTCGGTGATCAACTCTCCGGTAACGGGAACTGAGTGTTGCCGTACGTGCTCCAGCAGATCCTCGACGGCGTGTGCAAACTCGCTCAAGCCCGAGAACCCGAGTGCGGCGGAGTTGCCCTTGAGCGTGTGGGCCGCGCGGAAAATACCCTCCAGCGTTTCTTTGTCCTCCGGCTTGACCTCGAGCACCACCAACGCCTCTTCCATAGCCGTGAGGTTCTCTGCCGATTCTGCGAGAAAGGTCTGGAGCAGGGAAGCATGATCGATCTTCATCGCGTTCGCCCTAGATTAGATGTCTTCTGTCCATGCGGTACCGCTGCCGGTGTGAAAGACGAGCTTGCGGGCCCTGGGACCGCCCACGTCTGCCTCGACGACGGGGATGCCCTCGGTCTCGAGCAGCTTGCGCGCGACCTGGACGTTTCGCGCTCCGAGGTGGGACGGGTTATGTCGAGCTTCGAGGGTGATGCTGGCCCCCCCGAAGATTCTCGCCTGGAGGTGCTCGCACTTGCTTCCCAGATCCTCCAACGCCTCGACCAGCCGGGCGATGGCGACGCTGCCAAACTGCGGCGATCCGTGACCTTGACCCACGCGGTGCGGAAGCACGTAATGACAGACCCCGCCAATTCGGCGGGCGGAGTTCCAAAGGCAGACAGCCACGCAGGATCCGAGTATGGTGGTCACGGCTGCGGGTTGGCCTGAAGCGAACATGTGACCTGGGTGGAGCAGGACAGAGGGATGGCACGTGGAGTCGCGCACCTGCGGCCGGGAGGCTACGCTCATGATGCCGTGTCCTCGCTCTCGCACGTTGTCGTCGCCGCGATGGCCTCCTGGCGAGGAGTGCTTTGCCCGGCCCGAGCAAGCGCAGCGGCGCCATGCACGGACACGAGGTCGAACAGCTCACGGTCGAGTGGACTCAGGTCCTCCTTTTGCGGCAGGAGGCGAAAAACGGCGAATGCACCCGCCACCTCGCCGTTCCCCACTAGGGGAATGCACGCTGTGATGTCGGACTCGCCAGTCGGACAGTGTACCTCGTCGAAATGCTCCGGCAGGTACGCCCGCCCCGTGCGTGCGACACGTGCAACGACGCTCGACCCGAGAGAGATCCGCTCATATCGCTCCGGGTTTATGCCGGTCCACGAGACGAGCGAGAGCGTGGAGCGATCGGCCGCAAATTCAAACACGGCAATCTCTTCGGACCCGACGAGATTGCGGACGATTTCCTGTATCGCATTATATGCCTCTGCTCGACTATGGCATCCTGCCAGCTGGGAACTGGCGACGTAGAGGTTGGCGAGGTGACTGCGTCGTTCCTCAATCTCCACGTACCGCTCCGTGAGCCGTCGCCACTTGGATTCCGTGGCCACGGGCGTCGCCTGGTCTCTTCGGCGGCGCCCGTCTTCTCTGAGCGCCACCGCGAATCCGCGCTTGAGGAAAAGAGTGTCGAGCGCGAGTTCGCCGACGCGCCTGCCGAGCTTCCTGACTTCGCCCAGCAGCTCGCGCTCGGACTGCTGAACGTCGACATACTCTCGATCGTCCGACGGGCTCTGGCCGTTGCCGACGCTTCGGTGTCGGTTACGCATCGGGGACTTCGCATTCACCAAGACAGCTCTCGATCTTGGAAAGCAGCTCCAGGCCGTTGATCGGCTTCGTCACGTATTCCGTGCAACCGCTTTCGAATCCCGTCTCCATGTCCACTAGCTGCCCGAGTGCCGTCACCATGATGACCGGGATGGCCTTCGTTTCCTCACGGTTGCGAAGCTCTTGGCAGGCGCGAAACCCATCCAGTCGGGGCATGAGGACGTCCATCACGATGAGATCGGGGTGCTCGGCCAGCGCTCTTGTGATGGCCTCCTGGCCGTCCCGCGCAGTTATCAGCCTGTAGCAGCGTCCATCCAACAGGACCTGTTCGAACATGAGCGCAGTCTCCGAGTCGTCCACGAGCATGATTGTCTTGAGCGCCATGGTTACATACTCCGGGGGTACTCCCACTTCCGAACGGTGGTCGATGCCCTCTGAAGCAGCGGTGCGTCCCACTGCACAAATCGTTTCAGAACTGTATCACCCAAGTGATGGTTCACCATCCGTTGCGTCCAGCAGGCTGATGATGGTCTGGTGCAGCTTCGCCAGTGGCTGCGGCTTGGACAAGAAGGCGTCAGCTCCACGGTTGTACGCCTCGCGCTCGATCTCACTGGACCCGAACGCCGTAAGCAGAATGATCCGTGTGCGGAGGCACCGCCTTCGTATGAAATCGACGAGTTCCAGCCCCTCCTGCCCACGCACGCTGGTGAGATGCAAATCCGCGATGACCACGGAGTATTGCTTTGCCGCGAGCAGGGCCTCGGCCTCTCCACGTTCGGCGGCTGCGTCGACCTCGTAGCCAAGGGTGGTGAAATATTGTTCAATCGCGAAAAGAATCGGCCGTTCATCGTCAATGACCAGAAGGTGCACGGGTTGCTTGCCCGTGTGCTCTTTAGAGAGGTCGTCCATGGTTATCATGCGTTCAGCAAAAGCGGTGCCATGGAATGCGTTGAACGCTGTCACGTGTGATGAGAGTAGGAGCGGCGCTCCGGGACGTGGAAGCGGAAGGATGGTGCGGGGAAGTCTGAATCTGGGACGCGTGTTCTGGAATCTGGACGCCGAGATATAAGGCTTCGGGGGGCCGGTCCGCCAGTTGTCGGGCCATCGGGGTAAGAGATGTAAGAGATGATGGAAGATGAGAGAGTAGCTTACCGTCTTCGGCCCCGCTCACGACGGTTTGCCATTGTTGGAGGGCGTACTCGGCAGGCGCAACACCAGGGCGGCTCCACCTTCGGGGCGGTTTTCGGCCCGGATCGTACCGCCGTGTTGCTCGACGATCCGCTGCACGATGGACAGCCCCAGTCCAGTGCCCCCGGCGCGCGTGGTGAAGAACGGGTGGAAGATCCGTGGCATGTCTTCCGCCGCGATCCCGGGGCCGGCGTCTTTGACGGCGCATTGCACCCACGTGCCGTCGTCCCGGCGGATGTCCCGGGCCTCGACCTCGACGACGCCCTGCGGCGGGGAGAAGTGAATGGCGTTCATGATCAAGTTGTGGAATACCTGGCTGAGACGATGTAGGTCCACCGGCACTTGTATGCGTTGCTCCGTCACCGCACTGACCAGCTCGACATTGGCCTCTTGCGCCATCGGCTCAAATTCTCTGACGGCTGCGTTGATGACGGCGCCCACGGAGCCATTGGTGAAGTGCAAGTCGACGGGCCGCCCGTAGTCCATGAGATCTTGCATCAGCTCCGTCAGACGGTTCGCCTCCCGCCGGAGCACCTCCAGGTACCGGCCGCCGTTGCTGGGCGTCTTGAAGCGGATCTCGAGGGCGTCCAGCGTCGCCAGGATGCCGAACAACGGGTTCCGCACCTCATGCGCCACGCCGGCTACGAGGGCGCCCATCGCGGCCATGTTCTCGGTGCGCCGGAGCGATTCCTGGAGCTTGGTCGTGTCCGTGATGTCGCGGGCGACCGCAGTGACCCGGTTCTCCTCCACCTCGGGGTCGGTGGCGAGGTTGACCGCGATGTCCCAGGTTCGTCCATCTGACTGGTCGTCGAGGTGGCGGGTGATCGGGACGCCCGTCTCGCGAAGCTCCTGCACGAGGTCGGCCAGGGCTTGCCAGAGCTTGCCTGGCCCCAGTGACGCGACGGGTTCGCCCAAGAGCGCCGGATACGGTTTGCCGGCCAATTCCATGGCCGCCCGATTCAATCGGCGAACGCGTCCGTCGACGTTGAGCACCAGAATGGGCGACTCCACGGAATCGAACGTCACGCGCCACTCGAGCGCCGTTGCGGCCAGCTGCTCTGTGGTCTGCTGCAGCTTGCCAGCCGTCAAGTGGTACTGCGCTGTGGCGCGGGCAACGGGGCGAAAGAGCAAGAAGTAAAGCGCCGGAAAGATCAGAAGAGTAAGGAACGCCGCATCGATCAGGGGCAGTAGAGGCAACTCGGTTGAAATACTGCCCAGGATGAGCATGACAACCACCTCTCCCAGGAATACGGTGACTCCGGTTTTCAGGAATATGAAACGCGGTGCCCGAGGAAGCTCAGCCTGCCTCGTCGCTTGTCGCACCGTGCCGGCCGTCGGGCTGTGCCGCGCTTCCCCACGGAGCAGCGGGCGAAAGAGTATGAAGTAGAGCGGCAGAGCAATCACGAGTGTAAGGAGCGCCGCATCGACCACGGGCGCCGAATGCAGGGGCATGGATCCAAACGAACCCAGGACGAACATTACGATCACCTCGCCTAGGAATACGATGACTAGGGTTGCCGTCAACGCGAAATTGGGGGTCAAATAGTAGGCTCTCATCTTTCGTTACACCGATCCATGGAGGGTGATGTGCTCCCCGGCCCGGAATCGAGGCGCGCTCCTTGAGGCTGCTGGCGTCGATTTGCCCATGCTGGAGATCGCCGGTTGGGGCGCGGATCGGCCACGGCGAAATACATGAGCTGAGACAGACGACCGGAAGCTCCCGCCTGCCGTTCACACACCGCCATTGGGGATTGCCCAAGAATACGGGCGAATCGTTAATCGCGGCGGCGCAGGCTCGCCTTCCATGGCCCGGTTGCCCAGCGTCGACGATTCGAGGAGTTCGACAATTGCCGCCTGAAACGATTGCCACGCTTGCACCAACCGGTTTAGCTGGGTGGCCTCTTCGGCGGGCACGGCCCAGCGAGGCCCACCGAGCACCGCTCCGCCGGCAGTCATGGACCGCAGCCCGGCGTCGAACTGTATCACGGTCTGCGCCAGCCTCTCTCTTTCATCGTCCATCGTCGCGTCCTCCTGCGATGCGAGTCGAGAGCAGGACCACCTGCTGGCCCAATATCCGCTGCTGGTTGGCGGCGTCCACCAGCGGCGCCTCATAGCGGAACAGCTCGAAGCACAGCAGGGCCGTGACGCCATTTGCCAGAAAGACCAAGCCCAGTGTGTCGCGATGAACACCCACGCCTTCCAGGTTGCGGCGGGGCGCCGGAACAGATCGTGGATTCGCTGCCGCAAGAGAGACCTTCCTCCCTCGCCGCCAACGGGCGTCGAATGCCCGCTGCTGCGGCGGCCAGTTGCCAGGAAAGCCGAGAGCGTTTTCACTAGGCGTTTGAGACCGGCTCGGCTGATGCCGACGGGGTTTAAAACCTATGGAACGGGCTTGGACGGCAAACGTGTCGTCGCTTTGGACAGAATGTAATTAAGCGTGATCGCAGATCCAAGCCGGTGCCCGGACCATCATGACGCCCTTCGGGTGCCCAGTGGAGTGCCGAGCCTGGCCGCCGGCACATCGGGGTGCAGCCCTTCGACGCCGGCGGTTGGGCGGTTTTCGCTATCGTGCTCCGGGGTGGTTCGCTGCTCCCCCGTTCTCACGCGCCCGTTGATGCGGCTCCCCTCCTGCACAGCCAGTCGCTTGGTCGCGATGCTGCCCGTGACCACGGATGATGCAGCTCCGCACGGTCGCTGGCCAGAATCGATCCCTTGACCTCACCGCTTGCGATGACCTCGGGAGCACGAATGTCACCCTCCACGCGCCCACCCTTGGCGACGAGAACCTGGCTTTCAGAGCGTACATCTCCCACGACCGTGCCCTCGATTCTCACCGAGCCTGAGGAGGCAATGAGACCCTCGAGGCGCATTCCTGAGCCGATCACGGATAGGGCGGTTCCGGAGCCCGATCCCTTCGGGTTCTGCTTGGCCTTCCGGCCGTTGGACGTCGAGACAGCGAAGAATGGACTATGCATTTCTGTGTGCCGGGGCTTCCCCTCCCGTCTCCTCCGTGGTTGGCTCTTGTCGGTCCCTGTGGTGCTGGCCTATCTGAACCTCGGATGTGCCGTCTGGAAGCTGGACGGCTGAGACGGCAGAACCTGCCGGTGGCAATGGTCCGGACCCGGGCACCCTGAGCGTGTGTCCCCGGTGGCTGCCGCTCGTCACCCATTTCTCCGCCTCCGGGGTCCGAATCTCGGACGGCCGTACAGATTTCCCACAGCGGTGTCGTCGCGGCGACGGTACCCCGCGTCCCTACCTGTCATTCCGATAACGAGTTTGACTGTGGCCCTCGTGACGGCACACGGGTCGCGGTGACTCTCGTTGTCGTCGGGTCCCGAATTGGGTCACCAGGATGCCAACCGGTGAGGAGTGGATCTAATGAAAGCCAGCGACCGCATGCCCGCAGTGCTCACGTCAGCAGCCGAGGAAAGGCTGGCACAGATGGAAGCAGGATTGGGAGGCCCTCGCGAAAGCGGCCCCGGAGCGGGAGGTGTGCCTTGCCGTTGATCCGCCGGGGGGGGGGGGACGCCGAAGTTAGGCAGATGATAATCACCCAAATTCGAGCATTGGTCGACGACCTCCGTCGGCGGGTTTGCGCTTTCAGAGGGGGGCCGGGCAAGGGACCGGGCGAGCCGATGGCGGATGATGCGGCGGATTCCCTCGACGCGTGGCGACCGAACGGCAGTGGTGGCGGGTGCTAGTTGGGACGGCCACGATGTCCAGATTCTGGACAGAATGTCCCGATCCCAGACTCCGATCCTCTCATTCCTGGGCACTCACTTCGTAACTGGTTATAATACATATATTTATGACGGTAAACGAAGTGGTACGTTGCTTGCTCAGTGCGGAAACCCGTCAACCGTAGATCGCGAGCCTGGGGGTTCATTCTTCCTCACATTCCATGATGATTTCTGGCTGATGGGGAAATAGTGGTACCTGTTCTCTCGTGTTGGGACGGCGGCCCAACAGGGGTCCTTCGCCGCCGGCCACGAGGTGGTGCGGTGCGGCTCCTCCCTAGGACGAGCGTCGTTCCATGACACTGAAATAGAGAGCCATTAATGTCAAAAAAGACCATTCTTCTGGTTGACGACGAGCCCGCCGTTCGGTTCGCCATCAAGGATTTTCTCGAGACAGCGGGTTTTGCGGTCGAAGAGGCTGAGGATTGCGCCACCAGCATCGACCGCTTCCAGAAGACGCACCCCGATCTGGCCATCGTGGATTATCGTCTTCCGGATGGAACCGCGCTGGATGTCCTTGCTCGGTTACGCGCACTGGACGACACGGTGCCCGTGCTGGTGCTTACCGGCCATGGCTCCATCGATCTTGCCGTGCGGGCGATCAAAGAGGGTGCGGAGCAGTTCCTCACGAAGCCGGTCGAGCTGCAGACACTCCTCACCATCGTCAAGCGTAGCGTCGAGAACCAACGCAACCGCAAAGGGCAGCTTGCCAAGAAATCGCGTACGCAGCGCGAGACCGTCGATCCGTTTGGGGATGAGAGTGCGGCGATCCGCGAGCTGGAGTTCGTTGCCCGGAAGGTGGTGATGTCGGAAAGTCCGGTTCTGATAACCGGGGAGACCGGGAGTGGGAAGGGGGTGCTAGCCCGTTGGCTGCACAACTATGGCCCGCGCGCGGACGAGCCCTTCTTGGACATCAACTGCGCAGGTCTTTCCAGTGAGTTGCTCGACTCCGAGTTGTTCGGCCACGAGCGGGGTGCGTTTACGAGCGCGGTCAAGGAAAAAGTAGGGCTGTTGGAAATGGCCCACGGAGGGACTCTGTTCTTGGACGAGATTGGCGACATGGACCTGCGGGTTCAGGCCAAGCTCTTAAAGGTGCTCGAGGAGCAGAGGTTTCGCAGGTTGGGTGGAGTTCGGGATCTGCGAGTGGACCTTCGGCTCATTGCCGCCACGCATCGGAACCTGAGCCAGCACGTCCAAGAGGGCAACTTACGCCAAGACCTGTATTTTCGCATCAACACCATACAACTCATCGTGCCGCCTTTGCGCCAGCGGACGGAGGGGATTGCGGTACTGGCACGTTCGTTGTTGAAGGAGCTGGCTGGCGATTTCGGCCGCGGCGAGGTTCACCTACGGCCTGATGCAGAACGAGCGCTGGTGCAATACGCCTGGCCCGGCAACATACGGGAGCTGCGAAACGTTCTCGAGCGCGCTCTCCTTCTGAGTGACGGCAAGGAACTCGGTCGACAGGATTTGCGGTTCGAGGTGCTTGCGGAGTCGGAGTCCCAAACGTCGAGCGGCCTTACGCTCCGTGAAATGGAGGTACGCCATATCGAGCGTATCTTGCGGGATGCGCGAGGAAGGGTCCAAGTTGCCGCTGAGCGACTCGGAGTCCCCAAGAGTTCGCTCTACCAGAAACTGAGAACCTATAGACTCGATCCTTCCAGATTCCGGAACGGGAATCCAGGAGCCGGATAACCCATTCGACGCCCGATCGCCAGCGAAATGCGCCAAGCGTTCACGTGGTTGGCGCGAGATGGGAAAACGAGGATGGATGAGATTCCGGGAACCGGCGACGCGCCCTCCGCACGGTGTCCGGAGGGCGTCGGCGGTGTTGAGCTAGAACGCCCGCAACCAGCCGCGTGACCGCAGCGGGGCGGCCGGCGATGCCGCCCGTAGTCCGCGCAGCACCGCACAGCTCGAATATTGAATGACGGCGTCCCCGAGGACAGTGTTGTCATCCAGGTCCACGTTGGCAGCCATGACCGATCCGTTGAAGTGGCCGCCCGTTCCCGCCGTCTTGAGCTTCCCACGAACGATCAGGATGCCGTAGAATTGGAACCCGCCCTGAACGCTGAGGTCTCCCTCGACCAGCAGTACTCCCTGGCCCAGGTCGCCGTTGATCGTGAGATTCCCCGGCGCGTATACGATGGGGAAGCGACTAAAACAGGGTGAGTTGAGGGTCAAGGGATCACCCCAGTTGGTAATCTTGCTGTCGTCGCACCCGCCGTCGAGCGCCAACGTGGGCTCGATTTTCCATGTGCCGTTCGGAATCACCACGGTCGCCATCGCGACGAGGTCGGCCCAATCGGCGTCGCCGTACTGGAAGAACGTCGAATCGGCCACCGCCGCGTCGGCTTCCACCGGGGGGTCCCCACTCAAACACAAGCCAATCTCGCATCTGGGACCGGAGACTTCGAGGTCGTTGGGATCGCTCACCCGCAACCCGGGCAACGGCGATTGAGGCGCCTCGCAGGACCAGCCGCTGGGGGGGGAGTCGGTCCCGTCGATACGGGCGTTGCCCCCAATCTTGGTGGGACCCTGCGTCGTGAGTGCCCCCTGGATGTCGATCTCCAGATATTCGAACTTGGCAAACTGGGTGATGCGCTGCCTGGCCTGGTTTGCTCGGTCTTTGCCAATCACGTCGACCAGAAACACATCGTCACTGAGCCGATGAACTGTTCCGGAGTATGCCCCACCCCCACTCGGCACACTCCCGGAGAAGGTTGTGGAATCCAAGACGTCGAGGGCGTTCCACTCGGAGTGCCAATTACCGACCGCTTCACCCAACCCGAACTCCGCAACGCCGAACGCGTGTCCCGAACGCCGAGAATTCTCCGCCAGTTGAAACTCCAGCAGGACCGGCGCGAAGGCGGCGCTCAACAACGCGCCCATCATGACGAGAAAGAGAAACGTCGTGACGAGGGCCATGCCTCGTTCGTTTTTCAAGATATCCATCACGCTTACCTCAGAATCTGGGGTTGTTTCTCAGCGCGACGCGGGT
>SDBV01002979.1_pt1 | contig 25242 bp, 20 predicted proteins | sample 2277081 | NCBI WGS metagenome assembly SDBV01 (sample SAMN10402039, study PRJNA504765) | marine sediment metagenome | isolation source: marine sediment core GS10_PC15, 223 cmbsf | place: Arctic Ocean: Southern Knipovich Ridge | collected 2010 | reverse complement strand
CTGTGGTAACTTTAGGATGTCTAGAAATGCCTTGCCGTCTTCGGCAGACTTGTTGAGTGGCCAGTTTGGCCCTTTTATTGTGGTTTTCGGGTAGAGGCAGCTTCACGAAAAAGCAGTGAAGCGTCTCACCCACGAAATATGGTTATAGATGACATGCGAGAAACCGTGAAACTTTCACATGACATGAATGCTGCACTTCATGATTCGAAGCGCACGAAGCACAGCGTGCTAAAGGAATTTCTGTTGGGCGAGATGACTTCGGGAAAACTCCGGTCGGGAGAGCCTTTGTTGCCCCAGCGAGAGTTGGCCGAGTCGCTGGGCGTGGCGGTGGGAACGGTGCGCCAGGCGATCCACGATCTGGAGCAGGATGGTTTCATCCGCAGCATTCAAGGCAAGGGGACGTTCGTCACCTCGGAACAGGAACGATGCAGTCATAAAAAGCAGAGCATCCTTGCCCTGATCGTCACTCAGGTGCGAGAGGGGTTCTATCCTTCACTGTTGCAGGGTTTCAGCGACGGAGCCGAGTCCGTCGAGCACCAGACGCTCATCTGCAACTCCGGGAACAAGGCGGCGAAACAGGAGCATGTTATTCGCCAGTTGGTCGATCAGCAGATTGGCGGGGTGGCCATGGTGCCCATTGCCACTTCGTCCTCGACGCCGGTGGAGCACGTCCAGCGTTTAGTGCAGGCCGACATTCCGGTGGTCTTCTGTCACCGAGCGGTGGGCGGGATCGCGGCTCCGTGCGTTACCTGGTCGGGCAAAGAAGGTGGCCGGATCGCTGCCAGGCTTTTGCTTAAAATGGGACACCGCCGCATAGCCGGTTTCTTCGTCCATCGCTACGAAATGGCCGCCGCCGAACTCTGCGGGCTCCGCGAGGTGCTTCACGAGGCCGGGACCGATCTGCCCGACCATCGGGTGTGCTACTACACTCGCTCGGTGCCCGAGCCGGAGGCCGAGCCAGTGCTCCGCGAAGCGCTGCGTGCGATGCTGTCGTTGAAGGACCGGCCGACGGCCATTTTCACCGCTTTCGACGGCGATGCCGAGCTTCTGTACGTTTTGGCGCGGCGCGAGGGGCTGCGGATTCCGGAGGACCTTTCGCTTATCACCTTCGGCGGCGTGTGGCGGGGCGGGGAGTTGAGCAAGCGGATCACCTGCGTGGCGGTGGACGAGTACGAGATCGGTCGCCGCGCCGCGAAATTCCTTTACAACATGCGGATGGGCCGGGATCAGTTCGATTCCACGCAACGGGTAATGATGCCGCTGGCATTGTTGCCGGGCGAAACGGTCGGTCCGTCGCCATTGGAGTGAGCGGGGTGGAAACAGGAGAAGCGGCGGGGGATTTGCCAGTATTGTAACGTAACCCGACGGAGGACATGCCTACGCGGTAAACGCGAAGAGACGAGGCAATAACACAGCAGACTTTATGTTGAGGTCTTGCTCGGTGGCGTGTGGTACGCGGCCGAGAGGGCCTCGTTACTAAAAGGAACGCCTAATTATTCACAAGGAAAAAAGAGATGTACAAGACTATTACCATGATTTGCATTTGCGGCATCTTGGCCTTGGGCGCCGGCGCAATGGGCGCCATCCAAGTGTACGAGGATTTCGCCACCGATCCCGGCTGGCTGGAGCAAGACAACCGCATCAACGGGCTGGATTTCGGATTTTCGAACACGAACAACACGGGCCAAGGAGCGGGCGAGGCGGGCGGCGTGTTCTCTAACACCGGAAACGGTTACTACGGAGCCGATATTACATCCGCCGGTGTAGGTCTTTTCGCGGCCACGGACACACTCCATGCCGAGGGACATGGCGTAACCATTGTTGGCGGTTCCGTCTCGCCGCATATGGGATGGTGGGACCGGGACCAGGTAATGCTCGGCACTCCCGGTCACTGGCTGGGACTGGATATCCAATATATCGGCGACGGCCACTATAACGGCTATCTCGGGTTCACCACTGATATGGGCAATTCAACTTGGGTGATCTTTGAGGATGCCTTTACCTTGGGTGTCCCGTTCACCTGGAGCATCGACTGGGACCCGTCGACCGGCTTGTTGTCGGGGACGATCGACTCAAACTCGGGTTCGCAAACGATAACAGATCCAAGGGCCTTGAATGCCGAGTTCGACATCTTCGGGATGTACAACGGATACTTTTCCCATTCGGATGATACGTCTACCGTTTACATGGACTCCGTGGAATACACGGCGGCCTTAGTGCTCCTCGACATCCCCGGCGACGCCAACGGCGACCGCATAGTCAACGACGCGGACGCCTCGATTGTGGCCAGCAACTGGCAAAAGACGGGATTAGATCCAGAAGAGGCCTGGGGGATGGGTGATTTCAATGGTGACTTCGCCGTGAACGACGCGGACGCCACGATTATGGCCGCGAACTGGTCGGCAACATCGAGTTCGGCTGCTTCCGTGCCCGAGCCAAGCACGCTCTTCCTTCTGGTGGCCGCAATGGTCACGGCTTGGATTGCGGTTGTTCAGCGAAGGGCTCGTGCCTTGTAAATGTTCTCGGTAGGAGACAGCATTCCAGGACAAACCATATGAATAGGCGACATTTCCTTCGCCAGATTTCCAAGGAAAAATCATACGTGGAGCAGAGAAGAGGCAACATTATTGGACGTGGCCAGAAGGGATATGCCGGTATTGCGTGGCAACCCAAAAATGCAACCCAACGGAGGATATGCCTATGCGATAACGCGAAACGGGAAGAGACGAGGCAAACACAGCAGATTTCACGTTGAGGTCTTGATCGGTGGCGGGTGTTCTGCGGCCGTGAGGGCTTCGCCTAAAAGGGGCCCCTTTTAATTATTCACAAGGAGAAAAGAGATGTACAAGACTATTACCATGATTTGCATTTGCGGCATCTTGGCCTTGGGCGCCAGCGCAATGGGCGCCTCCATCCAAGTGTACGAGGATTTCGCCACCGATCCCGGCTGGCTGGAGAATGGCAACCGTGCCGACGGACTGGACTTCGGGTTTTCCAACACGAACAACACAGGCCAAGGAGCGGGCGAGGCGGGCGGCGTGTTCTCCAACACCGGAAACGGTTACTACGGTGCTGATATCACCGCCAACGGTGTAGGTCTTTTCGCGGCCACTGAGACGCTCCATGCCGAGGGATATGGAATCTTAACCGGAATCGTTGCAGATGGTGCCGTCTCGCCGAATATCGGATGGTGGGACAAGGACCAGACATTGACCGGCACTCCCGGTCACTGGCTGGGATTGAATACCCAATATATCGAAGGCGGCCACAACTTCTATATCGGGTTTACCAATTCTGCTGGCAATGCATCTTGGCTGGTCCTTACGGATGTCATTACCAAGGACGTCCCGTTCACCTGGAGCATCGATTGGGACCCGTCGATCGGCTTGTTGTCGGCGACTGTCAATTCAATCTCGGGTTCGAAAACGATAACGGATCCGGATGCCTTGAATGCCGAGTTCGACATCTTCGGGATGTACAACGGATCTTTTGGACATTCGGATGATACGACGACCGTTTTCATGGATTCTGTGGAATTCACGTCGGCCGTGCCTGAGCCGTCGACTTTGGCGCTGCTGCTTTGCGGCGCGCTGGCGATGGTGGCATGGCGCCGGCGCCACCGTTAAAAGAAAGGGATTTTGGATGGAGAATGGCGGGCGGGCCGCCGCGCTTGCCTGCCATTCGCCATTCCAACGCCGCCGATTCGAACAATTTATCATTGACTGATGGATGCTTGTCGTGCATCCTGCTACTAGGGAGATTGATTGTACATGTCCACAAATCAACTATCCGCCGACCGCCGGCCTCTACACGGTTTTACACTGGTAGAACTTTTGGTCGTGATTGCGATCATCGGTATTTTGATCGCCCTGCTCTTACCGGCGGTGCAGGCGGCCCGTGAGGCCGCCCGTCGCATCAACTGCGCCAACAACTTTCGACAAGTTGGCTTGGCGATGCACAACTATCATTCGACGAACAATGCCTTTCCGCCCGGTCTGATTTTCTATGACAACGCGCCGCCGGCCGACTGCGGTCCGCCCGGCAGTAAATCGTATGCAGGGTGGGGTTGGGGTACAATAATTCTGCCCTATTTGGAGGGAACGACAATTCATGGATTGATTGACTTTGATGGTCATTTCCTGGATATCGGTTTCCCCTCCAACCAGTCGCACATGGGACACTTGGTTTCCGTGTACCTTTGCCCCAGCAACGCGCAATGGGAGATGGTCACCTGTTGTTCTAACTGGGGAACAGGGCATACGCCTTTTGAGGAACTGGCGATCACACACATGGCAGGCGTGACCGACAGTGTTCAGGCGCTTTGTGACAATGGCAACTCCGGTTACGTGCGCCACTTTGAGGTTGCCGATGGGATGATGGCGGAGCGCGTAGGATGTCGTGTTGCCGATGTCAAGGACGGAACGAGCAATACCTTTATGATCGGTGAAGTGACGGGAGCCGGGCCGGACACGAATGCGGGTCATTATTGGGCGACGCTAGACGTATTGGATACGGTAGACGGCATTAACGGCCCCAACACGGTCATCGGAGGCTCGTGGCCTACGACGCCCTTGAATTTGGTGTTTGACGGGGTCCGCTACACCGGTTTTTCCAGCTATCATCCCGGCGGATGCCACTTCCTGTTGGCCGACGGCAGCGTAAATTTTTTCCAAGAGGACATGGCCGCGAAAGTCGTTGCCCAATTGACAACCCGCGCAGGCGGCGAGATAATTTCCGCCAATACCTACTAGAATGAAATTGCGATATTGGTGAGTGCCATGAGAAGAGCAAGTAGATATTGCACAATGATACTTCCAGGAAAATCCGCCGTTTGGCTCCTGGCATCGGCCTTGGTGTGCGCTATCGGATGCGGCGGCGGTTCCGAGCGGGTCGAGGTCCGGGGGCAGGTGACCTATGGTGGGAGGCCCGTCGAGCAAGGTGAAATTCGCTTCATGCCCATCGAAGACACTTCGGCCCCCGTTTCGGGCGCAGCGATCGCCGATGGCCATTACAAGGTCGACGCCAAGGGTGGCGTTCCCGTGGGGAAATACAAGGTTTCCATCCAAGCCGATGTCGTGAATCTCAGACCGCCCTCACCTTCAAGCGGTCCCACGGATCGGATTCTTTCCGGAGCGGTTCGAAAGCAGTACCTTCCCGCAAAATACAACAGAAATACCGAACTCCGTTTGACTGTTCCCTCTGGAAGCAGAGCAATCATTCAAGACTATGATCTCGTAAAGTGACCGGCTGAGATTTTCCCAACCGTTCGCCGGGACTCCTATCAAGTACCTGCTTCCAAAACCACTTTCCTGAAACGACGAAAGAAGCAAACGATGATTACTATTATGGTAGCCCTGCGCAGTTTGAGCCATTGGAGTTTGCTGGCGGTAATAAGCCTTTGCTGCTCCTCTGCTCTGGCCGACGGATCCATACCCGAATCTCTTCGGGAGCCCTTCGAGCGGAGCCAGTTGTTCACCACATGGCGGAATCTGAGCAACGAGAGCGTGATGTTTCCGCTCGACATGGGCAACTTGCCGGTCAAGCTGACGCCGCACCGCCAGTTGTTCCTGGACAATTACCTGGTCGCCGAGGCGGAGAACGTCTCGCGCGAGGTGCACCATCCCAAGCGTCATCCGGACAACCCGATCTTCCGATCGCGACATCCCGGCGTTGAAAATACGTATGTACTGAACGTGCTGCAATTCGACACGGCCCCGCGTTTCCGCATGTGGTACTTGTCGTTCCGGGGATGGCACAAGCTTGCCACCGGGCAAGAGCTGCGCTTCGGCACCAGCTATGCCGAATCGGACGACGGCATACACTGGCGGAGGCCACAACTCGATCTGCACAAGATCGAAGGGCTGCCGACGCGCAATGTGGTCATTCCCTATGGTATAATGGACGGGATTTTTTATGAACCCGACGAACCCGAACCCGAGCGGCGGTTCAAGGCGTTGGTGTCCGTCGAAATTCGCAATCCCACGATTCGGCAAGGCTACTATCTGCACACTTCGCCCGACGGGATCCATTGGAAGGCCGATCTAAAGCGTCTGATTATTCTGAACCTCAGCAGATACTCCCATCCGCAGAACGGTATTGGTGACACGAGCCGGTTCTGGTGGGATCCGATTCGACGGAAGTACGTTTGCGACGCCAAGCTGGTCATACCACCCAAACACCGCTGCCAGGCTATGATGACCAGCGACGACCTGGTGCACTGGACCCGGGCGGTGCCCATCCTCTTGTGCCGGAATTATGTTGCCGGCGCCCGTGGGGGGGGCGACCAGATCTACGGCCACAAGGGATTCGCCTACCAGGGCATGTACATCGGGACTCGCTGGGTTTATCGCCCCGAGTACGATTGGGACACGCACGCCATGCACGTTGAATTGGATTGCAGCCGTGATGGCCGGATTTGGACGCGGGTGGGCCCTGGGAAGCATTTCATGGCGGTCAACCCCAAACGGGATACGTGGGATGGCAGCCGGATGAAACCGACCACTTTGCTGGAGGTTGGCGACGAGATTTGGATCTACTATGCGGCGGCACCGACGGCCAAGGATCTGGAGAATCCCGACATGCCGCCATCGCAGCGGCGGCGGCAATACGAAACAGGACTGGCCACACTCAAACGAGACCGTTTCGTCTCAATCAATGGAGGCCAGACACCCGGGAGACTCGTTACGCGGCCGCTTACCTTCAGCGGAAAGCGGCTGTATCTGAACGCGGAGGTTGGCGAAGGAGGCTCGATCCGCGTTGCGCTGCTGGCCGGCGACCGCAAGCCGCACGAGGGATACCGGAAGGAAGACGCCATCCAGATCAAAGGGGGCGGCCTGAGCGTCCCCGTTGCCTGGAAGGATAAAAAGCAATTGCCGCCGACCTCGGAGGGCCCCCAACGGCTAGCGTTCGAACTAACCAATGCCAAATTATATGCTTTCTGGATCGAGTAGATCCACCCGCACCGCTGGCGAAAAAAAAGACGAACACAGCGGTTTTGAACCAAGGATTTATTGCATGACATTGAAAAGACGAGCCGTGGTTGTCGGAATAGGATCGATTGGGCGCAGACACGCGCGACTGTTGAACGACCGCGTCGATGTGGACGTGGAGTTGTGCGAACCCGAGGAGGTGATGATCGATCTCGCCTACCAAGAGGTGGGCAGGCTCCCCGTCCATGTTTCTTTCGAGGAAGCTCTGGCCTGTGAACCCGACTTCGTGGTCATTGCCACGCCGCATCAGCTCCACTGCGAACAGACAGTCCAGGCGTTGGATCGCGGCATCCACGTGCTCTGTGAAAAGCCGATGAGCGACCGACTGGAGGACGCGGCAACCATGATGGAAGCGGCCACACGGTCGGAGGCCATCCTCAGCATCGGCTTCATGCTCCATTTCCACCCGGGAATTCTGCGACTGAAGGAACTCATCAGCAATGGTACCCTCGGCACAGTGTTGCAGGTCCAATACAAAGTGGGATCCTACGTCACGCTGGTCAACTCCCTTTCGCGGTTTCAGGCCGCCATGGAGGGATCGCTTCTGCTGGACTTTGCCCACCAGCCGGACATCATCCACTGGATATTGGGCCAGAAACCCAAAGGGGTGCATATGGCTGCCAGGCAGGGCGGGGAGATGGAGCTTACGTCCCAGCCCAATTTTCTCACCATGGTTTATGATTACGAAGAGCCGCTGCTTGCCACGGTGGAGTTGAACTATCTGCAAATGCCCGAACGCCACGAGTGCGAGATCATAGGTGATCGGGGGTGGGCCCTTTACGACCTGAACCAGGGGGAACTGCGGATTGGCTCTAAGGAGGATGGCTCCCTGACAAAAGAAAAAATATTGGCCGAGCGGGACGATGTGTTTCGAAAGGAACACCAGGCGTTCCTGGACGCCATCGATGGAAAGCGGAAGCCCTCGAGCCCGCCCGAGGAGGCCCTTGTGTCAATGGAGATCATCCATGCGGCCATCGCTTCGTGGAAAAGCGGAAAGCGGATCGAACTGTCCGACGGCTTCCGACAGCCGCCGGTTGCAGCACGCCATCAACCCCACTTTCACGGTCGCCCGGTTCGGTCGGGTACGCAACAGATAGACGTTAGAGAATCCTTATGAGAGTATGGAATTGCATCATTGCGTTTGGCCTGATCTGGCTCCTGTCGCTGACCGGCCTTGTAGCGGCGGGAACGCCCGAGTGGCGTCCTTTGAGCCGCTATGGTTTTTCACCCGAGCGGCCCGTCGTCGACCGGCTCGACGGCGACGTGCGACGGCGCACAACCTTCGAGCCGTTGCTGAAGATCGACGGCATCTGGGAAACCGACAGGACTGCCGAGCACGCCGGCGCCGAGCAACCCTGGACCGAGCGATTCAAGTGGCAGCGGATACGCTTCACCGCGCCGCAACTGCCCGGCGACCGACGGATCTATCTGGTCTTCGGCACGGTTGACGATTCGGCGCAGATTTATCTCAACGATGAGTTAGTTGGCACACGATCCCTCGACAAGACGACCGGCTGGGAAAAGCCGTTTGCGATCGATGTGACCGGTCGAGTGAAGGCCTCCACCGAAAACCTCCTTGCCGTACGGGTACTTTTTCGCGGCCTGGGGCCGGCGGGCTTTGTACAAAAGCCGGTGGTACTGGCCGCGGAAAAGGCTGCTCGCAAGGCAATCGTGCCGCAGGTCACCCTCCGCGACGACTGGACACTCGATTTCAAGATCCGCCTGAGCGACGCCTCCGCGCGGCCCACGACCGCGCGGACAACCGTCACCCAGCCGCGCGGCTACCGACAGACCGTCGAGTCGCCCGTCACGGTGAAGGACGGCTACGCAACGTGGAGCGTGGTATACCCGTTGGCCGACGAAAGCGGCTACGTACCCGTGCCCGCTCGATGCCAGTGGCGAACCAGCCATTACATTTTCGACGTGGAGTTGATACAGGACGGCCGGCGCGTGCAGGAAGGGACGCACTGGATCGCGACAACCGCGCTGATGCCGCACTCTTCGCGTGGCGTGCCGCTGATCGGTCTTTACTACCAACATCTGGTCGAATGCGCGCCCTCGCGGCCGGTCTATATTGACGAGGACGAGGTCAGCGTGGATTTCCGCGCTATTCCCGCCCGGCTCCGCGGCGCGACCGCGACAATGGACGTGGTCAAGCCGGGAACGGCCGAGGTGCTGGCCGGTCCATGGTCGCTCAACATCACCGTGGAAAGAACCTCGCGGAAATTCTCGACGGCAGGGTGGCCCCGGGGCGAATACTGGATTCGGCTGCGGCTGCACAAAAATGGCCGGCCAGTCGGCGCCTACATGGTCCGTTCCTTTTGGAAGGAAATCCTTCCCCAAGAGAAAACCGCCGCCGTGCGGAAGATCAAAGGATTTCAGCCGATGGTCGCAGCACGAGGATTTGTTCGTCTGGAAAACGTCCGGTTCGACTGCCAGGGACTCAGCAAGCGGCCGGACCAGGCCTTGGTAACGCGGCAGGAACCCTGGGAGTCGGAGTACCTGCGGCAGATCCACGGCTCGCTACGGTACGATCGCCGGCAGAAGCGTTATCTTTTCGATTACGAGGTGATCGACGTCAATCCGACACACCCGGTCGCGCGGAAACGCTGCCGTATCGCATCGGAGGACGGGACGAAGTGGTATCGCCCGAACCTTGGCCTCGTAAACATTTCCGGCTCGTCCGAGAATAACCTAGTCGCATGTCCGCAAGACGAGGCGGTGAAAGGATCACCGAGCCATCCCGCTTGGCCGATCGGGGAGATTTATAAAGACCGTGTGCGTGCATATCCCGAACTGGCCCACGTTTATAAGGGAAGTTTGATCCGCTTCTACGACCCGGCCCGCGACGGCGAGATCGATCCCAAGCATTGTTTCGTTACCACGCCGAAGCGGGACTTTCTGGCGTACTGCGAGACGGTTGATCCCGAGGTTCGCGATCATTTCAGCACGGTTCCAAGCAGTCCCCGCCATTTCACGCGGCAATTTTTCGCCGTGGAGAAACGCGATCAGGAGTACCTGCTCTTGAACCGGGAACCTCTGTTGCGGATAGGCGCCGGCATGGACCTGCACCATACATCCGAGAGCATCCGGCTGCACGTTGAAGACACTTCCAGGGGAACGTACTACTATGTCTTTCGGCCCGGCTCGCATCCATATCGTCCTCACCATTCATCCTTGGACAACATTAACCAGATTCGCCGCGTGCTGGCCGTGATGTGGACGCAAGACTTTCTGCACTGGCAACGGCGGTTCATACTTTCGCCTGACGAGCATGACCTGGACGGCACCCAGTTCTATGGTTTCAATCTGCTGGTCGAGGCGAGCGAGGCGGCGCAATGCCGCCCCGGCGGGATTTTTGACGACGCACTGGCCGTGGGCGGCGCCAAAAGCAACCATCTGGGCACGATCGAAAATTACGATGCCGTCCGCAGTCGCATCTGGCCCGAATGCGTCTGGACCAACGACTTTGTGCACTGGCACCGCGTCGCACCACGGCGAAAGCTCGTGGAAAATGGGCCGCTCGGCTCGCATGATTTCGGCGCCGCTCGAGGCCTTGGGCTGTTCCAGCGTCTTGACGGCCTCTGCTGGTTTCCCTACTACGCCTACCGCATCCCCTACAAGTTTCCGGCAGCATTTAAATACAAGGAGTTCTTTGACTTCAAGCGGAAGACCTCGCGTTTTGAATACGGGCCTGAGTTCTCGAACTGGGAGGCGTTCTACAAAACGTGCCAATCGTGGCAGATCAGTCCGGCGATGGCCGTTTGTCCCATCGATCGGCTCTACCGCGCGGAACCTGACGACGCCTCCAAGACGGCCGAGTTGACGACCGGCCTCGTGTGGCTCCGCGGACGCACGCTCTGCGTCAACGCGGCGGCCGAGGCCGATGGCTTTGTAAAGATCGAACTCCAGGACCAAAGCGGGCGGTCGTTACCGGGCTTCGAACTGAACTCATGCCGACCCATCGGCGGTGATGACCCGCGCCACGCGGTAAGCTGGACCGCCGGACCTGCAACCTTGCCAAACAAACCTGTCCGCATCCGCTTCGCGCTGGATCGAGCGAGGTTGTACGGCTACTTTGTTGAGTGAGCTTGCCGGAGGATGATTACCACCGGCGGATATGCAGTGGAACGAATCCGGCCCACGGGATCAATATTGGGGTGAACGTCGAACTTATGGCACAATCACTAGAATCTTTCCGGAGAAATATAACTCGATGAGCAAGTTAGCAACTACCAACGTACTGGTTGTGATATGGTGTCGTGGGCCGGCGACCTTTTGTGATCATCTGGTAACATAAGCCAATCCGTTTCAAACAACGCCACGGAACACGGAGAAAGAATTATGACAAAGAAGAGAAATAACAATTGCAACATTTTGCGGACCGCTTGCGACTTCTTGTTTTCGTGGCTGTGCGTGGTAATCGCACTCGCCGTGCTGCTCGGTCCGGCCACGCGCTGCATGGCCGAGGAAAATCGCGGTGGAGAACTTCTATATAACGGCATCCGCCTTCCCGAAAAATGGCCGCCACAAATCGAGAAACTCGAACGTGTGCCGATGCGCGTACCCTATTTGGAGTCGCCGCCGAAAGTGATATCGATCGACGTGGGACGGCAACTCTTCATGGACGACTTCCTTGTCGAAACGACAACGCTTAAACGGACGTACCATCGGCCGGAGTTCTACACGGGCAATCCAATCCTCAAACCGGAAAAACCCTGGGAGCAAACAGGACGCGGACCCATGGCAATTCCGCACAGTGGTGGCGTCTGCTTTGACCCCAAAGACCGGCTCTTCAAGCTATGGTACATCACGGGCTATCAACAAGGCGTTGGCCTAGTCTATTCGAAGGACGGGCTGCATTGGGAAAGACCGGTCTTCGATCACGTCAAGCCGGGGACGAACTTGGTCATGGATAGTCGCTCACGCGGATCAACGGTCTGGATGGATCTGGAGACGAAAGATCAGGCAAGGCGGTTTGTGCAGTTCTCCAGCCGTCCGGGCTGCGTATGGTTCTCTGAAGATGGAATCCATTGGGGCGACTCTATCAAGATCGGTGGCCCCATATACGATCGTACCACGCTGTTCCGGAATCCCTTCCGCAAGCTATGGGTCTACAGCATCAAGTCCATATGCGAGGAAAAACGAACACGGCGTTATTGGGAAACACCGGAGTTGGTGGGCCATTTCAAGTCGACGTGGCGGCAACGCAAGGATCCGATATTATGGGTCGGCGCCGACTCCGCCGATCCGCCTCACAAGGATTTCCAAATACCTTGCCAACTCTACAATCTCGATTGTGTCGCTTACGAGAGCATCATGCTGGGTACCTTTGTCATTTGGCGCGGCGACTATATCAAAGACTCAAAAACCGAAGAGGCGAACCGACAGAAACGGCTTGGCCGTCCCAAGCAGAACAGTGTTTGCATGGGATTTAGCCGCGACGGGTTTCACTGGCATCGACCTGATCGCCGTCCCTTCCTGCCCAAATCCGATACGCCCGGCGCATGGAACTGGGGCAATTCGCAGACCGCCTGTATGAGCCCCTTGGTTGTGGGCGACAAATTGTACTTTTACGTGGCGGGCCGTGCGGGCCTTCAGTACCCCGACAATACGTTCCATGATGCCGGGGGCAGTACTGGCGTCGCTTTTCTACGCCGCGACGGCTTTGCCTCAATGGACGCCGATGGGCAGCCCGGCCGGTTGATCACGCGTCCGCTACGTTTCAGCGGCAAGCATCTTTTCGTCAATGCCGATGTCGACAGCGGCGAACTGCTTGTGGAGGTGCTCGATAAAGATAGTAATGTAATTGGAACATTTACGCGTGACAACTGCATGCCCATCAGCGCCGACAAGACGCTCATACCGGTTCGCTGGAAAGGCGCCGAGGATCTGGCGAAGTTGGCGGGTAAACCGGTTCGATTTTGCTTCATCATGAAGAAGGGACGCTTGTACAGTTTTTGGGTCTCACCCGACGAGAGCGGCGCCAGTCACGGATACGTGGCCGGTGGAGGGCCTGGATTCACGGGGCCGACGGATACGGTTGGAACAAGGGTTTACATAGAAAGCAAGGGGCTACATGGAAAATGAACCGATCGCGGCTGCGCTCTATCAAGCGATTGTGGACTTCAGCAGAACGCGGTAAGGATATTTTTTTGGGAAAACAACCATTTCCACCACTTTTAGATTGGGAGAATAGGATGAGTTCAGTTGAGAAGAAACGAACAACTACCACCACAGGATGGCCGTCCCCCTTTCTTGCCCTGCTGTTGACGCTGTTGTTTGTGTTCGTCACGAGCGCGCCAACGGCCATATCTGCCGGTGGTGATACGGCGAGATCGGGTAAGTGGGTTACGCGTGGCTTCGATGCGTTCAGGCGGGGCACCTTCGGTAACGGCGGGCACAATCTCTTTGTATCCCGAGAAGGCGTGCTTCAGCGGATCCACCATTTCGACTTCAATCGGGACGGCTACGTCGATCTCGTCTTCTGTAACTCACAAGGGTTTTGGGAAGCGCCTCCCGCCTATGTCTACACGGATCCCTGCAACAACAAGAATCGCGTGGAAATCCCCGCTGAAGGGGCGTTATCCGGTACCATCGCCGATTTCAACAACGACGGTTTCGACGACCTTGTCATCGGAGCGAACTACGGCGGAATTGCGAAGGCGCTGAACAGCCTGGTTTACTATGGATCGCCCGAGGGTCTCACTGAGCGTTTCTGTCTCCATTTGCCAACGCCGGGCTGTACGTCCGTGGCGGCGGGAGACTTCAACGGCGATAAGCGGCCGGATCTGGTGGCGATGGTCACCGGCAAGGCACGCGTCTTCTATCAGACCGAGTTTGGGCTGGAGGCGAAACGATTTACTGACCTGGACATCGCCGCCGGTCAGATTGCGGCCGCCGACCTGGACCGCGATGGTTTTGCCGACCTCTACGTGCTTACCAAAGGCGCTGCTCCCCGGGTGTTCTGGGGCGGCGCCGAAGGTATCAGCGAATCGAAATACGCCGCGGTGCCCGTCGAAGATGAGTCTCAGCTAACTGTCGGCAAGGATACCAAGAGGCTGTACGAGCTTGAGCGTTTGCCGGCGGCAAGTCCCATGGCGAAGATCGTGCGGGTCAACGGCGCGTTGCACCTCTTTGTGCCACTGAAGGACCATGCCCACCTCATACCGGTGGACGCCCAACGCGGCTTTGGTACACCACTCGTCTTCGATTGTCCCCTTGCCATATCGGTTGATACGGGTGACATCAACAGTGACGACAAAGCCGACCTGGTGATTATTGCTCGCGATCGGAAAGACAAAACCACACGCGCATGGATTTATTGGGGCGATGTGGACGGATTTGACAAGAGCCGGCGAACGCCGCTTGCCGCCACTCACGCGTGCGACGTGGCCGTGGGCGACATCAACGCCGACGAATGCGACGACGTGGTCATCTGTCAGAACCATTCAAACACCTCCTACTCCTTGAACAGCCTGCTTTTTCGCGGGAGTCGTGACGGCGTAATGCCTGAGCCCGTACTGCTGCCCAGCGAAAACGCCCATAGCGCGTTGATCGCCCGGACGTCGGCCAACCAACGTCCGCAGGTCATTTTTGTGAACCGGAAGAGCGGTGGCATTCAGGGTGACGTGGATACGGTAGTCTATTTCGGAGGCCACAACGGCTTCTCGCCGGATAATCGCCATAAGCTAAATACGCTCGGGGCTGCACATGCTATCAGTTGCGATGTTAACGACGATGGTTACGCCGACCTCATTGTCGCCAACTCCCATGAGAATGCCCCGCATCTCAATCCGGGTACGTATTGCTTTATGGGAGGTCCAAAGGGCTTTCCATACGAGCCGAGCATTATTCTTCCGACCAAGCATGCATGGGGTCTGGCGACGGGCGACGTGGACCGCGACGGGTTCTTGGACCTTGTTGTTTCTGCCTTCAACGTCCCCGACCTGCTGCTATTTCATGGCACGGCTGACAGTTTCAACAAAGACCATCCGCAGCGCATTCACATGTCGCATGACGGAAAGACCTATGACCGAACCTTCTGCAATTGTCTGGCCGACATGAACAACGATGGTTGGCTGGACTTGCTGGTTCCCCAGACCGCCGGAGACCGCTGTTTCCTTCTATGGGGAGGGCCAAACGGCTTCGATTTTGAGCGACGTCAAACGTTCTCGACCATAAAGGCCTCCTGCCCCCAGGCGGTCGACTTGGACGGCAACGGCTACCTCGACCTGCTTATCGGCGGCCATAAGCCGGGTATCGCAGGGCCGCGCGATGGCTTCCTCTATATCTACTGGAATGGACCGGAGGGCCTGCGCGAGGATCGGCGCCAGCAGTTGCCGGCCGACACCGTCCTATGCATAGCTCCGGCCGACTACAACAACGACGGACGCCTGGATCTGTTTCTCGGAAGCTACTCGGACGGGAAACGCCGTGATCTGGACTCTTTTCTCTACTGGGCAGGTCCCGCAGGAGCATTCTCCAAGAAGAACTATACGCCCATTCGCACCCATGCCTGTGCCGGCTGTTTGGCGGCCGATTTCAACGAAGATGGTTACGTGGATCTGGCGGTCTGTAATCACAAGATGCTGGGCAATCACAACTGCGAATCGTTTGTCTACTTGAACGGGCCGAAGGGATTTGGCTGCAGGCCCGCCGTCCGCCTGCCGACGACCGGCGCCCATGGCATGATCCCCGTGCAACCGGGGAACATTCGCGATCGCGGGCCCGAAGAGTTTTACGTGAGCGAGCCGTTTCAACTCGCCAAGGGTGCGCTCGCAACACGGATCGAATGGGAGGCCGAGCTTCCGCCCAAGACATGGGTGCGGGCCCGTTTGCGTTTCTCGGGAAGCAAAGAAGGTCTTGAAAAGACATCGTGGCAGGGGCCGGACGGCAAAGAGAGTTGGTTCAAAGATGGAGACGTTGTTGGGGAAATCGCACAAAGCGGTCGGTGGATGCAGTACCAACTGGCCCTTGGTGCGGTCAATAGCGGCAACACGCCCCGCGTGCGTGAAATTCGCGTTCTGTATAGACAAATTGATAATATTAACGACTGATGTGAAAAAGGATCGTGACGCATGAAAAAACAACTGTTGATTATCGGCCTAGCCGGGAGTGTTGTCGCTGTACTGATGACGTTGGCGGCCGCGGCAAGCGAATCGAAACAGCCAGAATTTGTGTTGCAGGCCGAACGCGACCTGCCGCTGTACGGCGGCATCCCTTTTTGCGTGGATCTCGACGGGGATGGCAGCACGGATATTCTCTGGCTGCAGTCGGCGGGTATCTTTTCCTCGATAATATTCGATAAATTACTCGCCAAACGGGGGACTGGCCGGACCGATCGCGACCACTTCTGCCTGACGGCGACCGACGCTAGCGGCAAAATCCTCTGGCAAATCGGCAAGCCCTGGCGGGGCAAACGCCCCTTTGTAACGCATTGCGCCGAACGCAGCCTCGACTGCGCCGACATCGACGCTGACGCAACGCTGGAGGTGGTCTGCATTCGTGGCGATAAGCTGCTTGTGATCGACGCGACAAACGGTGCGGTGGAGCGGTCCGTCGCGCTTGCGGCGGACAACGCCCAGATCGTCGTGCTCGGCCACACCGGCCCGAGGCCCGCGGACTGGACCATCCTGGTCAAAAATACCGAAAGTGCATACAAGCCGCACGAATACGCCAATCCCGCCTGGTTCTACGACCCCACCTTGCGGTTGCTGAAAACGGCCGATTATCTCGGTGCCGGTCACGTGCCCCAGGCCACGGATCTCGACGGCGATGGCTTGGACGAGTTTCTCATCGGCTTCAACCTGATCGATCACAACCTGAAGACCGTTTGGAAGTTTCAGCCCGTACCGCCCGAGCGTTGGAACGCCGGCGCGATGCATGTCGACGACATCGCCGTGGGCCGTTTCGGCGGTCGCATGTGTATCGCCTTTGCCGCCAGCAATGAGAGTTTCCTCCTGGCCGCCGACGATGGCAGACTGATTTGGCGTCTCAATGGCGTCCATCCGCAAGACTGCCAGGTGGGCCGCTTCATTCCGGGCACAAACGACAGACAGGTGTTCATTCGCAACAAGCGGTCGTACAACCAGCTTTTTGACGGCCATGGCAACGAGTTGTGGCGTCTTGAACCGCCGGACAATTTTCCCCTGAGTCGTGCCTCTGCCTGCCGGCGAGGCTTTCACGTTTTCGATCCGTCCCACATCCTCCCGGGCACCGGTCTGCAAAAAACCGACTTTGTAATTTATAGCGATGGTGGTTGGCCCTACGTGATCGACGGCGGGGGGAAGAAATGTGTCGATTTTCCACCGCCGCCCAACTCGGCCCAGGATTGGGGCAATGTCCCCGGTCGGCCGGACGACTACGGTTACGGCTATTACGTCCGGGTGGCCGATTTCGACGGTGACGGTCAGGACGAAGTGATGATCAATGACCGGCGTTTCGCGTGGTTTTATGAAATCAAGTAATGGCCTGTTTTGTACAAGAGGAGATGAAATGACACAGAAAAACCCGTGCTTGCCGGAAATGTTCGACCTCAACGGTCGTGTGGCTATGGTTACCGGGGCCGCTATGGGTATCGGCCGAGAAATCTCGCAAGGGTTCCTGGAACTTGGCGCTACCGTAATCCTCACCAGTCGCCAGGAGCAACGTGCCCAGGCGGCCGCCGAAGAGCTGGCCAACGCCACCGGAGGCCAAACATTCGGCATGCGAATGGATGTATGTGACGAGCAAAACGTAATCGAGGTATTCGCGCGACTGGGCGAGTCCTTCCAACGGCTTGACATCTTGGTCAACAACGCCGGCGGCGCCCCAACGAGCGAACATTATCACCTTTGGGAACGCCCCCTGGCCGACTGGCAACATGTGATCGATACGAACCTCACCGGCGTCTTCCTCTGCACCCGCGAGGCGTTGAAGTTGATGATGCCTCGCCGTAGCGGATCGATTATCAACATTGCCAGCGTGGCCGGGCTGCTGGGACGGGACCGCCGCATGTACGAAGGGATCGACATGCGTCCCAATCTCGTCGACTACGCCGCGGCCAAGGCGGGCGCACTGGGTTTCACCCGCGATGCGGCCGCCGAACTGGGACCGTTTGGCATCCGCGTCAACGCCATATCACCCGGAGGCGTGTTTCGCAATCAACATGAAGAATTCGTCCGCCGCTACTCCCACGCAACCGCCTTGGGCCGCATGGCCCGCGAAGGCCTCGACATCAAAGGCACCGCTGCGCTTTTGGCCAGCGACGCGGCGGCCTATATCACCGGCGAGAACATCGTGGTCGACGGGGGCATCGCCATGTTCCGGTAGTGTTATTTTCAGTTCAGGAGTTGCGCATTTTGAAGGTGAATTGGCGCGATAATGTAGGATGTTGAGGTGAACCAAGTCGCCGCCTTACGGGGAAGGCCACTTCTCCGCATTCAAGAACCTCAAGTAGGGAAACAACCAGGGCAACAACTTTCGCATAACGCAACGCAGAAAAAGGAAAACTGTAGAAATGCCAAACTACAAGCTCGATTTTGACCGGTTCCTGGACGTGGTGACTCGTCGTCGGCTGCCGGATCGAGTGCCGCTGGTGGATGGGGCCGTCGACCCGGAAATCATGGACGCTTTTCTTGGACGGCCAGTGGCCAATGTGCGTGACTTCGTCGAGTTTTGGAAGACCGCCGGCTACGACTACATCATCCTTTATATTCGTGGACAACCGATTCCCGATCACTCTGTTCAGTTCAAAATCGGCCAGCGGCATGTCGAGCCTCTCGCACACGGCGCCTCGACGTCAACATTTGACGTGGCGATGGGTGTCAAGGACGAGGAGGGCTTCGAGACGTACCCGTGGGTCGGCCCGGAGGACATATACTACGACGACGTGGATGCTGTTCGCGATGAATTGCCCGACGGTATGAAGCTAGTCGTCTGTCAAGGACCGTTATTTTCCGGGATTTGGCGAATGATGGGCATGGAGACCTTTTCCACGGCCTGTGTCGAGAATCCCGAGTTGGTCCGCGCCATCTCGAATAAGATCGGCCAGATGTGTGTCAAGATCGCCGAAGAGGCCCTTCAGCGTGAATGGGTCGGGGCATATTGGCTCGGCGATGATCTGGCCTACACCACAAGCCTCATCGCTTCGCCTCAATTTCTGCGAGGCCACGTGTTTCCCTACTACAAACGTATCGGCGAGCTGTGCCAACAGCACGGCAAGCCGTTCTTGTGGCACTCCGACGGCAACACTACCCAGGTATTCGGCGACATTATTGATTGCGGTGTGGCCTCTGTGCATCCAAACGAACCCAGCTCGGTCGATATCGTTGAACTCAAGAGACAGTACGGCGACCGGCTGTCGTTCATCGGGGGGATAGATGTGGACATGATGGCTCGTGGCACACCCGAGGAAATTCGCAATCGCGTCAAGTACCTCATCGACCACGTCGCACCCGGTGGCGGATTCGCTGTGAGCGGCGGTAACTCGATTGCCAAATACGTTCCATTGGAGAACTACAAAGCCCTGCGGGATGCAACCCGAGAATTTGGGAAGGTCTATTCGTGAAGGTTTTTGTCGGATGAGAACCATGAAACCGCGAGATATCTTGTTTCAGTCGCTGCAATTCCAGCAGCCTGACATTTGCCCGTACTACATCTGGATCGATGACGCGATGGTTGCCCCGCTGGCGGAGAAGTATGGCGAGGATCAGTTCATCGGGCCGGCCGGCAGCACCCGGACTTTTGGCGGCAGCTATACCGCCATGAGCGAAATCTTGCCGCGTCCGGTCGTGGAGCACGGCGACTGTTATATAGATGGCTATGGGGTGACCTTTCGCCGCGGCTCCACGCTTCACGTTGAAAAACCCGAGGCAATAGATATCTTTGAAATCAAGCGCGAATTCGGCCGGGATTTGTGCCTAATGGGTGGCATAAGCACCCAGCACACGCTGCTTCACGGCACGTCTGAGGAAGTGCGCAAGGAAGTGCGAGACTGCCTTACGCAGATGACCGTCGGCCCCGGCAAAGCCGATTTTCCCCGGCGTCCCGGTGGAGAATGCCGTTGCCCTGATCGATGCTTTTTTGGATCGACATACCTAGACTTACGTTTTGGATTTCAACGCAGACCGCTACCGGCGCGTGTTACCACAACAAAGGCCGAAAAGCCCAGGCGGCTGCAACCTGTAACTAATAGAACCTTTAACTAAGGAAAAATCTGATGCACTTGTTGTTAGGAATCGTCCTATTGCTTAACACGCCGGTTGCCGGGCCAGCGTTTGAACTCGCCAGCGAGCAATCGTTGGACTCCTATGGCGGGATCCCCTTCTGTGCCGATCTCGATGGGGACGGCGACACCGACATCCTCTGGCTTCAGTCACCTGGGATCTTCCATTACCGTGTCTTCAACAAACTGCTTGCCGGGCGGTTCGACAAGTCCGGGAGGGAACTACTGATTTACACGGACGGTGGCTGGCCATACGTACTGAACGGTCGTGGTAGACGGTGCGCATGGTTCCATGAAACAAAGTGAGGGACTCTTCTAAACGAGGTCAATCCCATGTGCGACAAACTAATTCTGGCTTCCGAACGGATCGACGAGTTGATCGCGGTCTACCGCGACGGGCTTCTGAACAACACGCTTCCGTTCTGGCTCAACCACTCGATTGATCGCGATCACGGCGGATTCCTGTTCCACCTGGACCGGGACGGCTCAGTCTTGGACATGGACAAACCGATGTGGATCCACGGGCGTTTTGTCTGGCTGTTGTCGACGTTGTACGACACGGTTGAGAAGAAGTATGAGTGGCTGACGGCCGCCCGGCACGGCCTGGAGTTCATGCGCCGCTACGGTTTCGACGGCGACGGGCGGATGTTCTTCAAGGTGACCCGGGAAGGCAAACCATTGCACAAGCGACGTTATCTGTTCACCGAAACATTCGGCACTATAGCTCTGGCTGCCTACGGCAAGGCCACCGGCGATGAAGAGGCCAAACGGCAGGCCCTGGACCTGTTCCGGCTTGTCGTCAAGTACCACACGACGCCCGGGCTGCTGGAACCAAAGGAAATCCCAGAAACGCGTCGGACCAAGGGGTTGGCCATGCCCATGATCATGATCGTCACGGCCCAAGTGCTCCGGGACGCAACGGGCGATCCGCTGTGCGACGAGTGGATCGACCGCTCGATCGACGAGATCGAGCACGACTTCATGAAGCCGGGGTTCGAGGCGGTGCTGGAGACGGTCGGCCCCAACGGGGAGTTTATCGACACGTTCGACGGCCGGCTGCTCAATCCGGGTCACGCCATCGAGGCGGCCTGGTTCATCTTGCGAGAGTCGCAGCACCGCGGCGACGATGAACGGCTGCGGCGGATCGGGCTGATGATCCTCGATTGGTGCTGGAAGATCGGCTGGGATGAAGAGTACGGGGGAATCATCTACTATCGCGATGTCAAAGGGCTTCCCAGCGCGGAGTACTGGCACGATATGAAATTCTGGTGGCCGCAGAACGAGGCAATCATCGCCACACTGATGGCATACCAGATCACCGGCGACGAGAAATACGCCCGCTGGCACCACATGGCGCACGACTGGACCTACGCACGTTTCCCCGATCTTGAGCACGGCGAATGGTTCGGGCTACTGCACCGGGACGGACGGCTTTCCTCGCGTCTGAAAGGCAACGGCTGGAAAGGCCCCTTTCACCTGCCGCGGATGCAGTTGTACTGCTGGAAAATGCTGGAAGAAATGAAGCGGTAAGGGGTTCCGACAAACGGGAGACGCCTGAAACTCTTTAAAGGATGCAGCGGTCGGCCGATCCAGTGTCACAGGATTGACGGTGACGCACCAAACATAACTGTTCACGGGAGCCGACCCAAAACCACTCATACACGGAAATCAGGAAAAGGATTGAGAGAAATGCAGAGCGAGGAAGACAATGTGCTTAGCTGCCGGAACGTTCGCAATCAGAGCATATTGTTCTTTCCCGCACCATGGATCAATATCAACTCGCACGCGTGATCCGCCGAAATCTTTTGCTATTCGTACAGATTTTGCTTACGGATGTTTTTCAAAGTCTTGCGAGAGAAGGCAGAAAGGTTTTTGACAAACCCGATGGGTCCGTTCAAAGTCAAAATACTGGGTTCAGGGTTGTTCAACTCGGTAAGGTTCCGAAAACCTGTGAACAGTTACGTTTTAGGAATATCACTACACGGCTTACTAGCAAGGAGCCATCGACATGAAAACCAATGCTATCCAATTTCTTCTGATCTTCCTGGGGGCATCCATTTGCTACGCGCAGAACCAGAACCCATATTTGAACCCAGATCTTCCAATCCAGCAAAGAGTGGAGGATCTTATTGGTCGAATGACGCTAAAGCAGAAAATCGGCCAGATGAATCAGGATCACCAGTCTGGAAGGAACTGCACGCGTGCCGTCGGAGTCATAAGGGAAGGCTTGGCGGGGTCTCTTATCGTTACTACTGTTGGTAATGATGGCCATGTCATAAATACTTTGCAGAGAGCCGCTGAGAACACGCCCCTTAAGATACCCCTACTCATGGCGATCGACGCGGTTCACGGACATTGTTATTTCCCCGGCACCACCGTTTTTCCAACTTCGATCGGAATGGCTAGCACATGGAACCCGAAACTGGTCGAGCGATCTTCCCTTATCACCGCGCGAGAGATGCGGGCCACCGGCTATCAATGGAACTTCGATCCCTATATCAGTGTGTCACGAGACCCAAGGTGGGGAAGAGTAGGTGAGAATCTTGGCGAGGACGCTTTACTGGTGTCGGAGTTGGGCGTCGCGAAGGTCAGGGGCTACCAGGGAGACAACTTGTCCTCGCCTCATAGCGTTCTTGCCTGTACCAAGGTTCTCGTCGGCGACGGCCAAACTGTCAACGGTCGCAACTTCGCACCCATGGATGTCTCCGAAAGAACGCTTCGCGAGGTTTTCCTTCCACCCTTTCAAGCATGTGTCGACGCGGGTGTCTGGACCGTGATGGCTGCTCATAACGAAGTGGGTGGGATTCCTTGCCATGCCTCCAAGTTTTTGCTCACCGATGTCCTGAGAAGCGAGATGGGATTCGCAGGTTTAGTCATCAGCGATTCGAGGGATATCGAGGAGCTTGTCCGCTTGCACCGTGTTGCCGGGAACCAGAAGGAGGCCGTCCAGCAGGCCGTCTCTGCCGGCGTGGATGTACACATGTCCGGTGACGGGTTTGTCGAGCCGCTGGTTCAGTTGGTGACCGAGGGCGCGATCCCTATCGAACGTATTGACCGTGCAGTCCGCAAGCTTCTGGAGGCCAAGTTTCGGCTGGGGCTGTTCGAGAATCGATACTTAGACGAAAAGGCTGTGGACCATACTCTAGCCAGCAAGGAGCACCGCCAGGTCGCCCTACAGTTGGCCAGGGAGTCGATCGTCCTGTTGAAAAACAAGGGAGGCATTCTCCCTCTGAATAAAAAAACCGGATCGATATTCATCACCGGACCCAATGCCAACAACAGTTCCATTCTCGGGGATTGGGTGGTATCGCAACCAGTAAAGAACGTGTCAACGGTAGTTGGGGGTATTCGCGATAGGGTGTCCGCTGATACCAAAGTAGACTACTACAAATGCGGAAACATCGCCTCTATATCGCAAGAGGATATCCACCGTGCCGCTGAGCGAGCCAGAAAGGCCAATGTGGCCATCCTGGTCGTTGGAGGGGACGACACGCGGTATGCCGACTTCATCGAGGGCGGCGTGAAGTACGATGATCGTCGGAAGGAGAAGCTGCGGCCGGAGCGTACCGGAGGGGAGAATATAGACCGCTCATGCATCGATCTGGCCGGCCGCCAGTTGGATCTAGTTAGAGCAGTCTTCGAGACCGGAACACCAACTATCGTGGTCTTGGTAAATGGCCGACCACTGGCCATTAATTGGATTGATAAACACGTGCCCGCCATAATAGAAGCATGGCAACCAGGGATGGAGGGCGGGCGGGCCGTGGCGGAAGTGGTTTTCGGCGACTACAACCCAGGCGGCAGGCTGCCGATCACCTTCCCCCGTAGTACCGGACATCTGCAGACCTGGTACGCCCAACGGCAGACTCATTCCCATATCAAGTACAAGTTCTCCGACTCGAGCCCCTTGTATGAATTCGGTCACGGCCTAAGTTACACGACGTTCGAATACTCAAACCTCCAGGTGCCAAAGCGCCTGCTTATCGGACAAGGCTTGAGGGCCAGCGTGGACGTGCAGAACACCGGCCAGTTTACTGGCGACGAAGTGGTTCAGGTTTACGCGAAGGATATGGTCAGCAGCGTAACGACGCCGATCAAGAAGCTGGTCGCATTCGAGAGGATCACTCTTCAGCCCGGCCAGAAACGGCGGGTGGATCTGGCTATCCCCTCCAACCGGCTGTCACTTGTCAACCGCAAAATGACGTACGCGGTTGAGCCGGGCCGGTTCGAACTGATGGTCGGCAGCCTCAAGGAAGGATTCGAGGCTGTGGCACCATTGTCATTCCCAAAAAACTCATCTGAGGGGAACGAAGCACGCTAGAGGGCCGTCCTGTACAAATAAGATGCCAAGCGAAAAGATCGATGATTGAAGCATGAAATCGCTGTCACCGAGAACTCGAAATGCCAAACCTGACGACGGAAATGGGACGTTTTCTGCCCGAAGAAACAGCGTCTGTTCGACGACAACTATCTGTTTCCTTCGTGTTGCCTCACCAGAAAATGTTACCGTAGAAGAGCGTACGGCGATAGGGGGCCCTGTCATAGTCCAAGGCATCTTTACAACCCGATAGAACAAGAATAAAATACCGCACAATGGTGGACATAATCGTAATTCCACGATGCCAAAATAGAAAATACAATCACATCATCCAGTGATGATGCTACGTTCTTTGACAATTCAGTAAGACAAGAGTTCCTTCGGCACACCAAACGCTCACGGGTAGCGTGATCGATCCAAATGGCTTCGATCGAACTGCTCAGGCGGCACGTTTGAGATTGACGATGGGCAAGTGCTTGCGGCCGCGATGGAAGCTGACTTCCAGCGTGAATTCGGCTCCGGGTTTGCCACGCACCAGAGCCCAGGGTTGCGCACAAGGCGACCCGCGAGGCCGGGCTTCGCGCGGCTCATGTCTCTGCTTTCGATTGGCCGGGAACTTGCGATAGTAGACTTCGTCGGGAGTTCGGCCGCCGAGCCATGAGTGAGCTCGGAACTTGTTGTACCACTCGACAGCCGCAAGAAGCTCTTCTCGGAACTTGTCGCGTCGA